>CDZE01001684.1_pt1 | contig 20772 bp, 20 predicted proteins | sample 557341 | NCBI WGS metagenome assembly CDZE01 (sample SAMEA3182109, study PRJEB8094) | gut metagenome | biome: human; feature: gut; material: Stool; isolation source: human stools | place: Canada | collected 2013-04-23
GGGAACGACAGCGGCGTGTTGGGCATCTGCGGTCCGTAAGCCACCTTGCTCACGTAGAGGTAGTCGCCGATGAGCAGCGTCCGTTCCATTGACGAGGTGGGGATGACGTACATCTGGAAGACGAAGATGTGCACCAGCGTCGCCACGACCGTCGCGAAGATGATGGCGTTGACCCACTCGTAAACCGTCTTGTAGATTGTGCTGCGCTGGCACATCTTCACGTTGTGGCTCCACACGTAGCGGTAGAAGAACTTCGTGATGTAGAGGTCGAAGATGACCGGCAGTCCCAGCAGCATCCAGAGGTTGCCCGTCCAGACCACGAACCAGAGCGTATAAAGCAATGCGGCCAGCGTGAAACCGACCCATTTGTTGTGTAATAAGTTCTTGATTTTACCCATTTTATATCGGTTGTTTCAATTATTTCAGCAGGTCGTCCATCGAGTAGACGCCTTGTTTTCCGCAGAGGAATTCGGCAGCCACGACGGCTCCCAGGGCCAGCGTGCGGCGGTTTTTGATCGTGTGCCTGATTTCCAGCACGTCGTCCTCCGATTCGTAGGTCACGGTGTGGATGCCCGGGACGGCGCCTTCGCGCACGGAGCGGATTTCGATCCGGTCGGCGGGCGCCTCCCCGCTGCGCTCGATGCGGTTCGCGGCGTGCTCGATGCCCGGGGCCAGGTTGACCCAGCCCTGCTTGCCGGCGAGGTTTTCGACGATGCCTTCGGCCAGCGTGATGGCCGTGCCGCTCGGCGCGTCCCTCTTCTGGGTGTGGTGCACCTCCTCGATACGTACGTCGTAGCCGCCCACGCGGCCGATCATCGCCGCCAGCTGCCGGTTGAGGCGGAACATCAGGTTCACGCCCAGGCAGTAGTTCGAGGCGTAGAACAACGCCCCGCCCCGCTCGCGGCACAGCTCCTGCAATTCGCCGAGGCGGTCGGTCCAGCCCGTCGTGCCGCTCACCACCGCCACGCCGCATTCGATGCAGGTGCGGATGTTGCGGTAGGCCGTTTCGGGCATCGTGAACTCCAGCGCCGCGTCAATGCCCGCCAGATGTGCGGCGTCGAGTTCGTGCGCATTGTCCGTGTCGATGACGAGGGCCGTTTCGTGGCCCCTTTCGGCGAGTATCCGTTCGATCTCGCGTCCCATTTTACCGTATCCTATGATCGCTGCTTTCATTTGTTTTGTCGAGATATTCGTACAAAGATACGAATTATTTGTGAATCTAAACGCAGGAGAGCGTACAATAGTATTCCGGAATTTCGTATATTTGCCGAACAAATCATTTCCGGCATGCGCTATTTTCTCGAACTCCGGTACAACGGGGCCGCCTACTGCGGCTGGCAGCGGCAGCCCGACCAGCCTTCCGTGCAGCAGACGCTCGAACGTGCGCTCGCTACCCTGTTGCGCGAACCGGTCTCCGTGACGGGCGCCGGGCGTACCGACACGGGGGTCAATGCGGCCTACTACGTGGCGCACTTCGACTGCGAACGGCCCGTCGACGATCCTGCGCAGACGGTCTACAAGCTCAATTTCCTGCTTCCCGGGGATATCTCCGTGGGCAGCATGACGCCCGTCGCGGAGGATGCCCACGCCCGCTTCCACGCCCGCGAACGGGAGTACCGTTATTTCATCGAGCCGCGCAAGAATCCCTTCACGCGGCATCTGACGTGGCAGTATTACGTTCCGCTCGACGTCGGGCGGATGAACGAGGCGGCGGCGATGCTGCCGGAGTTCGACGATTTCACCTCTTTCGCCAAGCTCAATTCGAACAACAAGACCAATATCTGTCATGTGAAGGAGGCCGTCTGGACCGTCAGTCCCCGCGGCACGATGTGTTTCACGATCCGTGCGGACCGGTTTTTGCGCAACATGGTGCGGTCGCTGGCCGGCACGCTGGTCGACGTGGGCCGCGGACGGTACACGCCCGGCGAGTTCCGCGAGATCGTCGCGAGCCGCGACCTGTCGCGGTCGAGCGCCGGCGCCCCGGCCCAGGGGCTGTTCCTCTCGGACGTGGTTTACCCGGCGGACATATTCGAACATCAATGTTTTTCTAAATTCAAATTGTTATGATTGGAACGATTATTTGGCTGATCGGCCTCGTGTGCGCGATCTGGTGCGTGCTGGACATCTTCAAAAAGAACATCTCCACGGCGGGAAAGGTCATCGCGTCGGTCGTGGTGCTGCTCACCAGCTGGGTGGGGTTTGCGGTTTACTACTTCTACGGCCGCGACCATTTGCAGGAGTGGTTCAAGTGACGATCCCGTGCACCGAAATGCCAGGCGGCGGACCCCATCGGGTCCGCCGCCTGTTTTTCCCGTGGTCCGCATTCGGAAGCGGCACATAAACTCCACATTTTAACGCGGCGGTTTGAATCCTCGTTTTTTTTGCCTACATTTGATGAACAATACCCGGCTTATGACTAAATTGCTGTGGATGCTGCTTTGCGTAGGCTTCACCGCCTCGGCGTCCGCATTTCCCAAAGACCGTCTGATCGATTCGCTCAAAGGCGCGTACGCCGCCGAGGGCGATGCGCGGAGGCGGGTGGACATCCTGCTCAACCTCAAGGACCTGACCGATTCGTCGGAGGACGAAATGTTCTATGCGCGCAAACTCTTCGACGAGGCCTTTGCCGCAGGCGACGCCTTCGCCGTCGGGTCGTCGCTCGGTTCGCTGGCTTCCTATTACATCGCCCGTCCCGAATCGGCCGACTCGCTCGGAATACTGCTCCGCGCCGTGGAGCCGCTGCTGGAAGGCAGCAGCATGGAGGGACTTCCGGCCTATTACCGCATGGTGGACATGGCGCGCCGGATTCAGGTCGCCGGGACGGAGGAGTCCGTGCGGCTGTGCCAGGACTACGTCGACTCGGTCCGCACCAGCCCGCCGCATACGGTCTGCGACGAGGCTTCCCAGCTCTTTCTGAAGGGCATCGCCGCCTATAAACTCGGTTCGGCCGAGGGCCGGATGCACATGGAGCGCGGACTCCCCTACTGGACCGACGAAGCCGCCCTGCTGCCGAAGATGCGGCCCACCGCGCGGCGGAATTTCCACGCCAACCTGATTACCTGTCTGATCTCGGTGTACGGCACCACGAGGGACCGCGACGCTCTGGTGCGCACCGCCGACGACTACCTGGCGATGCTCGACGCCTATTACCTCGATCCGGAGGTCGTGCGCCGCCGCCCCTACATTCCCAAAGAGATGTCCTATCTGGTCTGCTACTATACGATGTGCACCTCGCCGCTGATCGACCGCCAGCGGGCCGGCGCCTATTACGACCGCTACCGCCGTTTCGTGGAGAGCTCCTCGTCGCGGGACAACATGCTGCTGGACCGGCACTGGTTCTACAATATCAGCGTTTCCTATTACGAACACTGGGGCGATTACGCCAATGCGATGGTTTACAACGATTCGCTGATCCTGGTTTCGCGCCCCGCAGGCATGTCGGCGCAGCTGGCGGACATGTATGCCCGGCGGGCGAATCTCTACGAACGCATGGGGCGCTACAAGGAGGCCGGCGGCGCGTATAGGGAGGTGATCGCCGTGCGCGACTCCCTTGCGTCGCTGCAATATGCGCAGCGCGTGGGCGAACTGGAAGTGCAGTACGGGCTGGACAAGGTCGAGCGCGACCGGGCGCTGCTGCTGGCCCAGAAACGCCGTAACCTGCTGTGGTTCATTGCAGTCATCCTGGCCATCGCCATCGTCGCGGTGGTCTATCTGTGGCGTAACCTCACGCGCATCAAGCATTTGGAGCACAACCTGCGCATCGAATCCCAGCGGGCGCTGGAGAGCGACCGCCTCAAACGCGATTTCATGGGTTCGATGAGCCACGAGATCCGTACGCCGCTGAACGCCATCAACGGTTTTGCCGAACTGATCGCCGAAGGCGGGCTTTCGAAGGAGGAGAGCGTCGAATTCGCGCAGATCATCCGCGACAACACGCAGTTGTTTACGGCTCTGATCAACGACATGCTCGAAGTCTCGCAGCTGGACAATACGGTTGCGGAGCTGCCCAAGATGCCGGTGGACATCTGCCAGCTCATCCGCACCGAGATCGAGCGCCTGCCGCCGAAGGACGGGGTCGAATACCGGATGGATTTCGCCGGGCCGGAGATCGTCGTGCCGCTCCACCGCGGCTATGTGACGGAACTGATCCGCGAACTGCTCAAGAACGCCGTCAAATTCACCCCGAAGGGTTCGGTCACGGTCGCCTGCGGCTGTGCCGGGAACGGCCTGTTGACCCTCTCGGTGACCGATACGGGCTGCGGCATCGACCCTGCGGATGCGGAACGGGTTTTCGAGCGGTTCTACAAGGCCGATCCCTTTGCGCAGGGCCTCGGGCTGGGGTTGAGCCTCTGTCGGCTGATCGCCCGGAAGTCGGGCGGGGAGATACGCCTCGACACTTCCTATACGCAGGGCGCGCGCTTTGTCGTGACGCTGCGGGTCTGAAAGATTTGAAAGGACCGTGCCTTGAATCGAACCGCCCCTGCCGCTATGTTGTGCGGCAGGGGCGGTTCGGCTTATCGGGACGGTTCGGCTGTCAGAGATGGATCGCCGCGCCCATCGCCGCTTCGGCGGCCTCCATGATGCCCTCGTTCATCGTCGGATGGGCGTGGATCGTGCGGGCTATCCGGTGGGCCGTGGCGCCCAGCGTGCGCGCCAGCGTCGGCTCGGCCAGCATCTCGGTCACCGAAGCCCCGACCATGTGCGCCCCCAGCAGGCGGTCCTCCGCGTCGAAGAGCAGTTTGACGAATCCGTCGCGGTCGCCCGCCGCCGTGGCCTTGCCCGATGCGGTGAAGGGGAAACGCCCTGCCTTATAGGCGATGCCGCGCTCCTCGGCCTGCCGCTCGGTCATGCCGACCGACGCCACCTCGGGCTGTGTGAAGATGCACGACGGAATGGTCGTGTAGTCCACCGGCGCGGGGTCGAGTCCGCAGATGGACTCCACGCAGCAGACGGCCTCGGCCGAAGCCACGTGCGCCAGCGCCGGACCCGGCACGATGTCGCCGATGGCGTAGATGCCCGGGACGTTGGTGCGGTAGAACGCGTCCACGACGATCTTGTCGCGCTCCGTGGCGACGCCCAGCTCTTCGAGTCCGATGCCTTCGATGTTGGACTTGATGCCCACGGCCGACAGCACGATCTCCGCCGTGAGCGTTTCCGCGCCCTTTTTGCCCTCGACCTCCACTTCGCAAAGCCCTTCGGCATTGACCTTCACGGCTTTTACCGTGGTTGCCGTGAGCACCGTCGCGCGCAGTTTGCGGAACGTGCGCTCCATGGTCTTCGACACCTCCTCGTCTTCGAGCGGCATCATGCGGGGCATGTATTCGACGATGGTGACCCGCACGCCCAGCGCGGCGTAAAACCACGCGAATTCGCTGCCGATGGCTCCCGAGCCTACGACGATCATCGATTCGGGCAGGCGCGTGAGCGTCAGCGCCTGCCGCGAGGAGATCACATGCTCGCCGTCTACGGGCATGAAGGGCATTTCGCGCGGCCTGGCTCCCGTGGCGAGGACGATGTGGTCGGCCTCGTACTCCGTGCCGTCCACGTCGAGTCGTCCCGGGGCCGTGAGGCGCCCGAATCCGGGGATCAGGTCGATGTTGTTCTTGTTCAGCAGGAACTGCACGCCCTTCGACATGGTCTCGGCCACGCCGCGTGAACGCGCCACGATCTTTTCCAGATTCGGCCGGATCTCTCCGGACGCTTCCAGTCCGTAATGCTCCGCATTTTTGCAGTATCCGTAGACCTGCGCGCTCTTGAGCAGCGCCTTGGTCGGGATGCAGCCCCAGTTGAGGCAGACGCCTCCCGGTTCGGCGCGCTCCACGAGCGCCACCTTTTTGCCTAATTGCGCGGCACGGATCGCCGCCACATAACCTCCGGGGCCGCTGCCCACGATGATGATGTCGTACTGCATTATTTTACTGCTTTTAAGACTTCTCCGTTATCGGCCGCCACGGCGCGTTTCCACTTCTCGTTGTAGCCCGGGAACTGAATTTTGCCGGGGATCTGTTTGCCGTTGCCGTTGTCGACGAAATGCGCCGGGCCGCCGTCGCCGTCGAGGAACGACAGCACGTCGCCGTGCTCGCTCTTCACATTGCCGTCCATGTATTTCACCAGCAGGTAGCCATTGAGTTTCTGCCAGCGGTCGAAAAGCTGCTGTGCCGTCGAAACGCTCAGCTCCGTGAGGTAGCCGCGCCGTGCCCCGGGCGACATTTTGCCGACTTTGGCGTTGAGCGCCTGCACGTTGCGGAGCATGTCGTTCTCCCACTTGTCCGCGACCTTGCGGATGTCCGCCGAGATCATGTCATACCGCATGTAGGCGAAATTGGTCGTGCGGTTGAAGAGCCAGAACGCCGACGTGGGCGAATATTCGAGCATCGAGCCGTTGCCCTCGCGGAAGCACTCGGGAACCTCCTGTGCCGAGCAGAAGATCGGCGTCAGGCACGAGGTGGCCGCGTCGTCCACGCCGAACCAGAGGATGCCCATGTCGTCCGTCACGCCGGGCCGGGCCTGCGCCACGAACCAGAATCCGGTCTGCTGGGTGGCCGTAGCGCGCTCGTTGACGTACTTCACGCCGTCGACCTCGAACTCCATCGGGCGCCAGCGATAGGGACAGTTGTGGCCTCCGGCGCCGATGTCGGCGGTCATGTCCATCGGAGTCCCTTCGTAGTGGTCGCGCATGCAGTCGAAGACTGTTTTGGGCGACACCTTCGCGCGGGGCTTCACCCACAGCGGCATGCGGTTGTCCTTGTTGTGGCCCATCGCGTAGTCGGTGTATCGGTCCATGTCGTCGGCCACGGTGCGGAAGAAGGCCCACACGCGGGCTTCGCAGGCGCGCATGGCGCCGAAGTCGAGCGGCGCATAGGCGTCGCAGAAGCTGAAATCGGCGTCCGGGCCGTCGTAGTAACCCATCTCACGGGCGAACGAGATCACGTCCGGGGAGTAGAGGCAGTTCTCGGGATCGTCCTTCGGGAAGGTGGTGATGCGGGCCTGGTTGGCGTGGGCCGAGACATAGCCGTCGGGAATGCGGCGCGCCACCCAGACGATGCCTTTGCGGGTGTTCCGGCCCTTTTTGTCGAGCTTGCAGCCCTTGCCGATCAGCTCCATGATCCACGCCTCGTTCGGGTCGGCGATCGAGAACGACTCGCCGCTCGACGCATAGCCGTAGGTGTCGGCCAGCTCGGCGATCACGCCGATGGCCTCGCGGGCGGTCCTGGCCCGCTGCAACGTAATGTATATCAGCGATCCGTAGTCCATGCGGCCCGTCGAGTCCTCCAGTTCGGGACGGCCTCCGTAGGTCGTTTCGCCGATGATGAGCGAATGCTCGTTCATGTTGCCGATGGTCGACCAGGTCTCTTTGACCTGCGGGATGTCCGTCAGGTAACGGCCCGTGTCCCATTCGTAGACGGGCAGCATCGCCCCGGACTTGTGCTTGCCGCCGGGGGTGTGGTACAACGCGCCGTAGAGCGCGTGGGAGTCCGCCGCATAGGTGACCATCACCGAACCGTCGGTCGAAGCTCCTCGGGTGACGATGAAATTGGTGCAGGCCGACGCCGCGCCGTATGCGCATACGGCTGTCGCTGCAAGAATCAATCGGAGTTTTTTCATTGTTTTTCGGGTTTTGACACCAAAGATAGTAAAAAGTCGGACAGATGCAAAACCGAATTGCATGCGGTCGGGCAAAAAAAAAGTCGGACAGGTGCAAACGGAAGCGCGTCCGGCCCGGCAAAACCTTCCGATTTACTGAAAGCGTCGTTGCGGCACCGGTCCCAAAGATGGGAAACGATGCGGAAACGGCAGAAAAACGCTATCTTTGTGATCGGATGCGCGTACTGCATATCCCGGAAATGCCCCCCCCCGGAGCGGAGGTAAAAATATGAAATTCAAATGCTTGAATGAAAAGGATTCTGTTCCTGCTCCTTTCCGGGGCGATTTTCGGGGCCTGTTCTTCGGATAAGAACCGGGTTCCCGTTTTCGTGAAGAACGTCGTCATGCCGCCCGATTCGTGGGTCTTTACGCCCGGCGACGGGGTGACCGTCTCGGCCGAAGGGTTCGAGTCCGACGATGAAATCATGCTCGAAATCTACTGGACGGACGGTTCCGGGGCGTTCGCTCCGGAGGGCTACGCCAAGGGCGTGCGGGGGATCGTTTCGTCGCGCACGGCCACGGGCATCACCTTCCTGGCCCCGGGGCACTACCCCGCTTCCACGGTCCGGGTGCTGTTGTTCCGCCGGGGCAGGATGATGCCGCTGGGCAAGATCCGGGTCGCCGACGGGCAGCCCGGGGAGGCGGCGCTCTACGGCCTTTCGGTTTTCGATACGGACGAAACCCGCGTCGACCGGATCGACCCGGCGACGGGCGGCGTAACGCCGGTCAAAACGCTCGGCGTCGGTCGGGGAATCGCCTGCCCGGTGGGCGTTCCCGGCTCGGGCTGGATTTACGGCCTGTACTCCGGTTCGGCGGTGGGTGTCGATCTGACGATGAAGTACTGGAACGACTTCGGGTTCGGCGATTATCTGTTTGCCGGGCTGGTTTCCGACTCTTCCGTGGGATTCCTGAACTACGATTCCGGGCGGCTGACGCTGACCACGCAAACCGTGACCCGCACTTCGCCCGTCTCCCCGGTCTCCTGGCAGATACCCGGGGAGGTCGTGCAGACGCTGGCCGTGCAGCCGTTCGTGCGGGTCGGCTCCGAACTGCTGCTGGCGCAGCGCAACGCCGACGGGACGTGCGCTCCGCTGGTGTTGAGGGTCTACGGCGGATCGGGGTCGGGCGAAGCCGTCGGGGCCGATGCGATGATTCCCTTCCGGACTGTGGCCGCCCCGGCCGACGAGCCGGAAAAACTGTACCAGGTGGGCGGCTATGCCGTTTCGGTCGGAGGCAAAACGCAGCTGCGGCTGTTCAACGCTGCCGGTGACGGCGCTTTCGGCGAGACGCTGGCCGAAGTTCCGGGCACGGCGCTTTCGGTCACGGAGTACGCTCCCGATAAGGATTCGCTGGAAATCTACCTGCTGTGCGAGGCGGACGGCACGCGCCGCATTCACGTCTACGATGCGCTGAAGAAGACGCAGCGGACGCTTCCCGGGGAGTTCGGCTGCTCGGAGATCGTCGTGGCGAAATAGGGTTTTCGGGCAGAAAAACGAGTCGCAGGCCCGGATTTTTCCCGGGTCTGTTTCGCGTTGTACGAATTTTGCGTATTTTTACCGGGTAAAACTGAAAGACCAATGTCGGATATAGCTTGTCAACTGTCGTTCGTGCGCTCGACGCTTCCCGGGGGCGTCACGCTGGTCGCCGTGTCGAAAACCCATCCCGCGGAGGTGATCCGCGAGGCCTACGACGCCGGCCACCGCGTTTTCGGCGAGAGCCGCCCGCAGGAACTGCGCGAAAAACACGAAGCACTGCCCAAGGACATCGAGTGGCATATGATCGGCCACCTGCAGACCAACAAGATCAAATACATCGCCCCGTTCGTCGCGCTGATCCATTCGGTCGACAGCGCGAGGCTGGCCGAGGCGATCCAGCGCGAGGCGGCCAAGTGCGGGCGGACGCTCGAAATCCTCCTGGAGATCCGCGTCGCCGAGGAGGAGACCAAGACGGGCTGGGACATGGCCGGGCTGATGGAGTACGTCCGCACGGCCCCGTTTGCCCGCATGCCGAACGTCTGCGTGCGGGGCGTGATGGGCATTGCCACCAATACCGACGACGGCGGGGCGATACGCCGTGATTTCATGGAGCTGAAACGCTGTTTCGAGTTGCTGCAACCCTATTTCGGGCCGCGGTTCAACACGCTGTCGATGGGTATGTCGCACGACTATCCGCTGGCTGTCGAGTGCGGCTCGACGATGGTGCGCGTCGGTTCGTTGATATTCGGCCGGCGCGGGCTTAAGAAGCCCGTTTTATGAGTGGTTGCTGCACGAATGATAAATTATACCAGACTTATATGAAAATCGGTTTTATCGGATTCGGAAATATGGCGCAGGCCATGGCGGGCGGGTTTGTCCGCTCGGGGGCCGTGCGGCCCGGCGACATCGGCGCGTGCGCGCGCGACCGTGCGAAATTGCAGCGCAATACGGAGCCGCAGGGCTTCCGGGCTTTCGACGATGCGGCGGCACTCGTCGCGTTCGCCGATCTGGTGGTCGTCGCCGTGAAGCCCTACCAGGTCGAAGCGGTGCTTACGCCCGTACGGGAACAACTGGCGGGTAAGATCGTCGTTTCGGTGGCCGCGGGCGTCACGTTCGACGATTACGAGCGGATGCTCGCCCCCGGCACGCACCATTTGAGTACCGTTCCCAACACGCCCGTTTCGGTCTGCGAAGGCATCGTCGTCTGCGAACGCCGCCATTCGCTTTCGGACGGGGAGTGGCGGCAGGTGGAGGCGCTCTTTTCGAAGATCGGCCTCGTCCTGCCGATGGACACCGCCCTGCTCGGCATATCGAGTGCCGTCTGCGGCTGCGGCCCGGCGTTCGTCGCCATGTTCATCGAGGCGCTCGGGGACGCTGCCGTCAAGCACGGCGTTGCGCGTGCCGATGCCTACCGCATGGCGGGCCAGATGATCGTCGGGACCGGGAAATTGCAGCTCGCCACGGGGCAGCATCCCGGTGCGATGAAGGACGCCGTCTGCTCGCCCGGCGGAACGACGATCGCGGGCGTTGCCGAACTGGAGCGCAAGGGCTTCCGCGGTGCGGTGATCGATGCCATCGACGCCGTTCAGCGCAAGAAACCCGTCTAAAAGACGGGTTTTAGGGAGCGATGGGCAAGTCTTCCGGCTTCCTGTCCGGTTCTGCGCCCGCCTAAAAGGCGGGTTTTAGGGGCGGACGGTGGCTTCGGGACGCTTGTCATCCGGTTCTGCGCCCGGAGCCGGGAATCGTTTTTTGGGGCTGCGGGACGAAGCGACGCCGTTTGCGTCCGAATAGGAAAACCGCCGGACTTTTTCGAAAGTTCCGGCGGTTTTCCTATTCGGGGGCTGCCCTATCGCACCCGCAGTGAGCGTCCGATGCGCAGCACGGTGGTCGACTTGATGCCGTTCAGGCGGCAGAGGTTCGTCACGGTCGTTCCGTAGCGGCGGGCGATGCCGCCCAGCGTGTCGCCCGAACGGATCTTGTAGTATTTCATGGCGGCCTTCTCGGCGGCTTCCTTCTTGTCCTGCTCCTCGTTGGCGATCTCGTCTTCGAAATCCTGCCCGGCGTTGGAGTAGATGCTGAAGAACGACTTCTTCAGGAGGAAGGTCTCGCGGCTCAGCGTTCCGTTCTTGAAGTCGATCAGGCGTTCGGGGTCGAACGACTGCCCGTAGTAACGGGTTTCGAAATGGAGATGGGGACCCGTCGAACGGCCCGTCGAACCGCCCAGACCGATGATCTGCCCCGCCTCGACCCACTGGTCGGGTTCCACCAGACGTTCCGACAGGTGGCCGTAATAGGTCTCCAGCCCGTTGTCGTGGCGGATGATCACCAGATTGCCGTAGCCGCCCTTGTTGTACTGCGAGATGCGCACGCGGCCGCAGAAGGTGGCGTATACCGGATCGCCCATCTTCAGCGGCAGGTCCACGCCCTGGTGCTGGCGCCGGCGCCGCGGGCCGTATTTGCCGCGCGGGTGTACCGAACCCTGATAGGGGCAATGGTAGCTGGTCAGCGAGTCGACGAGGTCGATCACCACCGATTTGGGCATTCCCGACATGTCGACCTCCTTGTAGGGAAAGAGCGTCGTCGTGTCCCAGTATTTCTCGAAAATCGTGCTGTCTTTGGCCACCTCGCGGTTGAGGATGTATTTCCAGCTGTTGTTGCTGTACAGTATCACCTGCACGGCGTCGTTTTCCGTGGCCAGGGTGTCGAGCACGGTCAGGCCGTTGGTGTCGAAGATGGACTCGATTTTCGTGGGACGGAGGCGCAGGCGCAGCGCCGCCACCGAATCCGCTGCGGCCTGCTCCGGGTCGATGACCGGTGCGGGTTCCGGGGCCTCTGTCTCTCCGGCCGTGCGGTCTGCGACGAGGACGATGCTTTGCAGCGAGTCGATCAGCGCGGCCTGCCGCAACGCCACCGAACGGAGCGAATCGGCCGCGGCAATTTCGCGGGCCGCTGCGTCGGCCGTCCGTGAGTTTTTGGGCTTGCGGGCCGTCGCGGTGAAGACCATCGAGAGGGCGATGCAGGTAAGGATGTATTTTTTCATAGTCTCTTATTTCTCTTATTGTTGTCTGATCAGTTCTTCGGCGGCTTCCAGCGCCTTGTAGAATTCCTCGCCGAAACGGCGGACGATCGGTTCCCGGAGGGCTTTGTAGACCGGGATGCCCAGCCTGGCGCCGCACCGGCGGGCCGGGGCGCACACCGACCAGCGGTGGTAGTTGAGCCCCACCGTGCCGTTCGAAAAACGCATCACGCGGATCGGATAGAGGTGGCACGAAATCGGCTTGCGGAACGGGGTCCTGCCTTCGGCCCACGCCTTTTCGATGGCGCAGAGCGTCACGCCGTTCTCCGTGTAGGTATAGGCGCACTCGGCTCCGTTGACCAGCGGTGTCGTCAGGTCGCCGTCCTCGTCGACGACCATGAATCCCTGCCGTTCGACGGCCCCGATGCCTTCCGCCGTCATGTAGGGTTTGTAATTGGGGTATTCGCGTTCGAGGATCTCCACCTCGTCGGCTTCGAGCGGCGCCCCGGCGTTGCCTTCGACGCAGCAGATCCCTTTGCACTGCGCGATGTCGCAGGCGAAACATTCGCGCAGCAGGTCGGCGCTTACGATTTTGTCGTCTATCTCGATCATTTGCGGCAGGTGTCGGCGATGATGATGTCGTAGAGTTCCCCGAGCGACATACCCATTTCGCGGGCCTGCTTGGGGACGATGCTTCCGGCGCTCATGCCGGGAATCGAGTTCAGCTCGATGAAATAGGGTACGCCCTCGGGGGTGACGATGAAGTCCACCCTTACGACGCCCGAGCAGCGGCAGGTGCGGTACGCCTCGCGGGTCATGCGGTTCAGCTCGGCCTTCACCTCCGGGGTGATGTCCGCAGGGGTGATCTCGTCCGAATAGCCTTCGGTGTACTTGGCCTGGTAGTCGAAGAAATCTTTCTTGGAAACGATCTCCGTGATCGGGAAAACATACTCCCTCCCGCCGGCGACGAGCATTCCGCAGCCCATTTCGCGGCCCGTTACGCACTCCTCGATCAGAATCTCGTCACCCTGGGCGAATGCCGCTTCGACGGCCGCCGGAAGCTCCTCCGGGGCGTGCACCTTCGTCACGCCGAACGACGAGCCGTTGGCGTTGGGCTTCACGAACAGGGGCATTCCCAGTTCGGCGGCGATCTGCGCCGGGTCGAACGCTTCGCCGCGGCGCAGGAACACCTCGCGGGCCAGGTTGACGCGGCCCGCGAGCGTGCGTTTGGTGGTGATCTTGTCGAAGGTGATGACTGACGAGGTCATCGAGCACGACGAATAGGGAACGCCCATCATGTCGAGGTAGCCTTGCAGTTTGCCGTCCTCTCCCGGTGTGCCGTGAATGATGATAAGGGCATAATCGAAGACTATGTGAACGCCGTCGACGGTGATCGAGAAGTCGTTCTTGTCGACCTGCCACTGCCGCCCGTCGGGGGCCGTGTAGTGCCAGTCGCGGCGGTGGAGGTCTACGACCGTGATGTCGTATTTCGAGTGGTCGAGGGCCGCCTCGATCTGGGCGGCGCTCTGAAGGGCGATTCCCCGTTCGGGCGAGTCTCCGCCCGCCAGGAGGGCTATCTTCAAACGTGTCATTTCAGGGGTTGTATATGTCTTTGTATCGGAATTCCAGTATCTCCTGCACCATCCGGGCGAACTCCTTGGCTTCGACGTGCTCCGCGTCGATGCGCAGTGCGGCGTTGAAGTCGTTGAGCGCCGGACCCCACTCGCCCATCCGGTAGTGGAGTTTTCCGCGCTCGACGTAGAGCGCCGTGTTTTCGGGTTCGGCGGCGATCTGCGCCCCGAGGGCCGCGATGCGCGTCGCGGGACTCCACAGTCCCTTGCGGCGGATGTAGGCGGCGACGCCTTCGTCGAGCATGGCGGCGACGTCCTCGCCCCGCCCGATGCGGTCGCGCACGTCGGTCGAGGCGAAGTCCTGCAACGGGGCGTCCGTCAGCGGCGTGATGCGTCCTTCGAATCCTTCCGCCGGTTCGCCGCGCCGCGGGTAGACGTAAACCGGGTATTCGAGGATCCGTTCATACTCCTTCCACCCCGGGAGGCGTGCGATCTGGTCGCTGCCCATCAGGATCGAGAACTGCATCTCCGATCCGAAGTTTTCCTTTAGGTAACGCAGGGTATCTATTGTGTATGAGGGCTTCGGCAGCAGGAACTCCACGACCGAAGGTTTGATTTTATCCGGATATGCCGAAGCCGCGCAGGCGATTTCGGCCATTTCGAAACGGTCCATCTCGGGAGCCAGTTCCGCGGCTTGTTTATAGGGGCTTTGGGGCGAAACGACCAGCACGGCTTCGTCGCAGAGACCCTGCCCGACGACGTATTCCGCCAGCGCGATGTGGCCTTTGTGCACGGGGTTGAACGACCCGAAATAGAGCATGACCCGTTTCATCCTACCGTGCGATGAATTGGTCGAGGATGCTGCACGTGCCGCACACGGCCTCGTCGAGGCAGTCGTTGACCACCACGTGGTCGAACTCGGGGGCTTTCGTCAGTTCGAATTCGGCCTTGGCCACGCGGCGGTCGATCACCTCCGGGGCGTCCGTGCCGCGGCCTTCGAGCCTGCGGCGCAGCTCCTCGACCGAAGGCGGCATGATGAACACCGAGCAGGCCTCGTCGCCGAAGATGCGCTTGAGGTTGATGCCGCCGACCACGTCGACGTCGAAGACGATCACATGGCCCTTGGCCCAGATGCGCTCCACCTCCGAGCGCAGCGTGCCGTAGCAGGTCCCCTTGTAGACCTCCTCCCACTCCACGAAGCGGTTTTCGGCCACGGCCTGCATGAACTCCCCGTGCGAGAGGAAGTAGTAGTCCACCCCGTCGCGCTCCTGGCCGCGGGGGGCGCGGCTGGTCGCCGAGATGGAAAATTCGAACTGCGGATAGCGTTCCAGCAACCGGTGGACGATAGTGGTTTTGCCCGAGCCGCTCGGGGCCGAGAATATGATGACTTTACCCATAATCAGATGGCGATTGATTTTATGTCGGTTAGCAACCCGGTCTCCTGTTGTTGTCGCCGCCGTTGGCGTCGTTTACAAGTCTGTCCCCGCCCCAAAACCCTCCTTCGGGAGGGGCTTATCGCATGCGACCGGGTTGTCAGCCGGAATCCGTCCGGATATTTCTACAATATGTTCAACACCTGTTCCTTGATCTTCTCCAGCTCGTCCTTCATCTTGACCACGAGAATCTGGATGTTCGGCTCGTTGGCCTTCGAACCCATCGTGTTGATTTCGCGGCCCATCTCCTGCGCGATGAAGCCCAGTTTGCGCCCTGCGCCCTCCTCCGAAGAGGCCACTTCGCGGAAGTAGTTGCAGTGGTTCGTGAGGCGCACCTTCTCCTCGGTGATGTCGAGTTTTTCGAGGTAGAAGATCATCTCCTGCTCCAGGCGGTTGCGGTCCACGTCGACGGCCAGTTTCGAGAGGTTGTCCAGAATGCGGGCCTTGACGGTCTCGGTGCGGGCTTTCTCGAAGGGCACGACCTCCTCCCGGTACTGTTCGATCAGCTCCACGCGGCGCAGCAGGTCGGCGATCAGGATGGCGCCTTCCTGCGCCCGGAAGGCGTCGAGTTGCGCGGCGGCGGCCTCCACGGCTGCGATCAGCCCGGCGTGCTCCTCCTCGGAGATGGCTTCGGCCTCGGTCGCCACGACGTCCGGAAGGCGCATGATCACCGGCAGGATGGCGTCGTAGCCGGCGTCGATGCCCGAGAACGAAAGCGTGTCGTTCATCTGGCGGAGGTATTCGCGGAACACCTCGCGGTTGATGCGCGCCGGTGTCTCGACGGACTGCGACTCGACCGAGACGAAGACGTCGACCTTGCCCCGTTGGATCGTGCGGGCGATCAGGTTGCGGATTTCGTATTCCGACTGCCGGTAGACTGCCGGGAGCCGCAGCGAGAGGTCCAGCTGCTTGGAGTTCAGCGAGCGTATCTCGACCGTGATTTTCTTATTTCGGAGTGTGGCCTCGCCTTTGCCGAAGCCGGTCATTGATTTTACCATGTGTACGGGAACTTGTGTTTCCGGCCGGGACAACGCAAACCGGTGGCGGAGCCGGATTTGTCCGTTCCGCCGGGTCGCCCTGTCCGGGACCGGGGTTTATTCCCGGCAAAATTAATAAAAACAATCCAAAAAGAGACGCATTCTTCCTGCGGATTGAAATTTATTTGGCTATATTTGTATTTATGAAATTTTTTTATTTATATTTGTGTTAGTAAACTAACAGTTAGGAGTCAGATCATTCAAATCACATACGAATTATTATGAAAAAGCACAATTTCAATGCGGGACCTTCCATTCTGGCGGACGAGGTCATCGAAAATGCAGCCAAGGCAATTCTCGACTTCAACGGATCGGGTCTTTCGCTGCTCTCGATCTCGCACCGGACGAAGGATTTCGACGACGTGATGGCCGAGGCCGACGCTCTTTTCCGCGAGTTGCTCCACATTCCCGACAACTACAAGATCATCTATCTGGGGGGCGGTGCAAGTACCTACTTCTTCGAAATTCCCGCCAACTTCCTGGGTAAGAAGGCCGGTTATGTGAATACGGGTGTCTGGGCCAAGAAGGCCATCAAGGAGGCGAAACGTTACGGCGAAGTGGAAGTGCTGGCTTCGTCCGAGGACAGGAACTTCACCTATATCCCCAAGGGTTTCGCCATTCCCGCCGACCTGGACTATGTGCATATCACCTCTAATAATACGATCTACGGCACGGAGTACCACGAGGACCTCTCGTCGCCCGTGCCCCTGATCGCCGACATGTCTTCGGACATCCTCTCGCGCCCGGTGGACGTTTCGAAATACGCCATGATCTACGGCGGCGCGCAGAAGAACCTGGCTCCCGCGGGCGTGGCGTTCGCCATCATCCGCGAGGACATGCTGGACAGGATCGTCCGCGACCTGCCGACGATGATGTCGTTCCGCACTCATGTCGAGAACAACTCGATGTTCAACACCCCTCCCGTGTTCCCGATCTACGTCCTGAAGGAGACCCTGAAGTGGCTCAAGTCGATCGGCGGCGTCGACGAAATCTACCGCCGCAACAAGGAGAAGGCCGCGCTGCTCTACGACGAGATCGACCGCAACCCGCTCTTCCGCGGAACGGTCGAAAAGGAGGACCGTTCGCTGATGAACATCTGCTTCGTGATGGCCGAGGGCTGCGAGGAGCTGGCTCCCGAGTTTATGGAGTTCGCCAAGAGCCGCGGCATGGTCGGCATCAAGGGCCACCGCCTGGTGGGCGGCTTCCGCGCGTCGTGCTACAACGCCCTGCCGAAGGAGAGCGTCGAGGCGCTGGTGGCCTGCATGCGGGAGTTCGCTGAGGCGCATAAGAAATAACCCCGATGTGTCCGACCATCGTCCCGCTGATGCGGGAGACAAAAAGAGAACAGGATATTTATTTCACGTCATTGATCGAAACTATGAAAATACTGGTTGCAACGGAAAAGCCCTTCGCCAAAAAGGCCGTGGACGGAATCCGTAAGATCGTCGAGGACGCCGGATACGAACTGGCGCTGCTCGAAAAATACACCGACAAGAGCCAGCTGCTCGAGGCCGTGGCCGACGTCGACGCGCTGATCGTCCGCAGCGACAAGGTGACCGCCGAGGTCATCGCCGCGGCGAAGAACCTGAAGATCGTGGTCCGCGCCGGCGCGGGTTACGACAACGTGGACCTCGCGGCGGCTTCGGCGCGGGGCATCGTGGTGATGAACACCCCGGGCCAGAACTCCAACGCCGTGGCCGAACTGGCGCTGGCCATGATGGTCTTCATGTCGCGCAACCGGTTCACGCCGGGCACGGGCACGGAAATCCAGGGCAAGACCCTCGGCATCCATGCCTACGGCAACGTCGGCAGGCTGGTGGGCCGCAAGGGCAAGGCGTTGGGCATGCATGTTGTTGCGTACGATCCGTTCATCACCGACGGGGCGATCTTCGAGGCCGACGGCGTGAAGAAGGTGGCGACGGTCGAGGAACTGTACCGCGTTTCCGACTTCCTGTCGCTGCACATTCCCGCCACGACGGAGACGAAAGGCTCGATCGGCTACGACCTGATGATGTCGATGCCCAAGGGCGCGACGCTGGTCAACACCGCCCGCAAGGAGGTGATCGACGAGGAGGGCGTCGCGCGCGCTATGACCGAACGCGAGGACCTGAAATACATCACCGACATCGCCGCCGGCAATCAGGCCGAGCTGGACGAGAAGTTCGGCAAACGGGTTTTCGCCACGGCGAAGAAGATGGGCGCCGAGACCGCCGAGGCCAATGTCAATGCGGGACTCGCCGCCGCCAACCAGATCGTCGATTTTCTGAAGAACGGCAACACCCGTTTCCAGGTCAACAAATAGAAACCAACCGTGCGAAAAGGCGGGTGCGCATATCTCATATGACGGACCCGCTTTTTCGCCTTAAAACAACCGATGCATTATGGTTAGAATAAAACCTTTCCGCGCAGTCCGTCCCCCGAAGGAGCATGCCTCCGAGGTGGCTTCGCGTCCCTACGATGTACTCAACTCCGCCGAGGCGAAGTCCGAAGCCACCGAGCGCTCGCTGTTGCACATCATCAAACCCGAGATCGACTTCGAGCCTATCGCCGACGAGCATTCGCAGCCCGTCTACGACAAGGCGGTCGAGAATTTCCGCCGCTGGCAGTCCGAGGGCTGGCTGCGGCAGGACCCCGAAGAGTACTACTATATATATGCGCAGACGATGGAGGGCCGCACGCAGTACGGCCTTGCGATGTGCTGCCATTTCGAGGACTACCTCTCGGGGGCGATCAAGAAGCACGAACTGACGCGTCCCGACAAGGAGGAGGACCGCATGATCCACGTCCGCAACCAGAAGGCCAACATTGAGCCGGTGTTCTTCGCCTACCCCGACGATGCCGAGATCGACGCCATCGTCGCCGACGTGGTGAAAAACAACGCCCCGGAGTACGATTTCACGGCTGCCGACGGCTTCGGGCACCAGTTGTGGGTGATCCGCGACCGGAAGACCAACGACCGCATCACGGAGATTTTCGCGGGCATCCCGGCGCTCTACGTTGCCGACGGTCACCACCGCACGGCCGCCGCGGCGCGCGTGGGACAGGAGTGCCGCGCGAAGAATCCGAACCACACGGGCTGCGAGGAGTACTGCTATTTCCTGGCCGTGACCTTCCCGGCGGGCCAGCTCCGCATCATCGACTATAACCGCGTGGTGAAGGACCTGAACAGCCTGACGCCTGCCGAACTTCTCGAAAAACTCAACGAGTCGTTTGTCGTTGAGGACAAGGGGACGGAGGAGTACCGCCCCGCGGCGCTGCACAATTTTTCGATGTACCTCGACGGCCGCTGGTACAGCCTGACGGCCCGGCCGGGCACCTATGACGACAACGACCCGATCGGCGTGCTGGACGTCACGGTGCTGTCGAATCTGGTGCTGGACCGGATTCTGGACATCAAGGATCTGCGCACCTCGAAGCGGATCGACTTCGTGGGCGGCATCCGCGGTCTGGGCGAGTTGAAACGCCGTGTGGACAGCGGGGAGATGAAGGCGGCGTTCGCCCTCTACCCCGTCTCGATGCAGCAGCTGATCAACATTGCCGACACGGGCAACATCATGCCGCCGAAGACCACGTGGTTCGAACCCAAACTGCGGTCGGGAGTGGTGATCCACTCGTTCGACGAAAAATAATCGACGAGGGCCGCCTGCGGGCGGCTCTTTTCTTTGCGGGAAACTTGCGGAATCCCGAACCGCCTTTGGGCCGGATTGCCGACAGCTCCCCGTCCGGTGCCGTACGCCCGGGACGCGGGGCGGAAATAAATACGGTCCCGATCCGAAAGCCGGATGACGGCCGAACGGTTTTGTATGCAGGGAGTTCGCACGGGAACATGCGGATTTTCTGCTTTTTGTTTGTCGTTTATGCCGAAAGAAATGTTGCAATCCGAATCGTTTTTATCCGATTATTTATTATATTTGTAAGCAACTTAACAATATTAGGCGTTATGGCAAAAATCAAAGGAACAATCGTTGTCGACAAGGAGCGCTGCAAGGGGTGCGGGGTCTGTGCTTCGGCCTGTCCGTGCGACGTGCTCGCGCTGTCGGCGGAGGTCAACAGCAAAGGTTATCCCGTTGCGTGGATGGTCAATCCCGATTCCTGCACGGGCTGTGCCTCCTGTGCGGTGATTTGTCCGGATAGCTGCATTACGGTTTATCGTCAAAAATTCGAGTAAGCTATGGCAGAGAATGAAGTGAAACTGATGAAAGGCAACGAAGTGATCGCCCATGCGGCCATTCGCTACGGTTGCGACGGATATTTCGGATACCCCATCACTCCGCAGTCGGAGGTGATGGAAACCCTCATGGAACTCAAACCGTGGGAGACCACGGGCATGGTCGTTTTGCAGGCCGAGTCGGAGATCTCTTCGATCAACATGGTCTACGGCGGCGCATCGACCGGAAAACGGGTGATGACCTCCTCGTCCAGCCCCGGCATCAGCCTGATGTCCGAGGGGTTGAGCTACCTGGCGGGCGCCGAGCTGCCCTGCCTGATCGTCAATTGCCAGCGCGGCGGCCCGGGCCTGGGTACGATCCAGCCTTCGCAGGGCGACTATTTCCAGGCCTGCAAAGGCGGCGGCCACGGCGATTTCCACATGATCGT
>CDZE01023042.1_pt1 | contig 20370 bp, 20 predicted proteins | sample 557341 | NCBI WGS metagenome assembly CDZE01 (sample SAMEA3182109, study PRJEB8094) | gut metagenome | biome: human; feature: gut; material: Stool; isolation source: human stools | place: Canada | collected 2013-04-23
GGGGAGCCTACGGGCTCCCCGCCTGTCTTTTATTTCGTCAGGGTCAGTTTCCAGTCCGGTCCGTCCGCCGTCTTGCTGACCTGATAGCCCTGGGAGTGGGCGAAGCGGGTGATGTTCTCCACCGCCGCGCCGGCCTCCGCCAGGACTTCTACCATGGCGGGCCGATCCTTCAAGGCCTTCTGCACCATCAGCACCGGGGTGGGGCAGATGTATCCGCGGGTATCTACCATATCAAATTCCCCTTTCGCCGCGATATGCGGCACAGATTCAAGGATTTTCCCTGTGCAAAATGGGAAAATTTTCCGCCATCGCCGGTTGCCTGTCAGGACAGGGCGATAGACGATTTTCATACATTGTGTGCTCAATCACGCGATACAGCCTCCGTTTTCGGCAAATGGGTCACCGTGATGGCCAGCAGTACCGCGAATCCGATGGCAACCGCCGCCATGCCGGCAGTGCCGATGCCGCCGACCACATAGGTGCCGTCCTCCGCCACGGAATCCGCCGCGCCGGCCAGACCGAAGTTGTGGGAGACGGCGGCGCCCACGATCATGCCCAGGACGGTCACGGCGGAGTCGCCGTTGCCCTCGCCGGCCAGAATCAACTGTCGCAGGGGGCAGCCTCCCAGCAGGATGGAACCCCAGCCCGCCAGGGCCATGCCCAGGGCGGACCAGAGGTACTGGCTGTGGGCGATGGGCTGGGACAGTGCGGACAGGCTGTAGGATCCCAGGACCAGATTGCCGATGGTGACCGTGCCCCAGATGGCCAGGAAGCCGGAGAGGAGCTTGAAGTCCCGCAGCATCACAGCGTCCCGTATGCCGCCGGCCATGCAGAGCCGGCTCCGCTGGGCCAGCACGCCCACAACCAGACCGGCCGCCAGGGAGATCCCCCAGAAGGCCCGCATGGAGCCGGGGCCCGCCTCAGAGAACTTCAGCAGGGTGGGCACCAACAGCAGCAGCCCCAACAGCGCCATCAGGATCCCAGACAGGACGAACCCCTCGCCCATGCGGACGGGATAGGCCCGGCCCAGGGAGAAACCCTTCTTTAAACATACCACGCCCACCAGGATCCCGGCGATGAAGCCCACCAGCCCGGCAACGGCAGTCAGGTCGCCGCCGCCCAGCCGGATGACCATCCGCAGGGGGCAGCCCAGAAACACCAGAGCACCGATCATCACGAACATCCCCAGCACAAACCGGCAGGCGGGAGAGGCCCCGGCCTTTGCCCGGAACTCCCTGGCAGCCAGAGCTGCCGCCGCGGCCCCCACCACGATGCCGATGATCTCCGGCCGGATGTACTGCACAGTGGCGGCGCTGTGGAACCCCAGGGCGCCGGCGATGTCCCGCAGGAAGCAGGCGATGCAGAAGCCCATGTTCTTGGGGTTGCCGGAGGCGGTAAGGATCAGGGCGGCAATGCCCACGGCCACGCCCGCCGCCAAGATCAATCCGTATTCCCGAAACCAACTCTTTTCTCTCATAAATACACTCCTCACTCTCTTCGGCGCTGGGACGAAAATCGTCACAGGGGCAGCTCATAGAAACCGGCTGTCTCGATCCCGGCCTCCTGCAGCCGGGTCTCCAGGTGCTCCCGCAGCTCCGGCGGCGCGGACCAGGCCATGCCGCAGTCGGATGTGATGCACCGGGGAACGGAGATCAGTTTGCCCTCCAGCCCCAGGCGGCGGCAGAGCTGCTCTGTGGCGATGGCCCCGGCAGTGGTGTGAAACGTCACGATCAGCCGGGGGCTTTTTTCTCGCACGGCCTCCCTCCTCTACTCGTTATTTTTTTAAAAGAATAACATGAAGAAATGGAAAAAGCGAGATCTGTTTCGAGGATAACGGCCCAGTTCCGGCTGGAGCCGCCGAACCTGGAGATTTTTCCTTGAAATAGGGGAGTGGCTTTGCTATACTATACTAGTTATAGTATGTGATCTGGCTGAGAGGCCGAATGAGGTGAGAGTTTGTATCTGCGCGCATTGGAAATCCAGGGGTTTAAGTCCTTTCCAGACAAGACGGTCCTGAATTTCGGCGAGGACATCACCGCCATCGTGGGTCCCAACGGCTCCGGCAAGTCCAACATCTCCGACGCTATCCGGTGGGTGATGGGGGAACAGAGCGTCAAGGGCCTCCGTGGCGCCAAGATGGAGGACGTGATTTTCGGCGGCACGGAGAAGCGCAGCCAGGTGGGCTTTGCCCAGGTGACGCTGGTGCTGGACAACACGGAGCACATCTTCCCCACCATGGAGGAGAGCGAAGTGTCCGTCACCCGCCGCTATTACCGCAGCGGCGAAAGCGAATACTACATCAACCGCCAGTCTGTCCGGCTGAAGGACTTGACGGAGCTGTTCCTGGACACCGGCATGGGCCGGGAGGGCTACTCCATCATCGGCCAGGGCAAGATTGATGAGATCCTCTCCGCCAAGAGCGGGGAGCGGCGGGAGATCTTCGAGGAGGCCGCCGGCATTTCCAAATTCCGCCACCGGAAGGAGGAGGCGGAGCGGAAGCTGGAGCGGACGGAGGAGAATCTGGTCCGCATCAATGACAAGATCGCCGAGCTGGAGCTTCAGGTGGAGCCCCTGCGGGAGCAGGCGGAGAAGGCCAGGAAGTATCTGGTGCTCCGGGATGAGCTGCGCCTTCTGGAGATCTCCGTCTGGCTGGAGAACCTGGACACCCTGAAGGCGGGCGCCCGGAAGCTGGAGGCGGACTTTCACGCCGCAGAGTCCCAGCGGGACGAGGCCCGCGCCGCTCTGGACGCTCTCTATGCCGAGGGGGAGCGGTACAGCGAGCGGATGCAGGAGAAGGACATAGAGGCTGAGCGGGTCCGGACAGAGTCCGCCGTTCTGGAGGAGCAGATCAAGGAGAAGGAGTCCGCCGCCGCCGTGCTGGAGAGCACCGTCACCCACAACCGGGAGAACATCCAGCGGGCGGAGGCGGAGCTGGCAGAGGCGGAGAGCCGTTCCGGCGGCCTTGCGAAGCAGGCGGAGGAGCAGGAAGCCCGGGTGGCGGAGATCGACCGCCGGATCGGGGAGCTGAACGGTGCGCTGGCCGCCCTGCTGGAGACCGCCCAGACCATGGCGGAACAGGCCGGCGGCGCCCAGAACGAGGCGGAGCGCCTGCGGGCACAGGAGGCCCTCGCCATGGCCGCCGCCGCGGACGCGCGGGCGGAACTGGCCGCCGCCGCCGCGGAGAAGAAGCAGATCCAGGAGCGGCGGGAGGCCGCAGAGCGAGACAGGGCCGCCGCGGAGGAGCAGCTTCAGTCCGCCCGGCAGGAGGCGCGGGAGAACCGCCGCGCCCTGGAGGATGCCAGGGACGAGGCGGAGGCCGCCGCCAACATCATCGCCGGCCACAGCCTGCGGATGGAGGAACGGAAGAAGAAGGCCGCTGCCGCCGCGGAGCGGCGGGTCCAGCTGACCATGGACACGGGGGCGCTGGAAAACCGCCGCCGCCTGCTGACAGAGATGGAGAAGGAGTACGAGGGCTTCTCCAAGGCGGTCAAGTTCGTGTGCCGCGCACAAAGCGGCCTGCAGGGCATCCATGGCCCGGTGGCCAATCTGGTGAAGACCGATGGCAGGTACTCCTTGGCCATCGAGATCGCCCTGGGGGCGGGACTGCAGAACATTGTGGTGGACCGGGAGGAGGATGCCAAGGCCGCCATCAGCTACCTGAAGCAGCGGGACGCCGGACGGGCCACGTTCCTGCCCCTCACCGCCATCCGGGGTGACGAGCTCCATGAAAAAGGCGTGGAGAAGGAATTTGGTTTTGTGGGCCTGGGGTCCCGGCTGGTGACATTCGACCCGGCGTACCGGAATATTGTTTACAACCTGCTGGGCCGCACTGTGGTGGTAGAGGACCTGGACTGCGGCATCGCCATGGCCCGGAAGTACCGCAACGCCTTCCGGATCGTGACGCTGGACGGCCAGGTCATTAACCGGGGCGGCTCCATGACCGGCGGCAGCACCAGCCGGTCCGCCGGTGTACTGAGCCGGTCCGCGGAGTTGGAGCAGCTCACCGCCCGGACCGCTGCCATGCAGGCAAAGCTGGCGGAGGCAAAGCAGGCGGAGGAGGATACCGCCCGGGAACTGGCCGCCGCCCAATACGAGCTGGAGACCGCGGAGGCTCAGCGCCGCCACGCAGAGGACGAGGTCCTGCGGCTGGAGGGCATCAGGGGACAATATGATCTCCTGCTGCGCTCCCTGGAGGAGAGCGTGGAGAACCTCGCCGGCGAGCTGGAGAGCTTGGCCGGACGGCTGACGGACAACGACGCCCGGTCTGCCGCCGCCCAGGTGGAGATCAACCGACAGGAATCCGCCGCCGCGGACGCGCGGGCCCAGGCGGAGGCGGCTCTTTCCGGCCAATCGGAGCTGCTGGAGAAATCCGGTGCCCTGGCCGAGGAGATCAGCGGCAGAAAGAGCGATCTGGCTGCCCTGGCGGCCGAACGGGAGGCCACAGTCCGCAGCGCCGCGGACCTGCGGGCGCTGTGCGCGGATCTCTCTGGTGACCGGGAGCAGAAGGAACAGATGGCGGAGACCTACCGCCGAAACATCGCCGCCGCGGAGGAAGAGATCGCCGGATTGCAGACGGCGCTGGAGGAGCTGGCGGGCCGGGGCGCGGCCTTCCGGCAGCGGCTGGCCGCCATCACAGAGGAGAAGAACGCCCTGGAGGCGGAGCGGACTGCCAAGAACCGGGCGGGCCAGGAGATGAACGAGAACCTGCTGAACCTGGAGCGGGCGGTGGCCAAACTGGACCAGAAGCGGGCCACCTCCGCCATGGAGGAAAAGCAGATCCTGGACCGGCTGTGGGAACACTACGAACTCTCCCACTCCGACGCCCAGGCACAGCGGATCGAGCTGGAGAGCGTGCCCAAGGCCAACCGGCGGATCGGGGAGCTGAAGCGGGACATCACCGCCCTGGGCACCCCAAACATCGGGGCCATCGACGAGTTCCAGCGGGTGAACACCCGCTACACCTACCTGACGGACCAGCGCAACGATGTGGAGAAGGCCAAGGGCGAGCTGCAGAACATCATCGGCGAGATCACGGAGGAGATGACCAAGATTTTCGCCGAGCAGTTCAAGCTGCTGTCCGAGAGCTTCCAGACCACCTTCCAGGAGCTCTTCGGGGGAGGGACGGCCAGATTGGAACTGGAGGACGAGGAGGACATCCTGGGCTGCGGCATCGAGATCAAGGCCCAGCCGCCGGGAAAGACCCTCAAGACCATCTCCCTGCTGTCCGGCGGCGAGAAGGCCTTTGTGGCCATCGCGCTGTATTTCTCCATTCTGAAAGTCCATCCAACGCCCTTCTGCGTGATGGACGAGATCGAGGCGGCCCTGGATGACGCCAACGTCACCCGCTACGCCCGCTATATGCGGACGCTGGCAGGCCGGACCCAGTTCATCGTCATCACCCACCGCCGGGGAACCATGGAGGAGGCCGACGTCCTCTATGGCGTCACCATGCAGGAGCAGGGCGTGAGCAAGATCCTGACCATCAATCTGAATGACATGGCGAAAGAGCTGAAGATCAAATAAGGAGCGGAATCCATGAAGCGCAAGCATAAACAGATACTGATCATCTGGGTGGGCCTGCTGGCAGGCCTCCTTATCTTCCGGGGCGGATGGATGACCTATGCAGGGCTGCTGATTTTCCTTTTGGATCTGGGGCTGGTGTGGTGGCTGCTGCGCTGCCCCCACTGCGGAAAGTCCGTTCGGGAGCTCCGACCGGATAAGACCTGCCCATACTGCGGCAAGAAAGTGGAGTGAACGGCGACCCGGCGCAAGAGGATTTGAAGCGATTGGGAGGACGATCTCATGACACTGCGCAGATGGACGATCCTGAGCGTTATCCTGCTAGTCCCGGGATTTGTTCTGCAGTTCCTCAGCAGGACCGTATTTGTACCGGAGGCGGGCGTGATCGGGGGACTGCTGCTGGCGGCGGGCCTTGCGATCCAGTTGTTCGTGATCCGCTGCCCGGAGTGCGGGGCACATCTGCCGCTTTTTCCCGGCGAATACTGCAAATACTGCGGAAACAGGTTGGACTGGGATAAGCCTCTCCGGCGCTGATTTCCGATTTGGGAGGATACCATGGGCTTTTTTGACAAGCTGAAAAAGATCACCACAAATCTCTTCTCCGGCTTCTCCGAGGCGGACGAGGCCTTTTTCGAGGAGTTGGAGGAGACGCTGATCCTGGCGGACCTGGGCATGGACACGGCGCTGGACGCCGTGGAAAAACTCCGCACGAGGGTCCGGAAGGAGAAGCTCCAGGACCAGGAGGCGGTCAAGGCCGCCCTCCGGGACATTCTGGCGGAGGAGATGGACGTGGGCGGCACGGAGCTGGATCTCTCGACCCGGCCTGCTGTGGTGCTGTTCATCGGCGTCAACGGCGTAGGCAAGACCACGTCCATCGGCAAACTGGGCTATCAGCTGAAAAGCGAGGGCAAGCGGGTCCTCTTCTGCGCGGCGGACACCTTCCGGGCCGCAGCGGCGGACCAACTGCAGATCTGGGCGGAGCGGGCCGGCTGCGAACTTGTGCGCCAGCACGAGGGGGCTGACCCCGGCGCGGTGCTGTTCGACGCCCTGCAGGCTGCCAAGGCAAGAGGGGTGGATGTGGTGCTGTGCGACACTGCCGGCCGCCTCCACAACAAGGCTAACCTGATGGCGGAGCTCGCCAAGCTCTCCAAGATCATCGACCGGGAATGCCCCGGCGCCGCACGGGAGACGCTGCTGGTGCTGGATGCCACCACCGGACAAAACGGCCTGATCCAGGCCCGCCAGTTCAAGGAGGCCGCAGGACTCACCGGCATCGTGCTGACGAAGCTGGATGGCACGGCCAAGGGCGGCATCGTCATCGCCATCGCCAAGGAGCTGGGCGTACCGGTGAAGCTGGCCGGTGTGGGCGAGGGGGTGGACGACCTGAAGGCCTTCGACGCGAAGGAATATGTGGAGGCCATTATTTGAGCGGCAGCAGAGAGACAAGGATCACCATTTGGAATCGGAGAAAACTGATCTCTGTGTCGTCGCAGCAGATGTACTTTCGGATCCGCGGGGCGCTTTCAGATGCCGGGCTCTCCAGCGGCACCAGGACCCGGGGCCTATACGCCGCGGCTGCCCGCCGCAGCAGGGGGCCGCTCCGACTGCTGTACAGGACAGCGTCCTGACCTACACCATCTATGTTCACAGAGATGACTATGACCGTGCGTTCGCGGCGATCCAGTCCTCTCTGCGGGGAAAATGAAAAGGAGCGCATACCATGACCAGACAAGACGGACGGGCATTTGACGAGCTGCGCCCGATCAAAATCACCCCTGATTTCGTAAAATTCGCGGAGGGCAGCTGTCTCATCCAGTGCGGCGACACCATGGTTCTCTGCTGCGCCAGCGTGGAGGACCGGGTGCCGCCCCATGTGCCGGAGGGCACCGGCTGGGTGACGGCGGAGTACTCCATGCTGCCCCGGGCCAACCGGGAGCGCAGCAAGCGGGACATCGCCAAGCTGAAGCTCTCGCCCCGCAGCGCAGAGATCCAGCGGCTGGTGGGCCGTTCCCTCCGGGCCGCCGTGGACCTGGCGAAGCTGGGGGAGCATACCATCACCATCGACTGCGACGTGCTCCAGGGCGACGGCGGAACCCGCACCGCCTCCGTCACCGGCGGCTTTGTGGCGCTGGCTCTGGCCTGCCGGAAGCTGGTGGAGGAGGGCGTGCTGGCCTCCAATCCCATCCGGCATTTCGTCACCGGGGTGTCTGCGGGAATCGTCGGGGAGACCCTTATGCTGGATTTGCAGTACAGCGAGGACAGCCGTGCCCAGGTGGACCTGAACTGTGTGATGAATGAGCTGGGGGAGATCATCGAGCTCCAGGGCACCGGCGAGGGCCGGGCTTTCACGCCCCAGGAGCAACAGGAGCTGGTGCGCTTGTGCGCCAAGGGTAACCGGGAGCTGCTGAAGCTCCAGCGGGAGATTTTGAAGCGATAAAACCACAAATTGAAAGAAGGAGATGGTTTCCGTGGCGCAGGTATTCGAGATGATTATGCTGATCTGCTTCGGCCTGTCCTGGCCCTTCAACATCACAAAGTCCGTGCGCTCCCGTACTGCAAAGGGCAAGAGCCTATGGTTTGAGGTGTGCATCATCGTGGGCTATCTCTGCGGCTTGGCGGGGAAGTTCATCAGTGGAAATGTCACCTATGTGGCGGCTTTTTACATTCTGGATATCACCATGGTCACCATCGACCTGGTGCTGACCATCCGGAACAAGCGTCTGGACCGTGCGGCGGAAAAGGAGGAGACGGTATGAAATTCGTGTTGGCGACCCATAACCCCGGCAAGCTGAAGGAGATGGCGGATATCCTCTCCGGACTGGGGGTGGAAGTGGTGAGCCCCGCAGACGTGGGAATCTCCGTAGACGTGGAGGAGACCGGCACCACCTTTGTGGAAAACGCCATGCTGAAGGCCAAGGCCATCTGCGCGGCCAGCGGGCTGCCCGCCATCGCGGACGACTCCGGTCTCTGTGTGGACGCCCTGAACGGAGGACCCGGCGTGTATTCCGCCCGTTACGGCGGGGAGGAGCTGGACGACCGGGGGCGGTATACCCTGCTGCTGCAGAACATGCGGGGACAGACTACCCGGGCGGCCCACTTCGCCTGCGCCATCGCCTGCGCCTTTCCCGGCGGGGACGAGCTGACGGCGGAGGGCCGGTGCGACGGTGCCATCGCCTTTGCCCCCATGGGGACGGCGGGATTTGGCTACGACCCGGTGTTCCTGGTGCCGGAGAAGGGCAGGACCTTCGGCCAGCTGACGGCAGAGGAGAAGGGCGCCATCTCCCATAGAGGAAAAGCTCTGCGGGCATTTTCGGAGAAACTGGCAACTTATTTGAAAAAATAACCGTCTACCTTTGATGAGGAGGGAACTGCGGTGAAAACGACCGGACGCTGCCCCAAATGCGGCAGCGCGGACCTGCTGGCAGTGGAGCCGGGGCTGTACAATTCTTTTCCCATCGGTTTTTTGTAAATGCAAAAATTCAGAGGTATGTCTGCCGCAGCTGCGGCTATACAGAAGAGTGGATTGCCCAGGAGTCTATGGAGAAGCTGCGGCAGTCTACTTGGCATGACGAAAAATAAAAAAGACCGGGGCCATTTCCCGGAATAAAGGAGTATACATGGAACTGACAAGCAAACAGCGGGCCCAGCTGCGGGGCCTGGCAAACAGCATCGACACGATCCTGCAGGTGGGCAAGGACGGTATCGGGGCAAACCTCATCAAGCAGGCGGATGACGCACTGGAGGCTCGGGAGCTTATCAAGGGCCGGGTGCTGGACAACAATATCGACTACGACGCCCGCACCGCCGCGGAGGAGCTGGCCAAGGCCACCCGCAGCGAGGTGGTGCAGGTCATCGGCACGAAGTTCGTGCTGTACCGGGAGAGCCACTCCAAGCCCAGGGAGAAGCGCATCCAGCTGGTGAAGCCGGCAAAGAAGCGCCCCCAGTGACCCGGGAAGGCGCCCGATGGAACTGACGTTCCGCACTGCCGGGATCGGGGATCTGGAGCTCTTGACGGAGAGCCGCCTCCGGGCCATCCGGACCTACCGGCACCTTTCGGAGACGGCGGCGCTGCCGCATGGCCTGCCGGATGCGGTCCGGGATTACTACCGCCAGGCCCTGGCGTCCGGCAGCCACATTGCGCTTCTGGCGCTGGCGGGAGAGCGGCTGGCCGCCACCGGCGGCCTGGACCTCCGCCGGGAGATGCCCTCCTATCACAATCCCGCGGGTCTGTCCGGCCATATCATGAACATCTGGACGGATCCTGCCTTCCGAGGCCGGGGGATCGCATGGCGGATGCTGGATCTCCTCACGGCAGCGGCCTGTGAGCGGGGCTGTTTGACGGTTTCTCTCCACACCACCGCCATGGGCCGCCCGCTGTATCAGCGGTATGGCTTCACCGCCACGGATGACGAGATGGAGTTGGAGCTTCCGGCGGAAAAATCTGAACCATAAAGAGGAATCGCGTATGAAGATCGGCGTTTACGGCGGGACGTTCAACCCGCCCCACCTGGGCCATGTGACCGCGGCCCGGGCGGTATTCGAGCTGCTGAAGCTGGACCTGCTGCTGCTGGTCCCGGACCGGGAGCCACCCCACAAGGCGCTGCCAGCGGGCAGCCCCACTCCGGAACAGCGGCTTGAGATGACCCGCCTGGCGGGGGAGCAGCTGGGCCTGGGGGACCGGGTCCAGGTACTGGATCTGGAGCTGAAGCGGACGGGGCGGAGCTATACCTCCGACACCCTGGCCCAGCTGAAGGAGCGGTACCCGGAGGACGAGCTGTGGCTGCTGATGGGCACGGACATGTTCCTCACCATCCAGACCTGGCACGAAGCGGAGAAGATTCTGTCCCTGGCGGGGATCGCCACCTTCGGCCGAACGGAGGCGGACACGGAGGAGCTGTTCTCCGTTCAGCGGGACTATCTGTACCGGACATATCCCCAGGCCCGGATCTTCACCCTCACCATCCCCGGCGTGGTGGATGTGTCCTCCACAGACCTGCGAACCATGCTGGCGAAGGGAGAGGGCGTGAATCTCCTGCCTCCGGCGGTGTACGGCTATATCCTGCGGGAGGGACTGTACGGCACCCGGGCGGATTTGAAGCGCCTGCCCCTGCGGGAGCTGCGGCCGATAGCTCTGAGTTATTTGAAAAACAAGCGCATCCCCCACGTGCTGGGCACGGAGCAGGAGGCCATCCGTCTGGCGGAGCGGTACGGCGCCGATGTGGAGAAGGCCCGGGTAGCGGCACTGCTGCACGACTGCACAAAAAAGCTGAACATGGAGGAGCAGCTGGAACTGTGCGGCCGGTACGGCATCCAGCTGGACGAGCTGGAGCAGAAGGCCCTGAAGCTTCTCCACGCCAAGACCGGCGCGGCCATCGCCCGGGACGTGTTCGGTGTGGACGATGAAATCTACAACGCCATCTGGTGGCACACCACGGGCCATGCCCACATGACCCTGCTGGAAAAAGTGATCTATCTGGCGGATTATATCGAGCCCTCCCGGAATTTTCCGGGGGTAGACAAACTCCGCGCTGTGTGTTATAAAGACCTGGACGAGGGCCTGCTGATGGGCCTGGAGATGACCATCGAAGAGATGACCGAAATGGGAAACCCTGTGCACCACGCCACCATTGAGGCGCGGGACGCATTGAAAGGATAGAGAGACAGTGGATAGAGAAAACGGAAAGCATCCGGCGGGCGGGACGCCGAAAAAGAGCAGACCCAAGAAGCCGAAGAAACCGAGCCGCCTGACGCGGCAGCAGAAGCTGCTGATCGCGGTAGCCGTGGTACTGGCCATCGTGCTGATCGCGGTGGTGGCCTGCCAGAGCCTGTTCGTTCGCCCGGATCTGCCGGACAAGAACGCGGATGCGGACAGCGGGACCCAGGAAGAGGAGATCGACTGGGGCGAAGGGACCCGCCCCCGCAGCGACGGGGAACGGAAGAGTCAGGACTATTACACGGTCCTGATCCTGGGCCGGGACACGGGGGGCGGCGGCAACACGGACACGATGCTGCTGGCCAGCTACGACGTGACCAACCAGAAGGCCACGGTGATGTCTATTCCCCGGGATACCATGGTGAATGTCTCCTGGGATATCAAGCGCATCAACTCCGTGTATAACTACTATGGCGGCGGAGACCGGGGGATCCAGTATCTCTACAAGGAAATCGCCCAGCTGGTGGGCTTTGAGCCGGACTATCAGGTGGTTGTGGAGTGGGACGCCGTGGGCCAGATCGTGGACGCCATGGGCGGCGTCTGGTTCGACGTGCCACGGAACATGAACTACGACGATCCTTATCAGGACCTTCACATCCACCAGGAGAAGGGCTACCGCCTGCTCACGGGGGACGACGCCATGCAGGTGCTCCGCTACCGCCACGACAACGACATGCGCTACGGCTATCCGGACGGCGATCTGGGCCGCATCAAGACCCAGCAGGCGTTTCTGACCGCCATGGTGGACCAGCTGCTGCAGATCAAGAACGTCACAAAGATCAACCAGTTCATCCAGGTGTTCCAGAACAATGTGGAGACAGACCTGAGCTTCCAGAATATCCTATGGTTTGCCCAGCAGGCGATTCTGGGTGGGCTGAGCATGGAGAACGTGGAGTTTGTCACCATGCCCAACCGGACCGCATCCTGCTGGAGCCGCACCTATCACAACTATCAATCCTACGTGGTGCCCAGCGCGGATGAGCTGCTGGAGCTGGTGAACACCAAGCTGAGTCCTTATACGGAGGTATTCACCCTCAGCGACTTGGACATTATGTCCGTCAACTCTGACGGCAGCATCAGCTCGTCTACCGGCCATGTGGAAGACAGCCGGGCGGCCCGGCCGCCGGTGAAGCCCACCACGCCCAGCAAGCCGGAGGAGGAGACGCCCACGGTGGATGAGAACGGCAATCCCATCGATCCGGACACCGGCCTGCCGGTGACGCCGGATGGCGGAACCACGGACTTGGGGACGGGCGGGACCACAGACCCGGGCTCTGGCACGACGGATCCCGGAACAGGGACAACGCCTGACGGCGGGACAGATCCCGGCACCGGCGGCGGGACCACAGGACCTGACACCGGAGAAGGAACCACCGGCACCGGCACCGACGGGACCACCGATCCGGGTACGGGCACAAGCGGGACTCCGGACGGCGGCACGCCTGACGCAGGCGGAGGAACGACCGATTCGGGCACTGGAGACAGCCAGACCTCCGGCACCGGAGATGGAGGCGGCGATGCTGCCGCAGAAGAGGCTCCGGATGACGGCTTTATCATCGTGAGCTGAACGACGGAAAAGGGGTGGCACCATGGCGGACCAGATGGATGGAAAAGGACGTCCCCCAAAGAGACGGTCCGGACTGACCAGGGGGCAGAAGGGGCTGATTGCCGCAGCCGCAGTTCTGGCTGTGGCCCTGGCGGGAGTTCTGGCTTGGCAGAGCCTGTTCGTCCGGCCGGACCTCAACACCGGCAAGACAGAGCCCCAGGAGACGGAAGAACCCACCGATCCGGTGGAGGAGATCGACTGGGGCGAGGGGACCCGCCCCCGCAGCGACGGGGAGCGGAAGAGTCAGGACTACTACACAGTTCTGATCCTGGGCCGGGACACGGGGGGCGGCGGCAATACGGACACGATGCTGCTGGCCAGCTACGACGTGACCAACCAGAAGGCCACGGTGATGTCCATTCCCCGGGACACTATGGTGAATGTCTCCTGGGATATCAAGAAGATCAACTCTGTTTACAACTGGTACGGCGGTGGAGACCGGGGCATCCAGTATCTCTACAAGGAGATCGCCCAACTGGTGGGCTTTGAGCCGGACTATCAGGTGATTGTGGAGTGGGAGGCCGTGGGCCAGATCGTGGACGCTATGGGCGGCGTCTGGTTCGATGTGCCCCGGGACATGTATTACAGTGACCCCCTGCAAAACCTCTATATCAACCAGAAAGCGGGCTACCGCCTGCTCACGGGGGACGACGCCATGCAGGTACTGCGGTTCCGGGACGGAGCCAACGGCTACAAGGACGGCGATCTGGGCCGCATCAAGACGCAGCAGGCATTTTTGACCGCCATGGTGGAGCAGCTGCTGAAGATCGAGAACATCGCCAAGATCAACGCATTTGCCGAGGTGTTTCGGGAGAACGTGGAGACGGATCTGACCCTCCAGAATATTTTGTGGTTTGCCAAAGCGGCCTTCACCGGCGGCCTGAAGCCGGAGAACGTGGAGTTCGTCACCATGCCGAACACGCCCGCCTACGCATACAGCTCCACCACCAGCAAGCTCAACGGCCGGTATTCCGAACAGTCCTATGTAACGCCCAACACCAGCCAGCTGCTGGAGCTGGTGAACACCAAATTGAGCCCCTACGCCGAGGTATTTACCCGCAGCGATCTGGATATGATGACCGTGAACAGCGACGGCTCCGTCAGCTCCTCCACCGGTCATGTGGAAGACAGCAACGCCACCCATCCCCGGTCCCACTGGCAGGCCCAGTGGACGCCCCAGGAGCCGGAGGAGGAGACGCCTCCGGAGGGGGAGACCGGCACAGGGACCGGCCCTGATGCCGGAGCGCCGGAGACCGGCGGGGCGACCGGGACGCCCGGCGGCGGAGAGACCACGGATCCCGGCGGAGCCACGGAGCCCGGTACGGGGAGCATCGATCCGGACACGGGAGACCTGATCGACCCGGAGACCGGCGGTATCATCGATCCCGGCACCGGGCAGATCCTGGACCCCGGTACAGGACAGGTGATCGGCCAGCTCCCGGGCGGCAGCGGAGACCCGGCGGCAGGTGAGAGCGGCGGAACCGCCCCGGAGTCGCCGGATTCCCAGCCGTCTGATGGTGAGACGGCGCCTCCTGTAGACCCCGGTATGTCCGACGGCGGAACCGCGGCCCCGGATGACGGGTTTATTATTGTAACCTGAGCGGCAGGTGTGCCGCAGATTCAAACGATCAGAAAGGATGAGTCCATGACACCCAAAGAGATGGCCCTGACTGCGGCCAAAGCCCTGGACGAGAAAAAGGGCGGCGACATCGCCGCCATCGAGATCACGGAGCAGACCACCCTGGCGGACTATTTCGTCATTGCCACCGGCAATTCCAACACCCAGATCAACGCCCTGTGCGGCGCAGTGGAGAAGGCCATGAAGGAGCAGGCGGGGGAGGATCCTCTCCGCCGGGAGGGCTACCGGGACGGCACCTGGGTCCTGCTGGACTACGGCTGTGTGGTGGTCCACGTGTTCTCCGCCGAGGCCCGGGAGTTCTATTCGCTGGAGCGGCTTTGGCACGACGGCAAGCCGGTGGATCTCTCCGGTGTGCTGACGGAGAATTGATCGCCCTTCGCGCCAAGTGGCGTGTCCAAGCGTTTTGCCGCAGGCAAAAATATGAAATGGGCAGGCTCTGCCTGCCCATTTGAGTCCAATGTGGTGCCACGCAAAACGAAGATTTTGTGGGGCGCCGTGTCCGGTGAAAAGGGGAAACATCAGCTCCGACGGCGCTGACCGCCGGAGCTTTTTTCTGCTTATCAACCCAGAGTTGCGCGATAGCTGGTGGACGCAACCGCCCGCCCCGGGTATGCTGAGACCACCAAAACAAAAGGAGGCAACTGCAATGGCATTCAGTTCCATTATCATGCTCCCGCTGCTGCTCCTGTTTCTGGCCATCTGGGCAGGGCTCATTTATCTGCTGATCCTGCTGATCCGGGCTTTGCGGAAGTACCTGCGGGGCGGGGAGGCCCGCCGGGAAAAAGCGGAGACCCGCCGCACCCTGGGGGAGGTCCTCAAGGCCCACCGGATGCGCTGCCAGATGACCCAGGAGTTCGTGGCGGAGGCCCTGGGGGTCAGCCGGCAGGCGGTCAGCAAATGGGAGACCGGCACGGCGGACCCCAGCACCTCCAACCTGCTGGCCCTGGCGAAGCTCTTCGGTGTGCCGGCGGAAGAACTGCTGCACCAGGCGACCGGCGGGGGAGTATGAAACAATCGGAATCAAGGGGCAGCGATATAAATCAGGGGGCGAAAAGCCTTCCCTGCGAAGTGTGAGGGCGCATTGGGCGCGCCTGTATGAAAATGGGCCTGCTTCCTGTGAGGCAGGTCCATGCATCAAGCACTTCGGTTTTAACAAGTCCGGCTGCCTCTGCGCCCAGCTTTTCTCCAATATCCATCTGTTCACACGTTCGGTTCTATAAAATGGGCAGCAGATTGGTCCCAATATTTTTTGTAAACCCGATCTGTATTCCCATCAAGATTCAGTTGGTACATCCGAAATGTAACCAGAAAATTCTTGGGCTGCCACTGTTCTTCGTAAGAATATTGGTACTTCATTCCAACGTTCCGCATAACGCCGCCGCTTCTTGGGTTGTTTCGGTCATGCGTTGCTGTGATATAAGGCAGGCCGTCCTTTTTCACTTGGGCGATCACCGCTTTGCCCGCTTCTGTGACAAGTCCCTGATGCCAGAATTCCCTGCGAAGCCCATATCCGAAATCGTGATGTTCCTCCATATCCACTTTTATGTAGCCGATGGGATGATCGTCCGTTTTCAAGCAGATCGCGTAAGCGTATGCCTGCGGCTGGACATATTTTGAAGCGTATCTTTCTTCATAGAATTTCTTGGCTTCTTCTATGCTGTCTATCGGATACCAGGGCAGGAATTGATTGACTTCCTTGTCATGGAGAATCAGAAACAGCCATTCCAGATCGCGCTCTGTGAATTTCCTCAAGATCAAACGCCCGGTTTCCAATGTGGGCGTGTTTATCAGGGTGCCCTTCACGGTTTCGCCTCCCCCCAAATTGCCAGAGTTTCTTTCTGCTGCTATACGTTGGATTTTCCCCATTATACAGAGCAGGACGGGCAAAAACAAGATGTCGACTGGATTGTACAGCGCTTTTCCCGCTTACCTCTTGACAAAACGCGCAAAGCCACATAAAATAGACCCGTTAACGACATTGATGGGAAGAAAGGCGAAATGTCCCGCCTTCAGAGAGCCGGCGGCTGCTGCGAGCCGGTGGGGGACCTTCGCGGATGACTGTTCCCGGAGTCTCCCGCCTGAACGGACATAGTAGGGTGGGACGGCAGGCCCCGTTACTGGCCGAGGCCCTCCGGGCCGTTGAGCGCCATCCGGCAACGGCTGGCGAAACCAGGGTGGTACCGCGTAGCTTTTACGCCCCTGACCGTAAGGTCGGGGGCGCTTTTACAGCTTGAAGAGGGGATTGACATCTCCTTGCCCGCAGGGGGCACACCGCATCCGTCAGGCGGCAGAGCCGCCAATGGCTGCGCAGCAGAGTGCCTTCACCAGCGGCATCAGTCACTGGCGACGCCACCCAAGGCGGTTGGGTCAAAGTATTTTTGCCACGTACAGAAGGTGAATTGCCCCGTAGAAGCAAGAGAGGCCGCCCGGGGGCGCGCCGCGGCAAAAATAAATCGAACAGAGAAATCCATTCACAGGAATGAGGAGAAGGATATGAAATACGATTTTGCCAGCATTGAGAAAAAGTGGCAGCAGAAGTGGCTGGAGGAGAAGCCCTTCACCGCCGTCACCGGGGACAAGACTCGGGAGAAGTTCTTCGGCCTGATCGAGTTCCCCTATCCCTCCGGCCAGGGGCTCCACGTGGGCCACGCCCGGCCCTTCACCGCCATGGACATCATCTGCCGGAAGAAGCGGATGCAGGGCTACAACGTCCTGTTCCCCATCGGCTATGACGCCTTCGGCCTGCCCACAGAGAACTACGCCGTTCAGCACCACATCCACCCCGCCAAGGTGACCCACGACAACATCGAGAACTTCCGCAAGCAGCTCCACATGCTGGGCTACTCCTTCGACTGGGACCGGGAGGTGAACACCACCGACCCCAGCTACTACAAGTGGACCCAGTGGATCTTCCTGCAGATGTTCAAGAAGGGGCTGGCCTACAAGGCCTCCATGCCCGTCAACTGGTGCACCAGCTGCAAGATCGTCCTGGCCAATGAGGAGGTCGTGGACGGTGTGTGCGAACGCTGCGGCGGCCAGGTCATCCGCAAGGAGAAGAGCCAGTGGATGCTGGCCATCACCAAGTACGCCGACCGGCTCATCGACGACCTGGACGACCTGGACTTCATCGAGCGGGTGAAGATCCAGCAGAAGAATTGGATCGGCCGGTCCGAGGGCACGGAGGTGGACTTCACCGCCACCAACGGCGACAAGCTGACGGTCTACACTACCCGGTGCGACACGCTGTTCGGCGTGACCTATATGGTCATCTCCCCGGAGCATCCCTATCTCCAGCAGTGGAAGGACCAGATCCAGAACTGGGATGCTGTGGCCGCCTATATCGAGGAGGCCGCCCGCAAGTCCGACTTTGAGCGGGGCGAGCTGAACAAGGAGAAGACCGGCGTCCGGCTGGAGGGCATCGAGGCCGTCAACCCCGCCAGCGGCAAGCACGTGCCCCTGTTCGTCTCCGACTACGTGCTGATGGGCTACGGCACCGGCATCGTCATGGGCGTGCCGGGCCACGACCAGCGTGACTGGGAGTTCGCCACCAAGTTCGGCCTGCCTATCGTGGAGGTGGTCCAGGGCGGAGACATCACCAAGGAGGCCTTCACCCTGAAGGACGACACCGGCATCATGGTGAACTCCGGCTTCCTGGACGGCCTCACCGTGAAAGAGGCAATTCCCACCATGAAGAAGTGGGTGACGGAGCAGGGCATCGGCCGTCCCAAGACCAACTTCAAGCTCCGGGACTGGGTGTTCAGCCGCCAGCGTTATTGGGGCGAGCCCATCCCCCTGGTGAACTGCCCCAAGTGCGGCTGGGTCCCCCTGCCGGAGGAGCAGCTGCCCCTGCTGCTGCCGGAGGTGGACTCCTATGAGGTCACCGACACCGGCGAGAGCCCCCTCAGCAAGATGACTGACTGGGTGAACACCACCTGCCCCAAGTGCGGCGGCCCCGCCCAGCGGGAGACCGACACCATGCCCCAGTGGGCTGGCTCCAGCTGGTACTTCCTGCGGTATATGGATCCCCACAACGACAAGGCATTCGCCTCCAAGGAGGCCTTGGACTACTGGTCTCCCGTGGACTGGTACAACGGCGGCATGGAGCACACCACCCTGCATCTGCTGTACTCCCGGTTCTGGCACAAGTTCCTGTATGACATCGGCGCCGTGCCCACCAAGGAGCCCTATGCCAAGCGCACAAGCCACGGCATGATCCTGGGCGAGGGCGGCGAGAAGATGTCCAAGTCCCGGGGCAACGTGGTGAACCCCAACGACATCGTGGACCAGTACGGCGCCGACACCATGCGCCTCTATATCATGTTCATCGGCGACTTTGAGAAGGCCGCAACCTGGTCCAACGACGCGGTGAAGGGCTCCAAGCGGTTCCTGGACCGGGTGTGGAATCTGGCGGAGAGCGCCTCCGACAGCTATGATGTGACCCCCGCCAACGAGGCCGTCATCCACAAGACCATCAAGAAGGTCACAGAGGATGTGGACAGTCTGAAGATGAACACCGCCATCGCCGCCATGATGACCATGGTGAACGAGCTGAACGCCAACGGCTGCACCCGGGGCGACCTGAAGTATCTGCTCCTGCTGCTGAACCCCTTCGCCCCCCACATCACCGAGGAGCTGTGGGAGAACCTGGGCTTCGCCGCCCAGACGGGCAAGATGTGCTGCCAGGCGGAGTGGCCCGTGGCGGATGAGAGCAAGACCGTGGCCTCCACAGTGGAGCTGGCCGTCCAGGTAAACGGCAAGCTGAAGGGCACCATCTCCATGCCAACCGACAGTGAGGAGAAGGCCGTGGTGGATGCCGCCCTGGCGGTGGAGAAGGTCCGGAAGGCCACCGAAGGGATGCAGATCATCAAGACCATCCTGGTGAAGAACCGGCTGGTGAATCTGATCGTCAAGCCCGCGAAATAAGACTGCGCCCAGCGGTGCGTACAAGCGTTTTTGCCGGAGACAACAACCTTGGGGCGGACGGCCTGTGCCTGTCCAGCTGCATTCCGATGCGGGAGCCCCGCTGGACCGGGAACCGGCCGATGCATCTGGTGGGAGCATCCCAGTTCATCCCAATCACACCAAAAGGCCGGACGGGAAATCCCGTCCGGCCTGCGCTTCAGGCCCTGCCTGAGAAAGGAGAACCTATGAGCCGTCTGGATGAATTCCTGCGCCTGCTGTGCGGCAGGTTTGACAATACCCGGCAGCTGGAGGAGTTGCGGCGGAGCGGCGGCCCCGCCCTGCCGCTGGCAGAGCATGTCAACACCGTGTGCAACGACAAGATTGACGGCCTCCCCGCGGATTTTGCGGGAGCATTTGTGCTGGAGGAGAGCTATTACACCACGGAGGGAAAGACCCACGCCTCACCCCATCTGTTCCTCTTTACGGAGGAGGGGGAGGCGGTGAAGCTGACATCCTATCAGCTGCCCAAGGCGGCGGACGGCGGCGCGGCCACCTATGAGACGCTGCCGCCCCTGAAATGGGAGGATCTGGAGATCTCCGAGAAATTCACGCCTGCCCTCTATACGCTGCACGACGGCGTGTGGGAGGGGGGCAGCGTCAGCATGTTCTCCCCGGTGCTGAAGTTCACCCTGTATGAGCGATTCTCTCAGGAGTCCCTGGAGGTGGCGGAGACCATGGAGGTGAACGGAAAGCGGACGTTCGGGTACGATGTGCCCATCGTGTACCGGAGAGCGGCGGACTGATCTCCCGGGAGAAATGCTGATTTTCCGGAAAATCTCTTGACAACGGCCCGGAAGGTTTGTATAATGCTTATGTTAAAGCCATAGATTATGGCCCTTAAAGTATCCTGGATTAAGCCGGATACCTCGGAGGGAGGGAAATATAGATGTCTGAGATCCATGTGAAGGACGGCGAGTCCATCGACAGCGC
>CDZE01027886.1_pt1 | contig 20182 bp, 13 predicted proteins | sample 557341 | NCBI WGS metagenome assembly CDZE01 (sample SAMEA3182109, study PRJEB8094) | gut metagenome | biome: human; feature: gut; material: Stool; isolation source: human stools | place: Canada | collected 2013-04-23
CGATCTTCGTCACCTCGGGCAGTCCCGAGGGGTTGTGCACCTCGACCACGTCGCCCTGCGTCGTGGTGATGCGGTACGACACGTTGGGCACGGTCGTGATGACGTCCATGTCGAATTCGCGGTACAGCCGCTCCTGAATGATCTCCATGTGCAGCAGCCCGAGGAATCCGCAGCGGAACCCGAATCCGAGCGCCAGCGAGCTTTCCGGCTCGAACGTGAGCGAAGCGTCGTTGAGCTGCAATTTTTCGAGCGACGCGCGCAGGTCCTCGTACTGGTCGGCCTCCACCGGGTAGACGCCCGCGAAGACCATCGGTTTCACGTCCTCGAAGCCCGCGATGGCCTCTTTGGCGGGGTTGGTCACCGACGTGATCGTGTCGCCGACCTTCACGTCCGACGAGGTCTTGATCCCCGAGCAGATATACCCCACGTCCCCGGCCCTGATCTCCTGCCGGGGCTGCATCTTGAGTTTCAGCACGCCCACTTCGTCGGCGTCGTACTCGCTGCCCGTGTTGAAGAATTTCACGAGGTCGCCCTTGCGCAGCGTGCCGTTGAAGACGCGGAAATAGGCGATGATCCCGCGGAAGGGGTTGAACACCGAGTCGAAGATCAGCGCCTGCAACGGTGCGTTTTCGTCGCCTTCGGGGGCCGGGATGCGGTGCACGATGGCTTCCAGCACCTCCTCGACGCCCATTCCCGTTTTTCCCGATGCCAGCAGGATATCCTCGTCCTTGCAGCCTATGAGGTCGATCACCTGGTCCTTCACCTCGTCGATCATCGCCGAATCCATGTCGATCTTGTTCAGCACGGGGATGATCTCCAGGTCGTGCCCCACGGCGAGGTAGAGGTTCGAAATCGTCTGCGCCTGAATGCCCTGCGTGGCGTCGACCACCAGCAGCGCCCCTTCGCACGAGGCGATTGCGCGCGACACTTCGTACGAGAAGTCGACGTGTCCCGGGGTGTCGATCAGGTTGAGCGTGTACCGCTGTCCGTCGCGGGCCGTGTACTCCATCTGGATGGCGTGGCTCTTGATGGTGATTCCCTTCTCGCGTTCGAGGTCCATGTCGTCGAGCACCTGCGACTGCATTTCGCGCTGGTTGAGCGTGTTGGTCTTTTCCAGCAGACGGTCTGCGAGTGTCGACTTGCCGTGGTCGATGTGGGCTATGATGCAGAAATTTCGGATGTTTTTCATATATAAGGGTAAAATCTTCGGCAAATATACATAAATTTTTGAATATATCGGAGGGCTTCCGTTTGCCGGAATGGCACAAATTGCTTATATTTGCGACTTCAACAAGTTAGGTTAAAGATGTTAAGCAGACAAATCGCATCCAAGCTCCGGGGCTACGAGACCCCGTTCTACCTCTATGACATGGCGCTGTTGCGCCAGACCCTCGAAAGCGTCGTCTACGAGTCGAAGAAATACGGCTACAAGGTCCACTACGCCATCAAGGCCAACTACGACGACCACCTGCTGGCGGTCATCCGCGAATACGGGCTGGGCATCGACTGCGCCTCGGGCAACGAGCTGCGCAAGGCCGTCGAGGCCGGATTCGATCCCAAGGGCATCGTCTATGCGGGCGTGGGCAAACGCGACAAGGAGCTGAAATACGCCATCGAGCAGGAGATCCTGGCCATCAACTGCGAGTCGATCCAGGAACTGGAACTCGTCAACGCCTTTTCGGCCGAAACGGGCAAAGTTACCGACATTGCGCTGCGCATCAACCCCGACATCGACCCCAAGACCAACCACTGCATCGACACGGGGCAGGCGGACAGCAAGTTCGGCATATCCTACGAAGAGGTGCTCGAACACGCCGCGGAGATCCGGTCGCTCGAAAACGTCAACATCATCGGACTGCACCTGCACATCGGGTCGCAGATCCGCGAGCTGCATGTCTTCGAGAACATGTGCAACAAGGTCAACGTCATCGTCGAGAACCTCGAAAAACTGGGCTGCAAGTTCCGTTTCGTCGACGTGGGCGGCGGCCTGGGCGTCAACTACGACGTTCCCGAGAACGAGCCGATTCCCAACTTCGCGTCGCTGTTCTCGATCGTCCACAACCACCTGCGCATCGGCGACCGCGAGGTGCACTTCGAGTTCGGACGTTCGATCGTCGCCGAATGCGGCGAGCTGATCACGACGGTGCTGTTCAACAAGACCACCGCCACGGGGCGTAAACTGGTGATCGTCGACGCTTCGATGACCGAGCTGGTCCGCCCGGCGATGTACGGTTCGTACCACAACATCGAGAACATCACGGCCAAGGAGGAGGAAGCCCCCAGCGAAAAATATACGGTCGTGGGCACGGCCTGCGAATCGACGGACGTTTTCGACGAGAACGTCAGCCTGCGCAAGACCCACCGCGGCGATCTGCTGACGATCAAGTCGGCCGGGGCCTACGGCATGTCGATGGCCTCGCGCTACAACCTCCACGATCTTCCCGGCGCCGTTTACAGCGACGAAATCAAATAGATAAAGGCGGCTCCGGCCGCCTTTCCTCATCGCTATGTGGCTCACTTTGGCATTCACCTCGGCGGCGCTGCTCGGCTTCTACGACGCGGCCAAGAAAAAGGCCCTCACCGGAAACGCCGTGCTGCCCGTGCTGCTGCTCAACACGCTTTTCTCGACGCTGTTCTTCCTGCCTGCGATCCTCTCGGCGGAACTGGGCCTCGGGTGGTTCGACCACACCCTTCTGGCGACGGCTCCCGGCACGTGGGAGGCCCACGGGCTGGTCGTCCTGAAGTCGGCCATCGTGCTCACTTCGTGGATTTTCGGATACTTCGGCATGAAGCATCTCCCGCTCACCATCGTCGGCCCGATCAACGCCACGCGCCCCGTGATGGTGCTCGTCGGGGCCTTCGCGATCTTCGGCGAACGTCTCAACGCCTGCCAGTGGACCGGCGTTGCGCTGGCCCTCGTGTCGCTCTTCCTGCTGAGCCGTTCGAGCCGCCGCGAGGGAGTCGTCTTCACCCATAATGTCTGGATTCTGTTCATCGCCCTGGCGGCCGTCACGGGCGCCGTCAGCGGGCTTTACGACAAGTTCATCATGGCGCGCCTCGACCCGGTTTTCGTGCAGAGCTGGTACAACCTTTACCAGCTCGGGATGATGGCCGTCGTGGCCGGCATCGTCTGGTGGCCCCGGCGGCACGCCACCACCCCGTTCCATTGGAGCTGGGCCATTCCGCTGATCTCGGTGTTCCTTTCGCTGGCCGACTTCGCCTACCTCTTCGCCCTGCGCGATCCGGACGCCATGATCTCCGTGGTCTCGATGGTCCGCCGCGGCTCGGTCGTGGTGTCGTTCCTCTGCGGCGCAGTGCTGTTCCGCGAGCGCAACCTGCGCTCCAAGGCCGTCGACCTGGCCTTTATCCTCGTCGGCATGATCTTCCTCTGGCTCGGCTCTCATTAAAAAACGGGCACGGAACGGATGGTTTGCACCACGACCGTCCCGTGCCCGCTGAAAAAGCCTCTTGAACCTGTTAGATCAGCTGCTCCAGCTGATTGACCGTCTTGCGGATCTCCTCGTCGCTCGGCGAGAAGTCCTTCAGCGCTCCGGCCAGATACTGCTCGTAGGCATAGAGGTCGATCACGCCGTTGCCCGAGAGGTTGAACAGAATGGTTTTCGATACGCCTTCCTCCTTGGCTTTCAGCGCTTCGCGGATCGTCGCGGCGATGGCGTGCGTCGACTCCGGAGCCGGGATGATGCCTTCGGTCTGGGCGAACAGAACGCCCGCGGCGAGGGTCTCGACCTGCGGCATCGACTGTGCCTCGATCAGCCTGTCCTTGAGCAGCTGGCTGACGATCGAACCCGCTCCGTGGTAGCGCAGGCCTCCGGCGTGAATGTCCGACGGCTGGAAGTCGTGGCCCAGCGTGTACATCGGGATCAGGGGCGTGAATCCCGCCACGTCGCCGAAGTCGTACTGGAACTCGCCGCGGGTGAGTTTCGGGCATCCCGAAGGCTCCACGGCGATCACGCGGATCTTCTTCCCTTCGGTGAAATTCTTCCGCAGGAACGGGAAGCCGATGCCCGCGAAGTTGCTGCCTCCTCCGAAGCATCCGATCACCATGTCCGGCTCGGCGTCGGCCATCTCCATCTGCGCCACGGCCTCCTGGCCGATGACCGTCTGGTGCAGCACGACGTGGTTCAGCACGCTGCCCAGACAGTAGCGCGTGTCCTCGGGACGGCGCAGGGCCATCTCCACGGCTTCCGAGATTGCCAGCCCGAGGCTTCCCGAGCAGTGCGGGTCGCGGGCGAGGGCCGCACGTCCCGATTCGGTCAGCGTCGAGGGCGACGCCACGCACTCCGCGCCCCAGGTGTTCATCATCAGGCGGCGGTAGGGCTTTTGGTCGTAGCTGACCTTCACCATGAAAACCTGGAGGTCGATGCCGAAGTGTTTCGCCGCGAAGGCGATCGACGCGCCCCACTGCCCGGCGCCGGTCTCGGTGGTCAGGTGCTTGATGCCCTGCTTGTAGTTGTAATAGGCCTGCGGCACGGCGGTGTTGGGCTTGTGCGAACCCGCGGGCGAGACGCTTTCGTTCTTGAAAAAGATCTTCGCGGGCGTTCCGAGGGCCTTCTCCAGCCCCGTAGCGCGCACGAGGGGCGTCGGGCGCCATATCCTGTATATCTCCTGCACCTCTTCGGGGATGTCGATGTAACGCTCGGTCGACATCTCCTGGTCGATCAGTTCCTCGGCGAAGATAGCCGACATTTGCTCTTTCGTGACGGGCTGTTTCGTCGCAGGATGCAGCGGCGGCAGCGGTTTTGTGGGCATGTCGGCCACGATGTTGTACCATTGCGTGGGCATCTGGTTTTCGGAGAGGCAGAATTTTTTCGTTTCCATTGTCGTTATCGGTTTTTGAATGTTTGATTGTGCCAAAGAAAAAGCCCGCTGTTTACTGTCTCGTAAACAACGGGCTTGTGTATTTTCGGGCTTTCACTATACACGCGCGGTTCCGCACTCATTGTTCACGAGAGTCAACGAGCGCCACCACCATGCCTGTATGTTGAAATTGCGAATCATCTTTCAGCTTTGTTTCTGCAAATATATGCGGTCGGTTCGTAAAATGCAAATTTTTTACGAATTATTTTCGACACCTATATATGTAAGGTTTTTTTACCGTACTTTGCGGAAAAATTTATATTTTTGCATGATTATCCGCAAATTCAAAACTTATCGATATGAATATTTCGTATAACTGGCTCAAACGTTATGTCGCGACCGATCTCCCGGCCGAAAAGGTGGCCGAAATCCTGACGGACATCGGCCTCGAAGTCGAAGGCTTCGAGAAGATCGAAACCGTGAAAGGCGGCCTTCAGGGCGTTGTCGTCGGCGAGGTTCTGACCTGTGCCGATCATCCCGATTCGGACCACCTGCACCTGACCACAGTCGACGTGGGGGCCGCCGAGCCGTTGCAGATCGTCTGCGGCGCGCCCAACTGCCGGGCGGGACTCAAGGTGCTCTGCGCCACGGTCGGTGCGGTGCTCTACCCCGACGGCGGCGACGAGGAGTTCAAGATCAAGCGTTCGAAGATCCGCGGCGTGGAGTCGCTGGGCATGCTCTGCGCCGAGGACGAACTGGGCATCGGGGCTTCGCACGACGGCATCATGGAACTTCCGGCCGACGCTCCCGTGGGCATGACGGCCAGGGAATACCTGCATATCGAGGACGACTATCTGATCGAGATCGGACTCACGCCCAACCGTGTGGACGCCGCGTCGCACATCGGCGTGGCGCGCGATCTGGCCGCTTACCAGAAGAGCCGCGGCGAAAACACCGAGGTGAAACTGCCCGACGTTTCGGCCTTCGCTCCCGACAATCACGATCTGGAGGTGGCGATCCGCGTCGAAAATCCCGAGGCCGCTCCCCGCTACGTCGGCGTTACGGTCACGGGCTGCAAGATCGGTCCGTCGCCCGAGTGGATGCAGAACTGTCTGCGCGCCGCGGGCATCAATCCCAAGAACAACCTGGTGGACATCACCAATTTCGTGCTGTTCGAGCTGGGCCAGCCCCTGCACGCCTTCGACGCCTCGAAGATCGAGGGCCGCGAGGTCGTGGTCCGCACCTGCCCGGAGGGCACGCCCTTCGTGACGCTGGACGGCGTGGAGCGCAAGCTGACGGACAAGGACCTGATGATCTGTTCCGCCGAGCGTCCCATGTGTATCGCCGGAGTCTTCGGGGGACTGGACTCGGGCGTGAGCGACACCACGACCGACGTATTTATCGAGAGTGCCTATTTCAACCCCGTGTGGGTGCGCAAGACGGCCAAGCGCTTCGGCCTGAATACCGATGCGTCGTTCCGCTTCGAGCGCGGCATCGACCCCAACATGCAGGTCTACGCCGCCAAGCGCGCCGCCCTGCTGATGAAGGAACTGGCCGGGGGGACGATCTCCAGCGACATCACGGACATCTGTCCGGAGCCGGTCGGGGACTTCGTCTTCGATCTCTCGCTGGCGAGGGTCGACGCCCTGATCGGCAAGCCGATCCCCGAGGCAACCGTGCGTACGATCATCGCGGCGCTGGAGGTGAAGATCCTCGCCGAGCGGGACGGCGTGCTGACCGTCGCCGTGCCGCCCTACCGTGTCGACGTGCAGCGCGAGGCCGACCTTATCGAGGACATCCTGCGCATCTACGGCTATAACAACGTCGAAATCCCCATGCAGGTCCGTTCGACGCTCTCCTATGCGCCGAAGCCCGACCGCAACCGTCTGATGAACCTTGCCGCCGATTTCCTCACGGCCAACGGGTTCACCGAGATCATGTCCAATTCGCTGACGAAGGCCGCGTATTACGAGGACCTGACCTCCTGCCCCGCCGAGCGCTGCGTGCGCATCCTCAATCCCCTGAGCGCCGACCTGAACGTGATGCGTCAGACTCTGCTGTTCAACATGCTGGAGGCCGTCGGGCTGAATGCCAACCGCCGCAACGGCGACCTCTGCCTCTACGAGTTCGGCAACTGCTACTTCTACGACGAGTCGAAGCGCACGGAGGAGAACCGCCTGGCGGCCTATTCCGAGGAGTATCGCCTGGCCATCGCCGTCACGGGCGTCGCCACGCCGCAGTCGTGGAACGCGAAGCCCGTGAAGGCGTCGTTCTTCACCCTGCGTGCTGTCGCCGAAAAACTGCTCCGCCGCTTCGGTATCGACATCTACGCGCTGAAGACCGAGACGCTCGAAAGCGACCTTTTCAGCGAGGGACTCTCGCTGTCGCTGGGCGGCAAGGAATTGTTGCAGATCGGCTCCGTGGCCGCCGCCATCCGCCGCCGGACCGACGTCAAACAGGACGTATATTATCTGGAAATGAATTTCGACGCCCTTGTGAAATCCACGAAGAAGCTGAAGATCGCCGCCGGGGAGCTTTCGAAATTCCCCGAGGTCCGGCGCGACCTGGCGCTGCTGGTGGACAAGTCCGTGACCTTCTCCTCGCTGCGCGACGCGGCCTTCGCCGCCGAACGCAAGCTGCTGAAAAGCGTCTCGCTGTTCGATGTCTACGAGGGCGACAAACTCCCCGAGGGCAAGAAATCCTACGCTTTGAGTTTCATTCTGGAGGACAAGACCCGCACGCTGGACGAGCGGACCATCGAGCGTGTGATGTCGAACCTCACCCGGCAGTTCGAGCAGAAGTGCGGCGCGCAGGTCCGGGCCTGACGAACTTTCGGCAACCGAAAAACCGCCCGGCCCCATCGCGAGCCGGGCGGTTCTCTATAAAATACACCGATGCGACGATTTTCCAGAATATTTGCGTGGACGACCCCGCTCTTCGTTGCGGGAGCCGTGCTGTTCTTTACCAAAGCCGCCGCGCTCCCGTTTAAAGTCGCCTATCCGGTCCTGCTGCTGGGCGTGTCGACGCTCCTGCTGCGGCGCCGGGAACTGCTCCCGTTCGGGTTCGCCTTCCTGTTCTCTGCCGCCGGCGACGCCGTGGGTGCCAAGGGATTGTTCATTCCCCAGATGGCCTTCTTCGCACTGGCGCACGCCGCCTATGTGTGCTGGTTCCTGCCCCGTGCGCAGCATAAGTCCCGAGCGGCTTCGCTGGCCGTCACCGTCCCGCTGCTCGTCTTCCTTTTCGCCGTCATCGTCCCCGAGGTTCCGGTCCCGGCCGAACGTATCGGCGTCGCGGTCTACGGGCTGGTCATCGCCGCGATGCTCTGTTCGGCGCTTCAGTACGACGGGGCGCACGCCGCAGGTTTCCGCTGTGCGGCCCTGCTGTTCGTCTTTTCCGACGCGGTGATCGCCTGGAACCGCTTCATCGGACCCGTTCCCGCCCGGACGTGGGTCATCATGACCACCTACTACCTGGCGCAATACCTCTTTTTCCGTTTCGCCGTCAAAACCGCGATCCGGGACTGACGCACTTACAGCACCGGTTTCACCTGCGGCGGCTGGATCGTCACGTAGGGCGTGCCGTTGTCGTCGCACGTCGAGACGATCCGCACGGCCTTCACCGGGCGCGTTGGCCGCAGCGTGACGCTTCCCATTTCCAGATCGCCCGCCCGCTCGAACCGTACGCCGTCGTACGACACTTCGGCGTAACCCGTCGTCACGATCGTCTTCGGCAGCTGGCGGTTTCCCGTCTGCAAATACATTTCGCGGCACGTCACCGGCTCGCCGAACGTGTAAAGTATCCAATCCTTCAGCCGGCAGGCGCGGCGCGTGCGCGAAAGACCCTTGTAGGTCTCGGCGTTGGCATAGGGGAACTTCCCGCTCTCGCCCATCGAGGTCGTGATCGCCACGGCGGGCGTAAGGGTCCGCCAGCGGGACTTGTCGGCCACGTAGGGGCTGCGGGCGGTCCCGTAACGCGAGTAGAAGCGGTAGAGGTGCGGTTTTCCGGTGCGGACCGGAGCCGTATAGCGGTGCTCCTCCGGAGAGCCGTCCACGAGGTAGTAAATCGCCGAGCCGTCGTCCGCCGCAGCGGTGAACGCGCCGTCCTTGTAGCCGGCCTTCGGCGGGAACAGCCGGAACCGGATGCCCATGGCCGCCATCCGGTCGTAATGTTTTCCTTTCAGCTCTTCGTAATAGGCGTCCCACCCTTCGGCGTTGCCGCTCCAGGCGATGCGTGCGAGGGCGCAGACGCGCGGGAAAAGCATGTAGTCGAGGTAATCGGGCTTTTCCGGCTCGTGCGAGATGTAGGCTTCGCTGAAAAACGCCCCCTGCAACCCCTCGACATTGCGCATCTGTTCGGGGCTGAACTCCGTGAGGCCGAAGCCGTAGACCTTTTTGGCGTCGAAGATCGCCGCCCAGTCGTGCCCGTCCTCGCGCGGCGACTGGCGCATGTCGAAATAGAAGTACTGGCCCGGCATCACGACGGTGCGGTAACCCTTCGCCGTGGCGTCGAGGCAGGCCTTGACGCTCTCCCAGCCGTGCACGCGGCACTCCCGGGTGAAGGCCCCCGTTCGCACCGCCTCGTTCCACACCGCGGGCCGTTTGCCGTGCGAACGGAGGATTGCGGCCATGCGCTCCATGAAGAGGTCCTCCAGCCGGTGCGGGTCGGTCATCCCCTCCCGCTTCATCAGCGCCCGGCAGTCGGGACACCGCTCCCACTGCGACATGTCGACCTCGTCGCCGCCCACATGGATGTACTCCGAGGGGAACAGCTCGCACAGTTCGCCCAGAATGTCGCCCAGCAGCGCGTAATTCTCCTCCCGGGCCACGCACCATGCCGAACGGTAGTCGTAACCGTTGGTCGACACGGTGTCGGGCGGATAGTTGCAGCGGATTTCGGGATGCACCGAGGCGATGTTGCGGCTGTGGCCCGGCAGGTCGATCTCGGGAATGATCTCGATGTTGCGCAGGGCGGCGTAACGGATCAGTTCGCGCATCTCGCTTTGCTTGAAGTAACCGCCATATTTCTCTGACCATTTGCCGTATACGGGTCTTACGGGCGAGTCGCCGCCGCGGAAGCCGCCGATCTCGGTCAGCTCGGGGTGCGAACGGATCTCGATGCGCCACCCCTCGTCGTCCGACAGGTGAAGATGCAATTTGTTGATATTGTGGTAGGAAAACAGGTCTATATAACGCTTCACTTCATCCATTCCGATCCATGTCCGCGCCACGTCGAGCATCATTCCCCGGTAGCCGAACCGCGGCTTGTCCTCGATCCTGGCGCAGGCGATGCCGGTCCCCGGGGCGATCCCCCTGCGGGCGTAGACTTCGGGCGGCAGCAGCCGGAACAGTTGTTGCAGGCCGTTGAAAACCCCGCCGCACGTGGAGCTTCCGATCTGGATGTGGTCGGGCGCGATGTCGAGGGTATAGGCCTCCGACGGCTCCCCGTCCGGGGCATCGAGCGTCAGCACGACGGAACCCTCTCCCGCCATGCCGTTGCGGACCTCGCACCCGAGGTATTCGGCGGCGTATTCGGCCAGGGGTGCCAGTTCGCGGTCGGCGGAGATTGTCGTTCCGGGACCGAACGTGAAGGTCCCTTCGCGGGGTGTCGTCTTTTCGGGAGCGGGTTGCGCCGCAGCAGTGCACAGGCCGCAAAGGGCTGTCGTCAAGGGGATCAGAAGTCGTAGTTTCATGCGACGGGAGGATTTTGTTGCCCGCAAAGTTACTTTTTTTCCGCCGAATGTGCTACCTTTGTCCGGGTAAAACCCCGTTTTTAGCGGGTGAACGGAGCGAATCACGGACAAACGCGCTTCTGCGCCCGGTGTGAAAAAAACAATTTACGACTATGGAAGATAAACGCCTGAAGGCTACGGCCCGTCTTTTGGAGGTGATGAACACCCTGCGCCGCGAGTGCCCCTGGGACCGCGAGCAGACTTTCGACTCGCTGCGCAGCAACACCATCGAGGAGACTTACGAACTGGCCGACGCCATCACCGACCACAATATGGAGGGCATCAAGGAGGAGCTGGGCGACCTGCTGCTGCACGTGGTGTTCTATTCGAAACTGGGCGAGGAAGAGGGTGCGTTCGATTTCGGCGACGTGGCCGACGCGCTGTGCGACAAGCTGATCTACCGCCACCCCCACGTCTACGGCGACATCCACGCCAACACGCCCGACCAGGTCAGGGAGAACTGGGAGGCGCTGAAACTCCGCAAGAAGAACCGCAAGAGCGGCACGCTGGGCGGTGTTCCGCGCTCGCTTCCGGCGATGGTCAAGGCCTACCGCATGGGCGAGAAGGCCGCGGGAGCGGGCTTCGACTGGGAGCAGAAGGAGGATGTCTGGGACAAGGTCCGCGAGGAACTGGGCGAAGTGGAAGCCGAGATGAAATCGGGCAGCCGAACCGACCTCGAGGGCGAATTCGGCGACCTGTTTTTCGCGCTGATCAACGCCTGCCGCCTCTACGGCGTGGACCCCGAATCGGCGTTGGAACGCACGAACAAGAAGTTCATCCAACGCTTCAATTACATGGAGGAACACGCTGCGGCAAAAGGACATACGCTTCACGAAATGTCGCTCGACGCGATGGAGAAGCTGTGGCAGGAAGCCAAACAGGTGTAAGACACCTGTTTTAGGGGCGCTGGACGGTTATCGCGCTGGACGAGGTTTTTTACGCTACCATTTAGAATAACGAAATATGGCACTTATACGAAAAGTCCGCGGGCATGTGCCCGTGATCGGAGAAAACACCTTTCTGGCCGAAACGGCCGTCATCCTGGGCGACGTGACCATCGGCCGCGACTGCTCGATCTGGTACAACGCCGTGCTGCGCGGCGACGTGAACCGGATCGTCATCGGCGACCGCACGAACATTCAGGACGGCGTGGTGCTCCACACCATCTACGACAAGGCGAAGCACCCTTCGCAGACGATCATCGGCAACGACGTTTCGGTGGGCCACAACGCCATCATCCACGGCGCGGTGATCGGCGACAACTGCCTGATCGGCATGGGCGCCACCCTGCTGGACAACGCCCGCATCCCCTCGGGTTGCATCATCGCGGCCAATGCGCTGGTGCTCTCGAACGCGCAGCTGGAACCCGACTCGGTCTACGCGGGCGTCCCGGCCAAGAAGGTCAAGGAGGTGACTGCGGAGCAGCGCGAAGAGATCATCCGCCGCACGGCCCACGACTATATGCTGTACGCCTCCTGGTACGGCGAGCCGGAAGAATAACCGGGTTTCCGTTCCGCCCGACGCCGCAAAGCGGCAAAATGATGTTCCCGGCCGTCGCCTGAAACCGAACAAAAACTTTCACCCATGAAACTGCAATCGAAATACGCCGATCTGGTGCTCAACCTGCTGGTTGCCGTGGCGATCAGCCTGGTGGTCAATTTTTCCTACGTGCTGCTGATGCTCGTGGACCTGAACAGCGACAGCCAGCCCCGCTCTTCCGACCAGGGAGTCATCGAGCGGTCCGACGAGGGCGTACTTTCGGTGCACCCCGACGGCTACGGATACCTGATTTACGAGAACGGCGACAGCGTCTACGTACCCACGCGGCGCATGCGGTGGCTGGGGATCTCGCCCGGCGACCGGATCGTCGCGGACCTGATGCCGCCGCGCTCGGAGAAGGCGCATCCGATGCTGGCGGAAATCCGCCGGCACAACGGCGGGGAGTTCGATTACAGCAAACTCTACAACGGGCCTTCGAAGATGACGGAACTGCTCCTGCAGCTGTTCTACTACCTCGTCGTGTCGTTCGTCATGCTTTCGATCCTCACGTCCGTCAGGCGCAACTACTCCATGTCGCGCTTCGTGCGCCGCTGCCTGTGGTGCTGCGTCGCGGCGGCCGCGCTCTACTGCGTGGCGCCCGTCACGGCGTGGCACACGGGGCGCATCGAGCTGAATTTCATGAGCGGACGGATGTTCGACTACATGCTGCTGCTCAAATGCTCGTTCGCCGTGGTGGCGTCGATGCTCTACGGGCGCATCTACGTGCTGATCTCGCAGCGTCAGGCCGTCGTCGTCGAGAACGAGCGGCTCAAGAACGAAAACCTCACCACACGTTACAACATGCTCGTCGGGCAGATCAACCCCCATTTCTTCTTCAACTCGCTCAACTCGCTGGCGATGCTCGTGCGCGAGAAGCACGACCAGAAGGCCCTGACCTACATCGACCAGCTTTCGTACACGTTCCGCTACATCATCCAGAACGGCCAGAGCATGCTGATGACGCTCGACGAGGAGCTGAAATTCCTGGAGGCTTACAGCTACCTTTTCAAGATACGCTACGCCGACAAACTCTTTTTCGACATCGACGTCGACGAGAAATACCTCGGGTGGAAACTCCCGGCCTTCTCGCTGCAACCGCTCATCGACAACGCCGTCAAGCACAATTCGATCACCCGCACCAAGCCGTTCCACATCTCGGTCCGCACCGAAGAGGGCCTGCTCGTGGTGTCGAACCCCAAGGTCCCCAAGCTTGAACCCGAACCTTCGACCGGCATCGGGCTGGAGAACCTGCGCAACCGCTGGCACCTGATCACGGGCCGCGACATCGAAATCGCCGACGACGGCACCACCTTCTCCGTGCGCATGCCGCTGCAAAATCCCGCCGTATGATGAAAGCCCTGATTATCGAAGACGAAACCGCCGCCGCACGCAACCTCGCGGCGATCCTGCGGCAGACCGCACCCGGCGTGGAGATCGTGGCGACGCTCGAAAGCGTCGAGGAGAGCGTCGAATGGCTCCGCTCGAACCCCCATCCCGACCTGCTGTTCATGGACATCCACCTGGCCGACGGCGATTCGTTCCGCATCTTCGACGCCGTGGAGATCACCGCCCCGGTGATCTTTACGACGGCCTACGACCAGTACGCCCTCGAAGCCTTCAAGGTCAACAGCATCGACTATCTGCTCAAGCCGCTCAACGCCTCCGACGTGGGCCGCGCGCTGGCCAAGCTGCACCGCCTCACGTCGGTCGAGCGCAGCGACTACGGCTCGCGGGTCCGCACGCTGGCCGCCAGCCGCCGCGAGGATGTTTTCCTGGTCCACGTGCGCGACAAAATCATCCCGCTGCACCGCGACAGGATCGCCTACTGCTATACGTCGAACGAGAAGGTCACGGCCTACGGTTTCGACGGCGCGGCCTACCCGCTGGACAAGACCCTCGAAGCGTTGCAGGGCCTGCTTCCCGAGGCCGAATTCTTCCGGGCCAACCGTCAGTTCATCGTCGCGCGGCAGGCCGTGAAGGAGATCGCCGTGTGGTTCGGGAGCCGTCTCACGCTGCACCTCACGGTCGAAACTCCCGAGCGGATCGTCATTTCCAAAGCCCGCGTTCCCGAATTCAAGGCGTGGCTGAAGTCGCTTCACCCTGTCGAATAGGCGGTTGACCCCGCCGTTCTGCCGTTTCACCCGGGGCCTGGCTCCGGGTTTTCGTTTTGGCGTTACCTTTGCATCAGGAACTCCGGAAAACCGGATTGCCGGAAAACAAAAAGTGATCCACAACCAAATTCGAAAAATTATGAAAAAGAGGATTTTTGCAGTTGCCGCAGCCCTCTGCCTGATGGCGGGAACGGGCGCTTTCGCACAGGAGGCCAAGCCGGCCGCCGCTTCCAAGGAGCGCCCGACCGTGGAACAGATGGCCCAGCGCATGACCGAACGCATGCAGAAGGAGCTGAAGCTCACCGACGCGCAGGCCAAGGAGGTTTATAACCTGAATTTCCAGCAGATCAAGGAGATGCAGGCCATGCGCGAAAAGATGCAGGAGGCTCGCAAGGCCGAGGCCGAGAAGATGAAGTCGATCCTGACGACCGAGCAGTTCGTGCAGTGGTCGCAGATGCAGGCTCCGCGTCCCGGCGAGCGCGGCCCGCAGATGATGCACAAGGGTGACCGTCGCGGAGGCGGTAAGGAATGCTGTGACAAGCCCTGTCCGAAGAAGGACAAGAAGGGAAAGGAGTGAGGTTAGGTCTCTCTGCGGCTTGTTACGGCCGGGGCGTCGGTTTTGGTCGACTGACGCCCTTTTTTTGCCGATTCGCCCCGCGGCGGGCATAAAATAGCCGCAAAAAGGTTAACTTCGCGCCCGCCTAAACAACGGGATTTATGGGCGCATGGAACGCAACATCGCTATCGAACCGGTTCTACGTTCGCTTAAGGCGCGGGATTCCGGTTCGAGTTGCCCCGAGAAAGAGAACACACAAACAGAAGATATGAAACGAATACTACTGACTACCCTGCTGACATTTTTTGCCGCCGCGGCATTCGCCCAAAGGGGCGGCGTCACAGCCACGGTCGTCGACGCCGACACCGGGGAGAGCGTCGCCGGAGCGGTGCTGACACTCTCGCCCGTGAAAACCCCGGAAAAGAAACAGTATTTCACCTCGGCTTTCAAGGGCGCGGTGTCGATTCCGTCGCTCGCCTACGGCGAATATTCGCTTTCGGTGGCTTTCCTGGGCTACAACAACCTCGACACGACCTTTCGGGTCTCGGCTTCGAAGGTCAGCCTCGGACTGCTGAAACTCAAACCGGGCGTGCAGATCGAAACGGTCGTCAAGGAGGCCAAGGCGCTGCGCACCTCGCAGAAAGGCGACACGGTGAGCTACAATGCCGGGGCGTTCAAGGTCGTGGCCGACGCCGATGTCGAAGGGCTGCTGAAGAAGATGCCCGGCATCACCGTCACCGACGGTACGGTCGAGGCGCAGGGCGAGACGGTCAAGAAGGTCTTCGTCGACGGCAAGGAGTTCTTCGGCGAGGATGTCACCACGGCCATCAAGTCGCTTCCGGCCGAGGCCGTCGACCGCGTGGAGGTCTACAACAAGCTCTCCGACGCGGCCGAATTTTCGGGCATGGACGACGGTGAGGGCTACAAGGCGCTCAATATCGTCACCCGTCCGGGCATGCGGCAGGGCCAGTTCGGCAAGCTCTATGCCGGATTCGGCTACGACGCCGACACCAAGACCGAAGACAAGTTCAAATACATCGCCGGCGGCAATGCCAACGTGTTCAGCGGCGACAGTCGCATTTCATTCATCGGCCTGTTCAACAACGTCAACCAGCAGAATTTCTCGTTCGAGGACATTCTGGGCGTCTCGGGCGGCGGTGGCGGACGTCGCGGCGGCATGGGCAATTACATGGTGCGCCCGCAGAGCGGCGTGGCGTCGGTCAACGCCATCGGCGTCAACTACTCCGATACGTGGGGCAAGCGCAACCAGGTGACGTTCCAGGGCAGCTATTTCTTCAACAACACCAACACCGAGAACCGATCGACGGTGGAGAAATGGTACGAGGCTCCGATGATCCCCGATACGCTGTCGACCAACGGCTATTCCGACACGAAGGGCTACAACCACCGGTTCAACGCCCGTCTGGAGTGGAAGATCTCCGAGAACCAGAACCTGATGGTGCGTCCGCGTTTCAGCTACCAGTCCAACGACCCGTGGAGCCGCACGACCGGATGGCAGTACGGCGCCCCCGCCGACGGCGGCAGCGGTTACAGCCGCACGGACAATTTCAGCGACGCCCTGCGCCACGGCTACAACGTCGGGACGAGCGCCGTCTACCGGGCCAAGCTGGGCAAGAACGGCCGCACGATCACCCTCGACGGATCGTTCAGCTATTCGGACAACACGAATAATTCCAACTCGTGGTCGAACATCCTCGCAACCCGGCCCGACCGGCCGGCGGTCGACCCGGAGACCGGCGTCTGGGACCCGGCGAACTACACCGAACTGCGTTACCTGCGCAATCTGGCGCCGTCGTCGTCGTACAGCCTGCGGGGCAGCTTCACCTACACCGAGCCGGTGGCCAAATACGCGCAGGTGAGCTTCCAGTACCGTGCGTCGTACAACTCGCAGGAGCGCGACAAGCGTTCCTATATCACGGGCGACGATTTCTCGATCGCGGGACTTGCTCCCGACCGCTCGCTGTCGAACTCCTACGAGAGCGGCTACCTGACGCAGAGCGTGGGTCCCGGCTTCCGCTTTTCGAAGGAGCGCAATACGTTCGTGGCTAACGTCTACTACCAGCGTTCGGCCCTCGACGGACAGATCGTGCGCGACGATGCCGAGAAGATCAAGCACGCCTACGACAACGTGACCTATTTCATGATGGGCCAGCTGAACATCAACCGCGAGAACTCGCTGCGGCTCTTCGTCTCGTCCTACACCGACAGCCCGTCGATCACCGACCTGCAAAGCGTTTACGACGTATCGGACGCCCAGAACATCAGCCACGGTAACCCCAACCTGAAACCGACCTATTCGCACCGGGTGAATTTCCACTACACCAACTCCAACGTCGAAAAGGGCCGGACCTTCATGTGGATGTTCTCGATGAACACGACGCTGGATTACACGGCCCAGCATCTGGTGCAAAGACCCGGCGACATCACCATCGACGGACAGGCCTATTCGCCCAATTTCTACTCGACGACCGAAAATCTCGACGGTTATTGGCAGTTGCGGACCCACCTGAGCTACGGCCTGCCGATCGGGTTCCTCAAGTCGAATTTCAACGTCATGGCGGGCGTCATCTACACCAAGACCCCCAGCATGCTGGGCGGCGCGGTGGACGCGGCGACGGGTATGATTTCGGGCGGCGAGCGCAACGACACCAAGAACATGGGTTACGACTTCCGGGCCGTGCTGGGCAGCAACATTTCGGAGAATGTCGACTTCACCCTCTCGTGGAACGGCACCTACAACGAGGCGACCAACTCGCTGAACACCGACAAGTCGAAGAACCGCTATTTCAACCACTCGGCGCAGGGCAACCTGAAGGTGGTCTTCCCGCTGGGCTTCACCTTCACGGCGAGCGCGGCCTACACGCAGTACATCGGCTTTACGAACGATTACTCGGAGGATTACCTCCTGTGCAACGTCTGGCTGGGTAAAAAGGTCTTCAGGAACAAGCGCGGCGAAGTGATGGTCGGCGTCAATGACCTTTTCAACCAGAACCGGGCCTTCTCCCGCTCGACGGGTTCGGGTTACACGCAGAACTCCACCAACAGCGTCATCGGCCGCTACTACATGGTGCAGTTCAACTACAACCTGCGCCGCTTCGGCAAAAAGGGTTCGCGCAATATGAAGGATTACGACGGCGTCGAGTCCTCCTCCGGTTCCCGCCGCATGGGTCCCGGCGGTCCGGGCGGACCTCCTCCGGGCGGTTTCCACGGACCGCAGTAACGGACCCCGCGAAACGATTTTGAACAGGTTGACGAGATCATTCCCGTCAACCTGTTTTTTTCGGGCCTCCGACGATAAAAATGAAATTTTTATAAATCGTATATTCTATTTTAAAATTTTCAATAAAATACTTGCATATACTGAAAATTTTGACAATATTTGTATGTGACTGTATCTCCGCATGATGGCCTTTCGCGGTTGTTTTCCGCCAAATCGCTCTGGACGAACAACATACGTGCTAACTGATTAAATGATGATGCCATGGAGAAAACAAGTACAATGAAACAGGCAAGGAGCTCCGTATTGGTTGCCCTTGCTTTGATCTGCGCCGTTTCGTGCGCAAAAATCGACGACGGATCATCCGCTGTCGCACCGGAACAGCCCGTTCAGCCTACCGTGCTCTTGCCGACGCGCAGTTACGAAGAGGCCCTTTCCCTTGCCCGGAAGAGCATCGCCCTTGTCGACCGGGGCCAAACCCGCTCGGCCACTGCCCGTTCGATCCGCAGCGAACGCGGCCAATGCGTCACTACCCCGTCTACACGCAGCGGCGTCGGGACCGACACGCTGATGTATGTTTTCAATTTCGAGGGTGACGACGGCTTTTCGATCATTGCCGCCAACCGCGCCGTCGATCCCGTGCTGGCTGTCGCCGAGAAGGGGAACTACACCTACGGCGAGCCGACCGGCGTGGAGAATTTCGATTTCTATATGGACGTCATGGCGCAAAGTTTGGCTGTGATAAAGCCGCCGAAGTTCGACACGATACGCACTACGCCTAAATTCAAGACGGTGGAGGTCAATGAATCCCGGTCCTGCGAGCCGCTTATTCCGGTTAGGTGGGGGCAGGAATCTCCCTACGGAGACTATTGCAGCAATGGGTATTCCGGCTGCGTGGCGACAGCCATTGCACAGATTATGGCCTATTACCGTTTCCCGGCTTCGATCACGACGACCTACACCGATGCTCCGCATGCGGGAGAAACGATCGCTTTGAACTGGACTTCGATGATAAGTTATCCATACGTATACCAAGTGCCCGCACTGATGCGGGAAATCGGACAACGGGTCGGGATGAGATATAGTTCGCCAAATAGTAGTAATGCAAATCCTAACAATGTACCTAATTGTTTAATTTCTATGGGATACAGTTGCAGTTCCGGACTCGTAAATTTTGAAATGGCATCGATCCGTGATGCTTTAGATGAAAGACGTCCGGTATGTATAGATGGAAGGGATGCAGCAAATACAAGAGACGGCCATACCTGGATAGCAGACGGATATGAATATTCACGTATTGGTACTGAATTTTACGAAGAAAAGTTGATAGACAACGGATTGAGGTTATATTATGATTATGTGCTGACAAGTTCCACCGTTCAGACAACCAATTTGGTTCATTATAATTGGGGATGGAACGGTGATTTTAATGGCTTATATGCTCCGGTAAATGGAATTTACGCCAATGGAACTACATTTAATGGGCTAAAAATGATAACATCGATCAGATTAGCTTATGTTTTATGATAATTAATATTTTGTTATGAAAAAGTCGATAATAATTTTAGTCCTGTCGTCGGCGCTGCTGTCGGCATGCGAAGGTGATCCCGAGATTGTTCCGCGAACACCGACGGAGACGAAAATCCAGGAACTTATGGTCGGTTATGACGGCAAAATAGATATGGCTGCATTTGTAGCTGATGCACAGCAAGGGGTTTGGATGATCGATGAGTATGATATGATTTATACCAATGGAGAGGTCCTTAATGGACAGGATCTTTCAGGGGGTGCTTTCCTTGATGATATGATGCTTTTTCCTGACGGTAGCTGTCACACATATATATGGCTTGGATATATTCTCGGACCAACCGTATATCTCGAATCGCAATGGAGCGTCAGCGACCAGTCGAAGAATACGCTTTCCCTTTACAGTCCCCGGATCGAGGCAGAGGCAAAAACGGCAAATTTCGACCAGTATGCCGCCCGGACGACGCTCGAACTGCTCTATTACAAGGACGGCGTATTCGTGATGAAAGGCCGGCAACCCTTTGCATACATGGGTGGACAGACTTCGAAGGGTGTTTATGAGGATTTCTGCCGGGTTGTCGGGCATATCGCCACAGATAAGGAAACGGTGGATAAATACCTGTCGTATATCTCCTACGAGCAGTATAAGGAGGAAAATCCCGATA
>CDZE01024625.1_pt1 | contig 19979 bp, 15 predicted proteins | sample 557341 | NCBI WGS metagenome assembly CDZE01 (sample SAMEA3182109, study PRJEB8094) | gut metagenome | biome: human; feature: gut; material: Stool; isolation source: human stools | place: Canada | collected 2013-04-23
CGTGGCTAAGATACTGTACGAAATTATGCTTGAAGGGTTTCTATGCTTGACGAAACCGTCGAAACGCGCCGTCCGTGGCGCGTTTTCTCCTCACCCCTGCGTCCATGCAGGGGTGTTTCTACGTTTCATGGGCATAATTTCTACAGTATCTAAGCCACTTCGCTATTCGCTCCTGCAAGAGTACGTGTGCGCCACCGGTGCCCGGGGCTTATGTCCCTTACGCTGTGGCGGAATTGTGCTTACGTGTGCGCCGCTGCTATGCGCGGCTTACGTTCGCTATGTTGTGGCGGAAATGTTGTTCAAATCAGTTCAAAGTACTAGACAAATTCCCTAAAATATTAGATAATAGAAGCAAATCAGTTTTCATTTTGCATAGGAGGTCGGCATGAAGAAGAAAAAAATAGTTATTGCACTCGGACATGATGCTCTTGGAACAACTCTTCCGGAGCAGCACGAGGCTACAAAGCATACAGCAAAGGCAGTTGCAGATTTTATCAGGGACGATTATGAGGTTGTTATCACACACAGCAACGGACCGCAGGTGGGCATGATTCACACCGCTATGTCTGAGTTTTGCAGGATTTATCCTGAGTATACAGCTACACCTACAGCAGTCTGCTCTGCAATGAGCCAGGGCTATATAGGATATGATTTACAGAATGCTATCCGTACAGAGCTTCTTGGCAGAGGAATTTACAAGACCGTTTCAACAATACTTACACAGGTGGTTGTTGACCCGTATGATGAGGCTTTTTATCATCCGACAAAGATCATTGGCCGTGTTATGACAGAGGCTGAGGCTGAGGAAGAAGAGAAGAAGGGCAACCATGTGACACAGGTTGAGGGAGGCTACAGAAGAGTTGTGGCAGCTCCAAAGCCTGTTGATATAGTGGAAAAGGATGCTATTAAGGCTCTTGTTGATGCGGATCAGGTTGTTATCGCATGCGGTGGCGGCGGAATTCCTGTTTTAGCACAGGATAATAAGCTTCAGGGCGCAAGCGCTGTTATCGAGAAGGATCTTGCAGCAGGAAAGCTTGCAGATACTCTTGATGCTGACAGACTTGTTATACTTACAAGCGTTGACAAGGTCTGCCTGAACTATGGCAAGGAGGATGAGAAGCCGCTTGATACCATGACTGTCGATGAGGCAAAGAAGTACCTTGCAGCAGGCGAGTTTGATGAGGGTACCATGGCTCCAAAGATTGAGGCGGCTATCGACTTTATCGGTGACTCTGCCATCCGTTCAGTGCTTATCACAAAGCTCAACAAAGAGGGCAAGACAGTTTCAGGTGGTATGGGCACTTTAATTACAAAGTAGAGCTTAATTGTTATAATTCACATATATCCCACACGTCTATATGCATTTTGCATGCCGGATGTGTGGGTAGTTTTATAAAAACATAGTGCGGTTTTGCGAATGTGCGTGGGGCGGTTCTGAAGAGTTGAAAACAAGGTAACTATTCAGAACCCCCGAGAACAAGAAAAGTAAGATAGAAGGTAACACAAAATGAGTGAGAAAAGGCTTCAAAAGAGAGATGAAATCTCAGATGAGTACAAATGGAAGCTTGAGGATATGTATGAGACAGATGAGCTGTGGGAGGCTGAGTGTGAAAAAGCGTCACAGCTTGCAGAAAAGCTATCTGGATTTAAGGGACATCTGGCCGACAGTGCAGCAACGCTGCTTGATTTTTTTAAGAAGCAGGATGAGCTGTCTTATTATTTGGAGCGTATAGTTGTCTATGCGAATGAGCGCTCGCATCAGGACACTGCTGTGTCGAAATATCAGGCATATGTGTCAAAGGCTGAGACACTGACTGTCCAGGCATCAGGTGCGCTGGCATTTGCGAGTCCGGAGATTTTGCAGATAGATGATAAAAGGCTTGAGAGCTTTTACAGTGAGAGCAATGAGCTTATGCACTATAAGCGTGCGATTGATGAGATAATGCGTCAGAAAGCGCATACTTTATCGGCTGCAGAGGAGAATATCCTGGCGCAGTGCGGTGAGATGGCTGCAGCACCGGAGAATATATTCAGCATGTTCAACAACGCGGATATCAAATTCCCGTATATCACTGATGTAGAGGGAAATAAAATCCGTATCACGCACGGCAATTTCATAGATTTTTTAAGCAGCAAGGACAGAAGCCTGCGCAAGCAGGTGTTCCGTGGAGTCTATGATTCGTACAAGAAGTGGAGTAATACTGTTTCCATGATGTACATCAGCAAGCTGAAAAATGACACTTTTTATGCAAGGGTTAGAAAATATGACAGCGCAAGGGCCATGTATTTATCCGATGGCGATATTCCTGAGAGCGTATATGACAATCTGATTGAGACGGTTCACGCACATCTACCGGCTCTGCACAGGTACATGGCGCTTAGGAAGAAGCTTTTAGGTGTGGAGCATCTGCATATGTATGATTTGTTTGCACCGATTGTGGGCAATGTACAGACCACATACACCTATGATGAGGCAAAAAAGCTTGTGGCAAAGGCGCTTGAGCCTATGGGCGATGAGTATGTCAGCACACTTAAGGCTGGCATGGAGAGTGGCTGGATAGATGTATATGAGAATGAGAACAAGAGAAGTGGTGCGTATTCATGGGGCGCTTACGGCACTCATCCGTATGTGCTTTTGAACTATGCCGACAATCTGGACAGTGTGTTTACGCTGGCTCATGAGATGGGACATGCGATGCATACATACTATTCAAATGAGCATCAGAGCATCACCTACGCAGGATACCTGATTTTTGTGGCAGAGGTTGCATCCACCTGCAATGAGTCGCTTCTCATGCACTATATGCTTGAGCATTGTGAGGATGAGAATGAGAGAAAATATCTCATGACACATTTTCTGGACGGCTTCAGGACGACACTTTTCAGGCAGGCGCAGTTTGCAGAGTTTGAGCATATAGCACACCGGAAAATGCAAAAGGGCGAGCCGGTTACTAAGGATGTGCTAAATGAGCTATGGCATGAGCTGAATGTGCAGTACTACGGACCGGATATGCGCGTGGATGATGAGATATCATATGAGTGGATGCGCATACCGCATTTTTACACACCGTACTATGTATATCAGTACTCGACAGGCTATTCGGCAGCAGTTGCTTTTTCAAAAAAGATACTTGAGGAGGGAAAGCCTGCTGTGGATAAGTATATAGGAAATTTCCTGTGCGGTGGATGCTCGAAGAATCCAATCGAGCTGCTAAAGAGTGCCGGTGTCGATATGAGTACACCAAAGCCTGTGGATGACGCACTCAATGTATTTGAGGATTATCTGAAGCAGTTTGAGACAGCAACTAAGTAAGGAGAAACATTTTTATGGAAAGAATTAAAAGTTTTACAATTAATCATAATATTCTTAAACCTGGATTTTATATTTCAAGAAAAGACGGAGAAATCGTTACATACGACCTTCGTACAAGAAAACCTAATGCAGGCGATTATATGTCCAATTCAGCTATGCACTCAGTGGAGCATATGTTTGCAACATGTGTGAGAAACTCTGAGATTGCAGATGATGTGGTATATTTTGGACCGATGGGCTGTCAGACAGGCTTCTATCTCGTTGTGAGGGATGTCGAGCCGGGGAAGGTTTTTGAAATCACCAAAGAGGTCTTAAAGCAGATACTTGAGTATGATGGACCGGTATTTGGTGCATCAGCCATAGAGTGCGGACATTACGAGAATCTGTCACTTGACGAGGCAAAGAAGGAGTGCCGTGCATATCTTAAGGTGCTTGAGAGCCAGACAAATATGGAGTTTACTTATCCACAGTAAACGAGGACTAAAAATATAATAGCAAGATAGCAGGAATGGAGAAATAAAATGACAATAGGTGTAATTGGTGCAATGCAGATGGAGGTCGATGACTTAAAGGCTCAGATGACAGACACACAGACAGAGGTTTACAGCGGTGTGGAGTTTGTTGAGGGCAAAATCGGTGATCAGTATGTGGTTGCGGCAAAATGCGGAATAGGAAAGGTGTTTGCGGCAATATGTGCAGAAGCCATGATTTTGAAATATGATGTAGATATGATTGTCAATATCGGAGTGGCTGGTACTTTGACAAAGGACTTAAATGTGCTTGACGTGGCAGTAGCTACAAACGTGCTGCAGCACGATATGGATACATCGCCAATCGGAGATCCGAAGGGACTTCTCTCAGGCATCAACATGATTCTGCTTCCGGCAGATACAAAAATGGTGGAGCTCATGTGCTCATGCTTAGCTGACAGGAATATCCACTACAAAAAGGGCAATATCGCAACAGGAGATCAGTTTATTGCCACAAAGGAGCAGAAGGATTATATTTCGAATACCTTTGATGCAATCGCAGCAGAGATGGAGGGAGGCAGCATCGGTCATGTGTGCTATGTGAACAAGGTGCCATTTGCCATTCTTCGCTCAATATCAGACGGCGATGGCGGCGAGACAGACTACCAGACCTTTGCGGAGAAGGCTGCGCATCAGTCGATTGAGGTAGTGCTTGAGTTTATCGGAAGGGCAGAAGAACTGAAATAGAGTTATTTCATTATTCATAATTTGTGATAATAAAGAATAGTATATAGCATGAGTGAATACAGAGCATACATGCAAAATACAAAACTACATAATGGGACAAAACGAAAGAAACGCCGACACAGATTCCTTTTTGGAGTGCTGCTGTCGGCGCTTCTTATTACAGGCGCTTTATATGGCAGAGAGTATGACATATCACAGCTGAAAAATATAGAGGTGATGGAGACACTTAGCAGTGCTGTGAGTCAGTTCGGAGACAGAAAGCTGCCTGTATATTCGGTTCAGACAACAGAAAAAAAGATAGCCCTTTCATTTGACTGTGCCTGGGGAGCAGAGGATTTTGACAGCATGATGGAGACACTTGACAAGCACAACGTAAAGGCTACATTTTTTATGACAGGAGGGTTTGTGAGTGATAATCCTGAATGTGTAAAGGCGTTGGTTGAAAAAGGGCATGAGCCCGGAAATCATAGTGAGCACCACTATGATATGGCAACAATCACGGCAGGCGAGATGAAGACGGAGATAATGGATGTGCACAAAAAGGTCAAGGAGCTGACCGGAAAGGATATGAAGGTATTCAGACCGCCATACGGCTCGTACAACAATGAACTGATTGACACAGTGTATGGCTGTGACTATTATCCAATCCAGTGGGATGTGGATTCGCTCGACTGGAAAAACTATGGTATGCAAAACATTATAGATACAGTGTGCAATCACAAAAGCCTGGATTGTGGCTCGATAATACTCTGCCATCTTGGCGCCAAATACACCTCGCAGGCACTCGATGAGATGCTCACGAAGCTGCAGGACATGGGCTATGAGATAGTTCCGGTATCAAAGCTGATCATGACTGAAGGCTATCATATGGATGCAAACGGTATGCAGATCAAGGACTGAGCAATTTCATAAATCAATATTTTAGTCAATATTTAGTCAATAATTTAGCCCTTTACGATATTGTTATTTACAGACAAGTGTGTTAAACTAAAGCTATATTTTAAAGAAGCTGTGAGACAGCTATGGGGGTAAATTATATGACAGATACAGGTTTTTTAGTAGCATTCTTTATAGTTATTTTTTTAGTTATCATCTTTGCGCTTGTCGCTGTAATCGGGGCCGTTACAAGTGCTGTTGCAGGTATCAATGATGATGAGGATGAGATTGAGGAAGAGGGCATTTGAAGCTAAAATAAATAAAAGATATTAAAAGATATTTAAAGACATTTAAGGACATCGAATTATATTAATCGTATAATTGGGTGTCTTTTTATTGTCAAAATCTCTTAAAAAAGTATAAACCAATTGAGTTGCAATCCGACACATTGTATAATAAAAGTATAACAGCGAATTAAATATATTGTGAAAATCGCAGTAATCATTGTCTATTAAACTAATGCAGGACATTATCAAGAAAAGAAAAAGGAGGGGTTAGATGATATCCAGATATAGTGTAAAAAAGCCTTTTACTGTACTTGTAGGAGTATTGCTGGTAATAGTACTTGGTGTTGTATCGCTTGGCAGGATGACGACAGATCTGCTGCCGGATATGAGCTTTCAGTATGCACTCATCGTGACAACAGATATGGGAGCAAGTCCACAGGAGGTGGAGAGCGATGTCACCGCGCCGCTTGAAGCAGCTATGGCAACTACGTCCAATATCAAAAACGTAAGCTCAATGTCATATAACAGCTATTCTCTGGTGACATGCGAGTATGAGCAGAATGCCAACATGGATTCTGTAGTGATAGAGATGCAGCAAAAAATAGATCAGGTCAAGGCTGGCTGGAAGGATGGAGTGGGTACTCCGACCATTATGAAGATAAATCCGGACATGCTTCCAATCATGATGACTGCTGTGGATATGGATGGGAAAAGCAAGGCAGAAATCACCGACTTTGTGGAAAACACACTAAAGCCTGCAATTGAGAGTACAGAAGGAGTCGCATCAGTGACTGCAACAGGTGAGCTCACTGAGCAGATACAGGTCACGATGAATCAGGCCAAGATAGATGCGCTCAATGAGAAAATAAATAATGCCGTTTCAAAGAAATTTGACGATGCAAAAAGTCAGATGGATGATGCAAGCGCAAAGATAGAGAGCGGACAAAACGCAATCACATCGGCATCGGATCAGATGAGCGCGGGAGTGGATACGCTAAAGGCGCAAAAGGCAAAGCTTGCGGAGCAGAAGACTCAGCTAGAGAGTACTCTTGCAAGCTTAAATGAGCAGAAGAGCCAGCTTGAAACAATTCAGTCAGCTCTTTCAGACTTCATGAATAGTGATACATATACAAAGACAATTCCGTCACTCAAAGAGGGCGCAAATGCACCGGGTGAAGCGGGCACGGCACTTAAAGCACAGCTTGAGCAGGTTAATAAGCAGATTGCAACACAGTTTTCAGGTCTCTCGGCGCTTGGAATCAAGGTAAACACAGCAGATGATCTGCCTGCGGCAGCGTCAGCGATAGCACAGACTCTCATTCAGGTGAATACAGGTATAGAGCAGTGCCAAAGCGGGCTTGACCAGATAGCACAAGGAGAAACAGCACTTTTAGATGCCTATGATAATCTAAACAGTCAGGCAGCCATCAGCTCGATAAGCATAGGACAGCAGTCGGCACAGCTTGCAACAGCAGCGGCATCTCTTGACAGCTCAAAAAAGGAGCTTGAAAAGAGTAAGGATGATGCGCTTGACAAGTCAAACTTAAATGCAGTTTTAACAATTGACTCACTCTCGCAGCTGCTCGTCGCTCAGAATTTTGATATGCCTGCAGGTTATGTAAATGATTCAAATGGCACGCAGTACATAGTACAGGTGGGAGATGAGATAAAATCAATTGATGATTTAACAAATCTAGTGCTTATGGATATGAAGCTTGATGGAATAGCTCCTATTCATGTCGGGGATGTGGCAGATGTTGAGATGACTGACAACTCGGATGAGACATATGCGATAGTCAACGGTAATCCCGGAATAATGCTCTCCATGGAGAAGCAGACCGGCTACTCTACAGGAGACGTCACAGACCGTCTTTTAGACAAGCTTAATTCGCTGGAAAAGGAAAATGACGGATTACACACCACAGTGCTCATGAACCAGGGCGTATACATCGACATGGTTGTAAAAAGTGTGATGCAGAATATGATAGTGGGAGCAATACTTGCCATTTTCGTATTGCTTTTGTTCTTAAAGGATATAAAGCCGACACTTGTTATCGCAGCATCTATACCACTATCGGTTATTGTGGCAGTGGTGCTTATGTATTTTACGGATATCACCTTAAATATCATTTCAATGTCGGGACTTGTGCTTGGAATAGGAATGCTGGTGGATAATTCAATTGTAGTAATAGAGAATATCTACAGATTAAGGGGAGAGGGATATTCGGTAAAGAAGGCTGCTGTTGAGGGTGCAAATCAGGTGGCAGGAGCCATTTTTGCCTCTACACTTACCACGGTAAGTGTGTACGCGCCAATCATTTTTACTGATGGAATCACGAGACAGCTCTTTGTAGACCTGGCACTTACGGTAGCGTTTACTCTTATGGCATCTCTTGTAGTGGCACTCACATTTGTACCGGCAATTGCTTCAGGCATGCTCAAAAAGACGAAGGATATAAAGCATCCATGGTTTGACCGTTTTAAGGATTGGTATGGAAATGTGCTCGGCACATGTCTTAGATTTAAGCCGGTGGTATTTATTGCGGCAGTAGTGCTTTTAGTCGGCAGTGGCGCACTTTGCATGTCAAGGGGAATGACATTTATGGATATGGACATGGAGTCAAATCAGATTTCACTTACCATAGAGGCAAAGGATGACGAAAAGCTTGATTTCAAGCAGCTTACAGAGCTGTCTGATAAGGTCATGGACAAAATTTCTGATATAAAGGGAATAGACACAATAGGAGCTACAGCAGGCGGCAGCTCGACTATGAACCTGATGAGCTCAGGAAGCGACAGTGTGAGCATGTATATATTGCTTGATGAGAAGTCGGATGTTTCATCGGATAAGGTAATAGATGAAATTGAAAAACGCACAAAGAATCTGGACTGCAAGGTAACAGCATCTTCACAGGCTATGGACTCATCAGAGTTTTTCGGAAGTGGTCTCTCTGTCAGGATTAAGGGTAATGATATAGACAAGCTGCAGAAGCTTGCAGGTGATGTGGCAGATATCCTTAAGGACACAAATGGAGTGACAGATATAGATGACGGTCTTGGAGATACAATCAATGAGCTTAAGATAACTGTGGATAAGGAAAAAGCAGCAAAGTATGGCTATACGGTGGCTCAGGTATACCAGCTCGTATCCGGTGAGATATCATCTCAAAAGAGCGCAACAACCATTACGACCGACATAAAGGACTATGAGGTATACTTACAATCCGCAGAGCAGTCTGATGTGACTGTGGACGACATCAAAAACCTTACATTTACCTATAAGGATAATGATGGCAGTGAAAAGGAGATTCCGCTCAGTGATATCTGCACTATTTCGCAGGAACAGACACTAAGTACCATTCATCGAGATGCTCAGACAAGATATATTACAGTATCAGGTGCGGTTGATGAAAACCATAATGTAACATTACTAAGCAATAAAATTAAATCTAAAATTGATAAACTTAGCATTCCTGATGGCTATTCAATAGACATGGAGGGCGAGGATGAGACAATAAATGAGTCAATGAGTCAGCTTGGACTTATGCTTGTGCTTGCAGTGATATTTATCTATCTTATCATGGTGGCGCAGTTCCAGTCATTGCTTTCACCGTTTATTATCATGTTCTGTATACCTCTTGCGTTTACAGGAGGCTTTATAGCTCTTTTCATCACGGGAAATGAGCTTGGAATCATATCAATGCTTGGCTTTATCATGCTGGCAGGTCTCATTGTAAATAATGGAATCGTGCTCATTGATTACATCAATCAGGCCAGGAGAGAGGGCATGAGCAAGCATGAGGCAATCATAGACGCAGGCCGTACAAGGCTTCGTCCAATACTGATGACAGCGATGACCACCATACTCGCAATGTTTACATCGGCGATAGGTATCGGAGATGGCTCAGATATGATAAAGCCGATGGCAATCGCAATAATAGGAGGTCTCGTATACGGAACCATCCTTACGCTTATAGTAATTCCATGTATATATGATGCGTTCAACAGAGAGAAGAGCATGGTAGAGGAAGAGCTGTAGCAGGATAGAAGGAAAAAGCTGGAAATATAGAGAGTTGGAGGATTTTTACATGGCAAAGTATATTATGGCATTAGATGCGGGCACGACCAGCAACAGATGTATACTTTTCAATGAGAAGGGCGAGATGTGCAGTGTGGCACAGAAGGAATTTACGCAGTTTTTTCCAAAGCCGGGCTGGGTGGAGCATGATGCAGAGGAAATCTGGGCCACACAGCTTGAGGTGGCAAAGGAGGCAATGGCCAATATCCAGGCTACGGCAGCCGACATATGTGCGATAGGCATTACTAACCAGAGAGAGACTACAATTGTATGGGACAAAAATACAGGTGAGCCGGTTTATCACGCGATAGTATGGCAGTGCAGACGCACGGCAGAGTATGCGGATTCACTGAAGGAAAAGGGGCTTACCGGGACCTTCAGAAAAAAGACAGGGCTTGTGATAGATGCTTATTTTTCGGCAACTAAGCTCAAGTGGCTCCTTGACAATGTGCCGGGAGCGAGGGAGAGAGCCGAAAGAGGCGAGCTTTTGTTTGGAACAGTCGAGACATGGCTTATATGGAAGCTCACTCAGGGACAGGTGCATGTCACGGATTATTCCAATGCTTCAAGAACCATGATGTTTAATATCAATACCTTAAAGTGGGATGATGAGATACTTAAGGAGCTTGATATACCAAAGAGCATGCTTCCAAAGCCAATGCCGTCAAGCTGTGTATATGGTGAGGTGAATCCTGTGTTTTTCGGGGGTCCGATTCCAATCGCAGGAGCGGCAGGAGACCAGCAGGCTGCGCTTTTTGGCCAGACTTGCTTTAGGGCAGGAGAAGCCAAAAATACATACGGTACAGGCTGTTTTCTGCTGATGAACACAGGTGAGATGCCGGTATCCTCAAAGAACGGACTTGTTACCACTATAGCCTGGGGCATAGACGGCAAGGTGGTATATGCGCTGGAGGGATCAATATTTGTGGCAGGAGCCTCTATCCAGTGGCTACGCGATGAAATGAAATTTATCGATTCCTCAACAGATTCAGAGTACATGGCGAGAAAGGTAAAAGACACAAACGGCTGCTACGTGGTGCCGGCATTTACAGGGCTTGGAGCACCGTACTGGGACCAGTATGCCAGAGGAACAATTGTGGGGCTTACGAGAGGTGTAAACAAGTATCATGTCATAAGGGCAACTCTGGAATCAATGGCATTTCAGGTAAATGATGTGCTTGAGGCAATGAAGGCTGATTCGGGCATCAATCTCACATCACTTAAGGTAGACGGCGGTGCCAGTGCCAATAATCTGCTCATGCAGATGCAGGCTGATATCAGCAATGCACCGGTCAACAGGCCTGTGTGCGTGGAGACAACAGCCATGGGCGCAGCGTACCTCGCAGGGCTTGCGGTGAGCTACTGGGAAAGCATGGATGATATAAAGAGAAACTGGTCTATTGACCGAGTGTTTGAGCCGGAGATAGCGGCTGATTTGAGAGAAAAGAAGCTTAAAATGTGGAAAAAGGCTGTCGCCTGCGCATTTAACTGGGCGAAGGATGAATAATAGCTTATGCTTGCATTGTTTTAAATGAGCTTAGTGATACGGCAATTAAACAATATATGCAAATTGGTAGGAGAAAATAACATGTATGATGTAGTAATTATAGGAGCGGGAGTATCGGGAAGCGCCTGTGCCAGAGAGCTTTCGAAATATAACCTGTCCATCTGTGTGGTGGAAAAGGAGGAGGACGTGTGCTGTGGTACTTCAAAAGCAAACAGTGCTATTGTCCATTCCGGAATTGATTGTAAGACAGGTACACTTATGGCACAGATGAATCTCCGTGGAAATGAGATGATGGATGAGCTTTCGAAGAAGCTTGATTTTGAGTTTCGAAGAAACGGTTCACTGATAGTGTGCTTTAGCGATGACGATATGCCAAGGCTTAAGGAGCTTTATAATCAGGGGATTGCAAACGGGGTGCCGGGACTTGAAATTTTTGATGCAGGCGAAGCGCATGAGATGGAGCCGAATCTGTCTGATGAAGTTGTGGCAGCTATTTACTGCCCGACAGGAGGCATTGTATGTCCGTTTGGCATGAATATCGCATTTGCTGAGAATGCGGCAGCAAACGGTGTGGAGTTTTTATTTAACACCGAGGTGAAGGCGATACAAAAGGAGCAGACAGGCTATATTCTTATTACTCAAAATGGCGAAATTCATGCACGCTGCGTTGTAAATGCAGCAGGTGTATATGCTGATGTATTTCACAACATGGTGAGTGAAAACAAAATCCATATCACACCAAGGCGCGGAGAGTACGAGCTTTTAGACAGGGCTGCGGGAGGTATCGTTGACAAGACAATCTTCCAGCTTCCGGGAAAATACGGTAAGGGAGTGCTTGTAACCCCGACAGTACACGGAAATATTTTAATCGGACCTACAGCAGTTGACCATGAGGACAAGGATGGTACAAATACAACGAGAACAGGCTTAGAGCATGTTGTGAAATCCGGCACACGTTTGGTGCCGTCACTTCCTATGCGTCAGGTCATAACATCGTTTGCAGGAAACCGTGCACATGAGGACGGACATGAGTTTATCATCGAGGAGCTTTCTGACGCACCGTATTTTATTGACTGCGCAGGTATAGAGTCACCGGGCTTATCAAGTGCGCCGGCTATCGGTGAGAGAGTGGCAGCAATAGTTGAGGGGCTTTTTAATCCTTCTAAAAATGCGGATTTCATCGAGACAAGAAAAGGTATTTTAAATCCAAAGAAGCTTTCAGAGGATGAGTATAAAAAGCTGATAAAAGAAAAGCCTGAGTATGGCAATATAATCTGCCGCTGTGAGATGATTACGGAGGGCGAGATAATGGATGCGGTAAACAGACCACTTGGCGCAAAGTCACTTGATGGTGTGAAGAGACGCACCAGAGCCGGAATGGGCAGATGTCAGGCAGGCTTCTGTTCTCCGAGAACTATGGAGATTATCGCCAGAGAGAGAGGCATTTCACAGCTTGACATCACTAAAAGCGGTGGAAAGTCAAAGATAGTTGTTGGAATGAGCAGGAATCGTGGATAGTCTGTCTTATTTCCAAGAGACAGGTGACGATAGCTTGATATTGGATTAATATCAGCTTAACATAGGGGGACAATATGGAATTTTACGATATTGTGATAGTAGGAGGAGGCCCGGCAGGTCTTGCGGCAGCAGCTTCCGCTAAGAAAAATAAAATAGATAAAATACTTATACTGGAAAGAGACTGTGAGCTTGGTGGTATCTTAAATCAGTGTATACACAACGGCTTTGGCCTGCACACCTTTAAGGAGGAACTCACAGGCCCTGAATATGCCGGCAGATTTATCAAAGAGGTCAAAGAGCTTGGCATAGAGTACAGGCTGAATACGATGGTCATGGACATCTCGACAGGTGACGAGTTCGAAAATGGGGCAGATGACAGGCATGATGTAAAGATAAAAGATGAGGCAAACGATAAAATAGTTACAGCTATGAACCGCACAGACGGACTTTTCCATATCGCTGCAAAGACCGTAATACTTGCGATGGGCTGCAGGGAGAGAGCAAGAGGTGCTCTTAACATACCCGGCTACAGACCGGCAGGAATTTTCTCGGCGGGCACAGCTCAGAGACTGGTGAATATAGAGGGCTACATGCCGGGACGAAAGGTAGTAATACTCGGCTCAGGAGATATCGGTCTTATCATGGCTAGGAGAATGACCTTGGAGGGGGCAAAGGTGCAGGTGGTTGCAGAGCTCATGCCGTATTCAGGAGGCTTGAAGCGTAATATTGTGCAGTGCCTTGATGATTTTAATATCCCGCTTAAGCTTAGCCACACAGTGGTTGATATAAAGGGCAGGGAGCGTGTGGAGGGCATCACTCTCGCTCAGGTTGACGAGCATAACAAGCCTATTGAGGGAACAGAGGAGTTTTACGAGTGCGATACGCTTTTACTCTCATGCGGACTCATTCCGGAAAATGAGATTTCAAAAACAGCAGGTGTAGAGCTCAATCCTGTAACAAGCGGACCTGTTGTAAACGAAAGCCTTGAGACCAATGTGCCGGGTGTATTTGCCTGTGGAAATGTGCTTCATGTGCACGACCTCGTGGATTATGTGTCAGAGGAAGCAACAGCAGCAGGCCGCCATGCCGCAGAGTATGTGAAAAACGGCGGTGATAAGAGTGATGATGGCAAAGAAATATCGATAACTGCTACAGGCGGAGTCAGATATACTGTCCCAAGCACTATAAATACTGCACAGATGGATGATACTGTGACGGTAAGATTTCGAGTGGGAGCTGTGTATAAGAATTGTTATATTGCAGTATATCTGGATGATAAACAATTACAGCACCGCAAGCGCCCTGTAATGGCACCGGGTGAGATGGAGCAGGTAGTGCTGCAGAAGAAGCAGCTCATCGAAACAGACAATCCCTGCACAATTACGATAAAGATTGAGGAGGCATAGTATCATGGAAGAGAGAAATTTGACATGTATAGGCTGCCCTCTGGGCTGTGCCCTTAAGGTGACAATAGACGGAGAAAATGTCACAGTAACCGGAAATACCTGCAAGCGCGGAGCAGACTACGGAGCAAAGGAAGTGACACATCCGATGCGAATCGTGACAAGCACAGTCTGTGTGAAAAACGGCACAATACCTATGGTATCCGTAAAGACAGCACAGGATATTCCAAAGGAAAAGATAATGGATGTGATGGACTGTATCAACCGGATCACGGTAGAGGCACCGGTGCATATAGGTGATGTACTGCTAAGTGATGCTGCAGCAACCGGTGTGGATATAGTTGCAACAAAGAATGTTGAAGCATAAATAAGGAGCATGAATTAATGGTTAAAACCGGAATTTCCCTTGATAGTGTAAAAAACAATAATAAATCTCAGATACTTAAGATACTGCAGAAAAACGGCGCAATGTCAAGGAAGGATATTGCCAATCAGATAGGACTCACACCGGCGGCTGTGACCATGCTGTGCAATGATATGATGGAAGCTCACATGATACTTGAAAAGGGTGAGATGAAGGAGCAGAAGAGAGCGGGCCGTAAGAAGGTGCTTGTGGATATCAATTATGATTTTAAGTATATAGTATCTGTAAATATTGAGGCTGTAGACACGAGCATTACAGTTACCAATATCAGGGGAAATGTGCTTGTTGAAACTAAGGTACATACCCGGACGGACATTGAACCACAGCTGTTTTTAGAAGAACTGGCAAAGGAAATAAAGCTTCAGCTTTGGGAAAATGAACTTAAGCTGTCAGATATTCTTGGAATCGGAATATGTGTTCCGGGAATAGTTGACAGGAATAATGGCATCAGTATACACGCTTATGGCATATGGAACAATCAAGTAAAAATAAGAGAAATACTTGAAAAACAGATTCAGTGTCCGGTAATACTTGAAAACAACGTCAAAGCATTTGCGGAAGCCGAAATGCTTTATGGTGTCGGAAAATATGGAAACAATATTGTTTTTATTAAGTGGGGCCCGGGTGTCGGCTCTGCGATAGTTGTGGACAATAAGCTATATGAGGGCAATCAGCACAACGCAGCAGAAATAGGACACTACATCATAGAGCCTGATGGACTTAAGTGCAGATGTGGCAGACATGGCTGTCTTGAAACAAGAGTATCCATGTTTGCCCTGTGTGACCGCATAAAGGAGATATATTCCAAGGAAAATACCCCGGTGCTATACGAAGAAACAGCCGGTGATAAAAATCTTATAACAAGAGAGCTCTTGACTTCGTGGGTAGAAAATGAGGGCAACGGCTACATAACAAGGATGGATAAGACAATTTCTGAGATACTTGTTGGAGCAATAGAACGAATGGCACGTGTCGCTGTAAATGTGTTGACTATTCTGGCTCCGGATTGCACGATAGTGTTTGGTTCAATGTTTGAAAATACAAGTATATATAAGCTTTTTATACAGTACTGCACAAAATATGATGAAAACTATACTGACAAGCTTATCAGCCGTTCACACTTGAGCGATAAGATGGCATATATAGGCGGAACAGCACTTATAGCGAGCACTTATTTCTTTGAAAGTAAAAATTTATAATAAAGAAAAAATGAAGAAATCTTATTGATATTTTCTTTATTGTTGCATATACTATAAGCAAGAAAGGAGTGTTGTATATGTCACAGTCAGTTAATGTTAATTTTAAATTGGATGCAGATGTAAAAAAAAGCATGGAACAGGTGTGTTCGGAATTAGGTCTTTCTATGAGTGCAGCGTTCACCGTTTTTGCAAAAAAAGTAGGCAGAGAAAAGCGTATTCCTTTTGAGGTATCGGTAGATCCGTTTTATTCTGATAGCAATATCCGTTATTTGGAAAATATCGTGCGCGATATTAAGGATGGCAAAGCTCACTTCGCAGAGCATGATTTGATAGAGGAGGACTAATGAGGTTACTATGGGAAGATAGGGCATGGAGCGATTATTTATACTGGCAGACGCAGGATAAGAAAACACTGAAAAGAATTAATGGACTTATCAAGGATATTCAGCGAAGTACGTTTGAGGGTATAGGTAAACCGGAACCATTAAAGGAAAATCTTAGTGGTATGTGGAGCAGACGCATTGATGACACTAATCGAATTGTTTATTATGAAAAAGATGAGATAATTTATATTGTTTCATGTAAAGGTCATTATGATGATTGAAAAATCATATTGACAAATCACCCAATGCACTTTAATATTGTAGAAAGAAACAGGCAAATATTTAAAGGCATAAGAAAGAGGAGTACATGACGAAAGCTTTCAGAGAGAGCATCCGGTCCGTAAGATGGTGATACATTTTGGGCAGGCTGAAAGGTGCTTAAGACAGAAATCATGGAAGGTAGCTTTTGAGCCGAAGAACCCAGAAAGTTAAATCTATATATAACGAGATTTGACATAAGTTCTTCCGATTCGTCCACGTTACAGGACAAGAGGCATTCGAGCGTATATGTCATATATTTTAGTGTATATGTCGCTCTGATGTAAACGAAGGTGGTACAGCGCTTATTCGCCCTTCCGGTCGTAGACCGGAGGGGCGTTTTTTGTAGACTGAGATGTGCACATATAGCGCAAATTTATTTGCTACTATGCTATTTTCGTCATGGCATGTACTAAAACTGTAAGACCGGCAGATTGCGCATGCAATCTAATCGGTCGCCAGATGAAAAGAAGAACAGCAAAAGCTCACAGCCTGAATTATCAGGCCGCGCATTATGTATGGAATTATGTGATTTATGGAGCTGCCTAGAGACTGTTAAAATTATGTACACAGCTCAGCAACGCACGCACATGGATGTGCGGGCGAGGCGTTAGCGCCATGGACGGCGCTAAAAGCCGGTTGCGTCATGGTCTAAGCAATCATTCATCATAATTTTTACAGTGTCTTGGCAGCGTAATCATGAACATAATTCCATACATAATGCGCGACCTGATACAAAACACCCCCAAAGCTTTTGCGTCATTCATATAAAAGGAGGAAAACATGAGCAAAGAACTAAACAAAACCTACGATCCAAAGGACATCGAGGACCGTCTTTACAAAAAGTGGGAAGACAATGGCTACTTTCATGCAGAGGTAGACCGCAGCAAAAAACCATTCACAATCGTGATGCCACCACCAAACATCACAGGACAGCTGCACATGGGACATGCCCTTGACAACACCATGCAGGATATCCTTATCAGATACAAGAGAATGCAGGGCTACAATGCACTCTGGCAGCCGGGAACAGACCACGCATCCATCGCAACAGAGGTAAAGGTCATCCAGGCACTTAAGGAGCAGGGAATCAACAAGGCAGACCTTACAAGAGAAGAGTTCCTGGAGAAATGCTGGGACTGGAGAAAAGAGTACGGCGGACGTATTGTAAAGCAACTTCGTAAGCTCGGATCATCAGCAGACTGGCAGCGTGAGAGATTTACAATGGATGAGGGATGCTCACACGCAGTACAGGAGGTATTTACAAAGCTTTATAAGAAGGGCTGGATTTATAAGGGCTCAAGAATCGTAAACTGGTGTCCGGTATGTAAGACATCTATTTCAGATGCAGAGGTAGAGCATGAGGAACAGGACGGCTTCTTCTGGCACATCAACTATCCTGTAGTTGGCGAGGAAGGCAGATTCGTAGAGATAGCAACAACACGTCCTGAGACACTTTTCGGAGATACAGCCGTAGCTGTAAACCCTGATGATGAGCGTTATCAGGATATCATCGGAAAGACCTTAAAGCTTCCATGCACAGACAGAGAGATTCCTGTAATCGCAGATTCATACGTAGATAAAGAGTTTGGAACAGGCTGTGTAAAGATTACACCTGCACACGACCCTAATGATTTCGAGGTAGGAAAACGCCACAGCTTAGAGGAAATCGTTGTAATCAATGATGATGCCACAATGAATGAAAAGGCCGGAAAATATGCCGGAATGGACAGATACGAGTGTAGAAAGGCACTGGTTGAGGACCTTAAGGAGCAGGGCCTTTTAGTAAAGGTTGTACCACACTCACACAATGTAGGTGTGCATGACCGCTGTCACACAACAGTTGAGCCAATGATCAAGCAGCAGTGGTTCGTCAAGATGGACGAGATGATCAAGCCTGCAGTTGAGGGAGTAAAGAACGGAGAAATCAAGCTCCTTCCTTCAAGAATGGACAAGACATACTTCAACTGGACAGATAATATCCGCGACTGGTGCATCAGCCGTCAGCTCTGGTGGGGACACAGAATACCTGCATGGTACTGTGATGACTGTGGAGAGATGGTAGTTTCAATAGAAAAGCCTGGCAAATGTCCTAAGTGTGGCAAGGAGCACTGGACACAGGATCCTGATACACTTGATACATGGTTCTCATCAGCGCTCTGGCCATTCTCAACACTCGGCTGGCCTGAAAAGACAGAGGATCTGGACTATTTCTATCCAAACGATGTGCTTGTAACAGGCTACGATATCATTTTCTTCTGGGTAATCAGAATGATTTTCTCAGGCTATGAGCAGATGGGCAAGGCACCATTCCACACAGTGCTTTTCCACGGACTCGTAAGAGATTCACAGGGCCGCAAGATGAGTAAATCACTCGGAAACGGAATTGATCCGCTTGAGGTTATCGACAAGTATGGTGCAGATGCACTTCGTCTGACACTTATCACAGGAAATGCACCGGGAAATGACATGCGTTTCTACTGGGAGAGAGTTGAGGCTTCAAGAAACTTCGCCAACAAGGTATGGAATGCATCAAGATTTATCATGATGAACCTTGAAGGTGTAGAGCTTAGAGAACCAAAGCTTGATGAACTTCATGCAGCAGACAAGTGGATTCTTTCAAGGGTAAATACTCTTGCAAAGGATGCCACAGAAAACATGGACAAGTTCGAGCTTGGAATTGCAGTACAAAAGGTATACGACTTCATCTGGGACGAGTTCTGTGACTGGTATATCGAGATTGCAAAGGTTCGTACCTACAAGAAGGATGAAAACCCAGAGTCAGCAAATGCAGCACTTTGGACGCTTAAGACAGTACTTGTAAATGCACTGAAGCTCCTTCATCCATATATGCCGTTTATCACAGAGGAAATCTTCTGCACACTTCAGTCAGACGAGGAGACTATCATGCTCTCTAAATGGCCTGAGTACAAGGAAGAGTGGAATTTCCCGGCTGAGGAAGCAGCAATCGAGCACTGCAAGGACCTCGTAAAGGGTATCAGAAATGTCCGTACACAGATGGATGTTCCACCTTCAAGAAAGGCAAAGCTATTCATCACAAGTGATGATGAGGCAGTCAGAAAGGTATTCGAGGACAACAAGGAGGTATATGTAAATCTTGCATTTACCAGCGAGATTGCAGTACAGCAGGGCAAGGCCGGTATTGGAGATGACGCTGTATCAGTAGTGATACCTGATGCGGTTGCATACCTGCCGCTTGAGGACCTTGTTGATTTCGAGAAGGAAAAGGAAAGACTCAATAAAGAAAAGGATAAGCTCACAAAGGAGCTTGCGCGCTCAAGGGGCATGCTCTCAAATGAGAAATTCTTAAACAATGCAAAGCCTGAAAAGGTTCAGGAGGAAAAGGATAAGCTTGCAAAGTATGAGCAGATGATGGCTCAGGTAGAGGAACGTCTGGCTCAGTTTAAATAATTAAATACAGATTATATTTTGTGAACACTGTTTTCCTGGGGCAAGGATGCAAAGGAGGCCGTCCACAATGCGGTGGTTCTTGAA
>CDZE01025451.1_pt1 | contig 19115 bp, 15 predicted proteins | sample 557341 | NCBI WGS metagenome assembly CDZE01 (sample SAMEA3182109, study PRJEB8094) | gut metagenome | biome: human; feature: gut; material: Stool; isolation source: human stools | place: Canada | collected 2013-04-23
GGTTAGGGTTGGGGTTGGGGTCGGGGTCAGTCTCGCCGCTGCCCTCGGGGTTGGTCACGATCACGCCATCCAGCTTCTGGGAGCCGTCAGGGTTGGTCGTGGGGTTGTCTTTATTGTATTTGACTTCCGCATCCTTCAGGGTCTTCTGAGCGTCCTTCGCCTCCTGATTGACCTGAGGTTCTGCGGTATTTTCCTCTTTCTTGGTTTCCTCCGCCACAGGCTCCTTTTTCAGTTCTCCCGGAGCTGCTTCCGGAGCATCTGCGTTTGCTGCCAGAGGGCTTGCGGCCACACAGGCGGTCAGGGCCACGGACATTGCCGCCATCTTCAGTTTTTTGTTCGTCATGGTAGTTGCTCCTTTCCAGAATCATGCTGTTTGTTTCAAGGGTTCACAGGGCATCGATCATAGCAGAGAGATAGTCGGAGGAGACAGAGCTGTAAAAGAACCCGTCGATCAGACCGTCCTTTTTCGCCCGCCGCACCTGGTCCGCCAGTTGAGGCTCGCACACCTCATCTACCACCAGCGTCACCCGGCAGCCGGGCAGCCCCTGCCGCAGCCTCCGGCACAGGTCCAGCCGCCACGGCGGGTAGGCCGTGACCTCTGCAACAAGAACATCGGCATGGGTATCCACACACAGATCCTCCGCAGCGGTTCCTTCGGTCTGGTAGACCCGGAACCCTGCGTCAAAGTGCTGCAGGGAACCCGATATCGCATCGCCAAAGAGCCTGTTGCGCATATCGACTACGACACATTTCATGTCCACGGCCTCCTTTCCGGGCAGTGTCTCGCCACATGGATGCAGAACGTTTTACTGTATCAAGGATACCACAACGCCCCGCGGCTCCGCATGGGCCATAAGGGACAAAACTGTGAAAATTTTTCGGTGTTCTGCCCAAAGTTTTTCCAGTATTTCCGGCGTGTTCCACAATTTGGCACTTTTGGGAGCAAAATGCGCATAAAAAAGCCCCCCTTTGCAGGGGGGTCTGTCTCACGGGCAGGCTTCGCCTTTGTACAACCCTTCCGTCTTTGCTGCGCAAAGCCACCTCCCCTAGTAGGGGAGGCCTTGGCAGGGCGGCAGCGTCTGCGTGTTGACCATAAAGCAGAAACTTATCCTCTTTGCCAAGGGCCCCACTACCAGGGGGGCTGGCACGGCGCAAGCCGTGACTGAGGGGTTTTGCACGGCAAAATCTCACTCCTCCAGATGGGGGAGGATGAAGTTTTTCTTAGTTACGGCAATGGCCAGGCGGGTGCGGTTGGAGTAGCCGGTTTTTTCCAGCAGGGAAGAGACAAAGCGCTTCACGGTGCGGGAGGAGATGCCCAGCTCTGCGGCGATCTCCTCATATTCCAGCCCCTCACACACCAGCCGCAGCACCTCGATCTCCCGGGGGGTGAGCTGGGTGCTGCTGACCTGCCCCAGGCGGGTCTCCGGGTGCCGGGCCTTGATCTCTGCCGCCACGTCAATGCCGTCCCGGCTGCCCTTGGTGCACACATCCATCAGCACCAGATCCACGGCATGCCGGGCGCACTGGGCCAGCGCCATTTCCGCTGTGCTCAGGGAGGCCACCCGGCGGTAGCGGCCGCTGTCCTCCACAAGGTGCTCCATGTTCTCCCGGGGCATCCGCTGGTCTTCCACGATCAAAACGCTGGTCATATCGTTTCCTCCTTTGGCAGGTTCACACACAGCCGGTAGCGGGGCCGGGCCTGCACCTCCATGGTGCCGCCCGCCTGCATCACCCGGCGCTGGATGGCGGTAAGCCCTCCGCCCGGCGTAATGGCGGGGTTTGCGGGGGGCGGGCCGTCGTTTTCAAACTGCCAGCGCTGGCCCCCGCCCTGCGAGGTGATGGTGATCTCCAACCGGTTGGCCCCGGCGTAGCGCACCGCGTTGGTGATGCACTCCCGGGCAATGGTCAGCAGCAGCTGCTGGTGCTGCCGGGGCATGGGCCCCTGCAGGGCCACCGTGACCCCCAGCTGGGCCGCGTCCTCCACAAACACGTCCCACTCGTTTTCCTCCGGCGGGGTCTCACTGTCCTTCCGGTACAGCTGCACCGCCTTGTTCATCTGTTCAAGAGAGGCTTCCAGCTCCGCCGGGTCTTTCCGCTGCAGCAGGCACTGCCGCACCGCCGTAAGGCCGTAGCCCATTTCATCGTGGAGCCGGGTCTTGAACTCCAGGATCTCTTTTTCCCGGGTCATCTCCTGCACATTCTCTGACAGCCGGCGCAGCTCCCGGTTCATCCGCAGCAGCTCCTGATTCTGCCGCAGCAGCTCCTGCCGCTGGCGCTGCAGGTCTGTCACCTCCGAAAAGATGCACTCCACATGGGGGCGGACCCCCTCCCCGAACACGGTCTGCTCCGAGTAGAGCCAGCAGGTGCCGTCCGGCAGCACAAAAGACGGATTTTTGCCGTCCACCCTTCGGCCATGGGTGGGGGCCCACACCTGCTGGTGCAGCTCCTCCAGCGATTGCAGATCCCGGCCGGAGAGGGCACGGTAGACCCGGAACATCTGCCGGTTGCACAGCCGGATGATGCCGTCCGGGGTAAAGTAGCACACCGCCGCGGGCAGGTCGTCAAAGCCCTCCTTGATGGAGCTGCGGGTGATGTGGTCCGGGTGCAGCCACTGCTTCAGTTTGTTCCACATTCCGGGGCACCTCCTTCAAAGTGATCGTTCAGCACCCAGCTGCCCGGGGCCTCCTGCACAGCGGCGGGGCAGGAGGCTTTCAGGTCTGCCCCGGTCTCCACCGAAAGATAAAGGTTCAGCCGCTGATCCTTCCAGATGGCCCGCACAAACAGGGCATCCAGCTGCCCCAGCGCCCCCTCCACCACCAACTCGAACCGGCTGTAACAGGCCGCTGCCGCCTCTGCCGGAAGCCGGACCCCGTGGGTCACCTCCATGGCGCACTCCACCCCGGCCAGCTCCAGGCTGCTGATGGATTCCTCCAGCGCGTACCGCAGCTCCGCCGAGGGCACATACCGGTGCTGCTGGGCCAGAAACATCAGGTTGGCACCCCGTTTCAGGTAGGGCACCCAGCACTGCCACCTGCCCCAGCAGCTGCCGCTTGTCCGCCTCCGGGGCCGCGCGGTATCGGGTCAGAAGCTGATCCATCCGGATGATCTGGGGGGCCAGCTGGCGCTGCAGCAGATCGTACAGGCGGTTCTTCTCCCGCAGGGCGTTGATCTTGCGCTCCACCTCGTAGTTCTGCTGTTCCAGATAGTTGCGCTCTGCCAGCTCCGTGCGGTTCTCCTTCAGGCGCTCCATGTTTTCCACCAGCTCGGTGATGTCTGTCTGCCACATCACATAGCCGCCCTGCACCGGTGCGCTGCGCAGCAGGGTGTGCTCGTCCAGCTGCACCGTGCCTTTCATGGCGGCCTGCAGCTCCCGGCGGTCCACCATGCGGCCGTTCTCGGAGCAGCAGTACACGTTGCCCTGCCGGTCCACCAGCTGCACCGCCAGAGAGGTGACGCGCAGCAGCTCCTCATAGCCGGTGTTGGACTGGATCAGGCCGCAGCGCAGGCCGCCTTCCAGTGAAGCCGCCGTCATCAGGCAGTGAACGATGGTCATATCCCCCAGAAACTGCCTGATCAGGGGGATATGGAGGCCGTAAAGCACCGCGTATATTCCCAGCAGCACCATCGGAATGGCAGGCAGGGGCAGCCGCCGGAGGATCCGGGGGTTCCGGCTCTTGTGGGCGATGATCCCAAAGGCCAGCAGGATGCAGATCACGATCCACCCCACCACCAGACCGAAAAGCCAGCCGTACTGGTAGTTTTCGTTCCAGGGCTGCTGCAGCCGGAACACCTGCTGGTGCAGGTCGTTGGTCAGCACCAGCTCCAGCAGCACCGCCGAGGGCAGCCACAGCATTCTGGCCCAGGCAGACAGGCGGTAGCGCTCGGATCTGTCCACCGTCAGGACCAGCTGAACGCAGAGCACCGGTATCCCCAGCATGGGGGCATAGTAGAGGTACCCCAGCATCCGATCCATCCCCGGGGAAGTGTTCAGCTGGAACCGCAGGGTGCGCACAAGGATCCAGAACAGCATCAACAAATCCACGTTCAGCAGCAGCCGCCGCACCTGCGGATGCACCGTGCGGTTGTACAGGGAGATCCCCCACCCCGCGAACAGGCTCAGATACAGCAGGCTCCGGAGGATACCGCAGGCTTCCTGCAGGCCGGAGGGCAGGCCCTCCAGCGGGAGCACCCGGCACAGCCATGCCAGCAGCACCACGGTGCCCACCGCACAGCCTCTTTGAACCTGTTCCCGCTGCCTCTGCCCCATCATGCCAGCCTCCTTCTTTTGTGCCGTTCCCCGGTGTTTTTTCCATTATATCACATCCGCACTGTAATTTGCCAGAGAGCAGAGGGGAATGTACGAACCGACATTCTTTTTTGGGCTGGGATCCCAAAACCGGGTGGTCTCATAAACAAAAGACAGGCCTGCCCCACAGTGATGCGAAGCAGGCCTGTTTGGTTACAGAAAAGGATTCGGGTCGTTTCCTTGCAGGATCCGTGATTCTATGCTAAAATTTCTTTCAACACAGCCATAGAGCAGAAATGCTGCTGTCAGCATCGGCAGCCACAGGTTGGAGACGATGAGCAGGAATGACAAAGTGGCTGGCAGCAGAACAAACAGTGCAGCATAACCGATCAATGCGGCAACAGCCATCAGCGAGCACCCAAGGTTGCCCCGAAACAGCAGAAAGGCATTTTTGAGCAGTGCTGATACAGGGAGCTGTATCAGAGGGATCTGGATGGCAAGGTTCAGCGCAAAGCCCAGCAGGAAGATTATGGATATCACCAGAAACTCGACCTGAAACACGCTTTGGCCGCGGCGTACCGCCAGACTTAACCCTGCCAGATCCACAGCAAATAACGGGCCGAATACCGCCCCGAACAAAGCGGCCGGCAGGGTGTTGTTCTTCAGAGACTTTTTGTATTGGAAAGACCAAAAACCGGCCTCATCCCGCAGACAGCGCAAAATTGTATCCAGCAGGTTCATCCCGAAGACAGAGGCCAGAGCGCCGGTGACAACACAGGAAAGGATCAGCGGTCCCAGAGCACTGGATGGCAGGAACAGCATGATACAGAGTCCGTAGGGCAGAGCCGCCGCCGTGGCGATCAAGCCGGAACCCAGCAACTGCCAAAAGTCCCGCACAACGATCTCCAGGATACGGGCTAGCCCTTTTTTTCGCCGCTGTCCTTCCGGGTACAAAGCGCCGGTGGCGGGGTCTTTTTTGTAGATCTCAAAATGCTTCATGTTCATTCCTCACTAAAGTACCCTGATACCGCGTTGGCATCTGTTTATATAAAACATTATAAGTCATTCGGCTGGCCGGAGCGACATCACTGTATCAGGTTCGGTGTATTTTGAAGCATCTCCTGAATTTTTTCAACCCGCCATGCTGCTGCGGATGATATGATGAAAAGGGGCATGATCCGTCCCCGGTTAGGAGGAATATCAGATGAATTTGCCGTTGGTATTGGAAAAGAATACGACTCCGCAGAATTGGAATGCACGGCGGGAAGCGTTGCTCGCGTTGTTCCGCTCGCAGGAGTACGGCATCCGGCCGGAAGTTCCCTATGAACAGACCGAACGCCTGCGGTCAGAAGAGTATCTGCCAAAATGCAAAGCCATACGGCAGATCTGGGATATCTGTCTGAAAACGAAGCAGGGAAGTCTGGAATTCCCCGTGGTGCTGGTGCGTCCGGAGGGAACGCAGAAGGTCCCGGCAGTCCTGTTCCTTTGCAATCACGAAAAGACAGCCTCTCCCGGGCCGAAAATGGGGCCTGATCAGATGGAAAAACTGCTGGCCAATGCCCCGGAAGCGTGGCGCAAAGAGGCCATGAATTTTTTCCGGAATATGCCAGCCGGAAGCGGCGGGCCGTCGCTCATTGATATCGAACAGGAAACGGAGCAGGAATACTGGCCTGCTGAACAGATTGTACAATCGGGCCGGGCAGCCGTGACCTTCTATGCAAGTGCATTGCAGCCCGACGATGCTGCGCAGTATCCCGGCCCACTGGCAAAGCTTTTTGGGCTCAGTACAGATGCACTACCTGCCGATGCATGGGGGACCCTGGACATCTGGGCCTTTGGGATGAGCTGTGTGGTAGACCTGCTGGTAAAACACCCGGGCATCGACCCGGCCCGAATCTCGGTGGGTGGTTTCTCGCGCGGCGGCAAGGCGGCGCTTTGGTGTGCGGCACAGGATGAAAGGGTCTGCGGGGTCCTCGTCAATGATTCCGGCTGCTCTGGTGCTGCCGTGTCCCGTGGCAAGCATGGTGAGACGGTGGGTTCCATCACGGCAGCATTTCCCCATTGGTTCTGCAAAAATTATCAGAAGTATGCATGGAAAGAGGAGACCCTTCCCTTCGATCAGCACCAGCTGGTGGCCTGTGTGGCACCACGGCTGTGTTACATAACCAGCGGCTCTGAGGATCGGTGGAGCGACCCTGATGCAGAGTGGAATGGTGCAAAGAGCGCCAGTTGTGCCTGGGAGCTCTTCGGGGATGCTCCTCTGCCCAGCCAGCCGCCTGCCAATGACTCGGGATACCTGACCGGGCGAATTGGATACCACCGCCGCACCGGCGGCCACGATATTACCCGATGGGATTGGGCAATGTTTCTGCGTTTTTTGGATTTTCACAATGGCTGAAGTAATTTTTTGAACATAAAAACTGAATATTTTACTCCCTGAAATCCGGCAGATTTGGTATGCTCTCAGTAGAAGAAGGTTCTGTTCTCAAAAGAGGAGGAAATATTATGAAGAAAAAGATCAACCGGCGCGATTTTCTTAAAGTCATGGGTGTTGTTGGCATGACGGCATCTCTGGCCGCCTGTGGGGACTCCGGTTCCAGCAGCGCGGCTGCCAGTTCTACCGCTGGCGGCGATGACGGCGTGATCACCATCTCTTACTGGACCACGGACCGTCACGATCAGGCGTATCTGACTCCGCTGATCGAAGAATACAACAAGACCAATTCGGACAACATTTATATCGACTACCAGGTCTATGCCGACAACTATTCTCAGATGCTGGATCTCGCCTTCAGCACCGACACTGCACCGGATGTGTTCAAGCTCAGTGGAACGGACCCGCTGGAGGTACAGGTGGACGAAAAGAAGATGCTGCTGGATCTCTCTCCGTATATGACGGAGGAGTACAAGGCACGTTTCTGGGATGGCGCTTTTGTGCAGGGCATCAACTCCTGGGGCGACGGGATCTACTCCCTGCCCTTTACCGCATCTGCCTGTCGCCTGTTTTACAACCAGGATCTGCTGGATCGGGTGGGCATTTCTGCTCCTCCCAAGACCCTGAAGGAGCTGGTGGATGATGCTACGCTGGTAACCAAGCAGCTGAGCGGCGAAGGGATTTACGGCATTGCCGGCAACTATAAATCCGCAATGAGCGCAGTGATGCGTTCCATCGATCCGGTGGTTCAGGTCAGCGGCGGCACCTGCTATGGCTTTGACTTCAAGAACGGCAAGTACGATTTCAGCAGCTACAGAGAAGTCCTGCAGCTGTTCCGTGAAATGTACTCCACCGGTGTGGCATTCCCCGGCAGCGAGTCTCTGGACATTGACCCCCTGCGCACCCAGTTTGCAGCAGGCAACATTGCCTTCTATTTCTCCTTGAGCCATGCAGAGCCCGGCGTTTACCAGAGCCAGTTTCCCACGGATATCAACTGGAACTGCTGCCAGATCCCCAGCCTGTCCGGAAATACGGACGGTGTGCAGAACCTGTGGTTTGGCGGCTCCGATAAGGCGATCAATACCTCCACAAAGCACCCGGATGAAGCATGGAAAGTCATGGAATTCCTCCACAGCGATGAGGTCATGGGGCCCTATTATACCGCCGGTCTCGGCACTGTCATGATCAAGAGCGCCGTGGAAGGTGCAGAACCGCCGGCCTCCATTGAGACCATGCCGGATCTGGCCATTGGGGCAAATGATCAGAACTGGCCGATCCGCCCCGCCATTTCCATCGAGGGCGAGGATTACTCCACCGTGGCGGTTCAGTGCATTTTTGGTCTAAAGGACATTGATCAGGCCATCAGCGAGCTGAACGATCGGTACAACAACGCCTATGATAAGTCGGTTGCCGATGGGGCAAAGCGTATCGTTTATCCCAACTTTACCGCAAAGAATCAGGACACTTCCGTTTGATAACAGATGCCCGCGTGCATCGGAACTTAAACTGAACTCCGCTCCCATTTGATCCATATATGTGAAGCACCAATAGAGGAACCCGGCTTCGGGTCCCTCTATTGGTGCTTCTGAGAAGAAAGAAGCTGTATGAACAATCACACGCATCATCACAATGGTTCGATCGTTCTGAAGGTCACTGCCACCATCACCGTGATCTTTCTGGTTGCCATCACCCTGAATCAGATCATCCTGAACCGCCATATCAACGACACGATCGAGGAGAATATGGAAGAGACCGTTCTGCGAACAGCGGAACAGACAGAGAACTATCTGTCCACCCGCGTTAGCGGGAGCATCGAGCGGCTGCTTTATTTTAAGGCTGAATCGGGGCTGGACAGCATTTTGGCAAATTACTTTGCAAACCCCAATGCGGCAGCCTACAGCGTGGCAATGTCCAATCTCGCTGCACCCCTATCCACAAAAAAGGTGTCCGACAGTCTGATCAGCGATCTGTATCTCTACACGGATTATGGTGCATTTACGGACGGCAGCACCCTGTTGACTCCGGGGTTTTCACTGGAAAAAGTTGCGCTGTGGTCCGAGATCCGGGAAGGAAATTCATTTCTGGAGTTCTGCACCGTCCGCAATGACGAGATCTTCCGCTCCCGGAAATGGGTGGTACCAGTGCTCTATCGATTCAGTATCTCCTCAGCGCAGGTGTATTCTGCCACCCGGAAATGCATTTTAGTGGTAAATCTGGACTGTAAGGAGATTCAGGCACTGATCCGAAAAATCGTTCCCGAAGCGGAATCGGCGATCCTTGTGCTGGATCAGGAAGGCAACCCCGTGACCTGTGTGAATGCCGCAGCGGAAGAGTTGATGAGGGAACCGGAGCTGTTGAGTCGGCTGACCGCCGCAAAAAATACAGTTTTGGATGTTAGATTAGACGGAAAAAGGTATTACGGTGTCGCCCGCAAGGTATCGGTAACACCGTGGACCATCGTGTGTCTGCAGGCATCTACCACAGCACGGGAAGAATCCCGATCCTATCTGCAGCTGCTGCTTGTGGAAGGCGGGACACTGATCATGGTAACAGGGATAGTGTGCCTGCTGATGCTCCATTGGTTCACAGCCCCCTTGCGGGAGTTGATCAATTGCCAGAATGTGAGGCAGGAGTTCTGCTATGAAGGCAACGATGAGATCGCATTGCTGACAAAAAGCTACAACCAGATGCTCCGGAGCAGCAATGAGATGCTGGACAGGGAGAAGCAATACAGCCACCAGCTCGAGGAAAAGAATGATGCCATTGAACTGGAGCAACGGCTGAAACGCCGAGCGGAACTGCAGGCTTTGCAGGCCCAGATCAACCCGCATTTTTTGTATAACACGCTGGACTCCATCCGGTGGAAGGCAGAGGCCGCAGGAGCGGAGGACATCAGCCAGATGGTGCGTGATCTGGCAAATTTTTTCCGCATCGGCCTCAGCCGGGGGCGGGAGATCATTCCGCTGGAGCAAGAGATCTGCCATGTGCGCAGTTATCTAGACATCCAGAAGATGCGGTATGGCGATCGATTGGATTATCAGATCCGGATCCCGGAGGAACTGAAAAAGCTCTACACGGTCAAATTGCTGATACAGCCTCTGGCGGAGAATTCTATTTATCACGGGATCAAGGAATCGGACCGGAAAGGCACCATTCTTATTACAGCAGGCGAAGAACCAGGGGGGGTCTATCTCTGTGTCCGTGATGACGGGCTGGGAATCTCGCAAGAGACACTGACGATCCTGAATGCAGATCTGAAGCGGGGCGTAACGGTCAGCGATGGTGGTTACGGCATCTTCAATGTCAACGAGCGGATCAGGCTCTATTTTGGCCGCGACTATGGTTTGGAGCTCAGGAGTTGTACAGGAGAATGGACAGAGGCAGTCATTCATCTGCCAAAGTATATTCCGGAAAGGACGGAGTGGGATGTTTCAGATTTTGATCGCAGATGATGAACCGAATATCCGGGAGGGGGTAAGGCAGTTTATTACCAGACGCTGCCCGGAGTGGCAGGTGGTAGGGGCGGCTCGCGACGGCAAAGAAGCCTTGGCAATGGCAGAACGATTTCTACCGGACTGCATTATGACCGACATCACCATGCCTCATGTAAACGGATTGGAGTTTCTGGAAAAGATCAAGGAGGAACTTCCGGATGCAAAACTCCTGATCCTGAGCGGCTACGATGATTTTGAATACGCCGTGCAGGGAATGCGGCTGGGGGTATCAGATTATTTGTTAAAGCCGCTGGACACAGAACTTCTGATCCAACGGCTGGATGCCTTTGCAGCAGAGTTGACCCAGCGTCAACAACAGTGGCAGGATCGGGTGCAGCAGATGCAGCAACGGCTGCACCAGGAACAGAAGATCCGGGAACTTATGTGGCGAGCCAGTGCAGGGGAGCTTGCTTCAGAAGAAATGAAAGAGTTACAACAGTTCTGCATCGGAAGCGACCGTTATCTGGTCGCACTGTTTCAGGGCGGCCCCGAGATACGGCAGGAACTGCCCGCACTGTTGAACCAGCGCTTTGAAAAAAAGCTGGATGCTTATGTTCTGAACCATTCTGTGGAAGGAATGTCTTTCATTGTGTTCTCCATCCACCAGGAAGTGACCAATGCCGCGGCGGCGCTTTTGCTGACCCGTGAACTGACGGCTGTGGTGGTGGCGATCCGGCGCAAATGGAATCAAACGGTCCACTTTTTTCTGGGAGGGATCAAGGACAATATCTACAAGTTGGAAAAATCCGGTCACGAGGCAAAAGAAGCAGCGGAGTATTCTTTCTATGAAATGGCTCCGCCGGTGCGCACCATCTCTGACGTGCTGCTGACGCGGGTAACAGCCTGCCTTGAGATCGACCCCCATCTGACAGAGCAAGTGGCACTGACGGTGGCCGGAGGAGATGCGGAGGCCATTGCAGGGGCAGTAGACGGAGTTCTGAGTTGGTTCTACCCCCATGGAGTAGTGGATGCAGCATACATCAAAATGGCAGTTCTGGACATGTGCCTTTCCGTATTGAAGAAGCGCCGGGGACAAAACCCCATCACCTACGTGGAATATAAGGCCTGCCATCAGGAGATCATGGAGGCCGGAACCCTGGAGGAATTGCAGGAATGCTTTAAAAATCTTCTTCTCCTGTGCCGTGCTGCAGAAGAGAAAAAGAATCCTGGACAGGAACTGGTGTCCCGGATCGATGAGATCATGGGAGAACATCTGAGCGATCTGCAGTTTTCGCTGGATGATGTAGCAGCGGAATTGTACATCAGCCCCAATTACCTGCGGCAGCTGTTCAAGCAGGCTTCCGGGCAGACCTTCACCGAACACCTGACCGAAATGCGAATGAAGGAGGCACAACGGCTTTTGGACGACGAAAGCCTGAAGATCTATGAGGTAGCAGAGCGCACCGGCTATGCGGATTCCCGGTATTTCTCCGTCTGTTACAAAAAATACTGGCATATTACCCCCACTGATTATCGCCGCACCCTGCAGGAAAGCGGCTGAGCGGAAATATGCAGAAGCAGATACAAGAATCGGAATTTTTTCAACATAATCGGGTATCCATTTCTCTACGTTTCAAAAAAATCCCCGTATACTTATAATCAGAAATGCCTTCAGATAATCCGTTAGGAGGAAACACTATGGAAACGAGGAAAAAAAGCCTTGGGAGAAGGATCCGGGAGGAGAAGACATCCTATTTGATGCTTCTGCCCAACCTGATCATGTTTGTTGTTTTCACCATCTACCCCATCCTGTGGACAATACGGTACTGTATGTTTGACTACAAGGGCTACGGCACCCCAAAATTTGTAGGCTTTGCAAATTTTGCCCGCATTGCCCGGGACACTGTGTTCAAGACAGCCATCGTGAACACCTTCGTTTATGTGGGAGGCAAACTGCTGCTGACGCTGCCCATTGCATTTATGCTGGCGTTCCTGCTGAGCAAAAACACCCGGCTCAACGCCACCGGACAATCCATTATCTTTACCCCGACCATTATGTCCAGCGCTGTTATGGCGTTGATCTTCTACCTGCTGTTCAACACTTACAACGGCGAGATCAACCGCTTCCTGACGTGGCTGGGTATTATCGATGAAAATGTCAACTGGCTCGGTGTAAAGTACGCCATGCTGACTTGTATCATCATTGCTGCATGGGGCGGTATCGGCAACTACATGGTTTATTTCATTGCAGGCCTCACCGGTATTTCTACAGAGGTATATGAGAGTGCAAAACTGGATGGTGCGAATGCAGCCCAGATCCTGTTCCGCATTACCATCCCTCTGCTGGCCCCCGTCATGAAGATGATCCTGATGTTGGCGCTGGTGATCTCCTTTATGGATTATCAGAGTATCATGGTTCTGACTGAAGGCGGACCCATGAATCAGACCAACGTGATGTTCTTGTATATCTATCAGCTGTTCTTCCCCATCACCGCAGGTTCCTCTGTGGTGCAGGAGTTTGGCTATGGCGCAGCCTGCAGTTTGGTGGCAGCGTTGATCATCGGTGGTGTCACTGGCCTGTATCTGATTCTCGCCAAGCGGCTGGACGCAGTGACCGGTGAATAAGGAGGAACGGAAAATGGCACGGAAAAAATTAAAATGGTCGGATATGCGCCCCTCGGAAAAAAGAGATCATGTGATTTACCTGATCGGCCAGATCCTGAAATGGCTGTTTGTAGGTTCCATGTGTATCTTTACCCTTTATCCGGTGGTCTACACTCTGCTGGGCTCCTTCAAGACCAACGCAGAATTGACATTGGGCGGAAATTTCCTGCCGGAGAACTGGCAGTTCAACAACTATGTTTATGCTTTCCAGAAGTTGGACTTCGGCAAGTATTTCCTGAACAGCGTGGTACTGGCACTGCTGACGGTGGTTTTTACACTGATCACCTCTTCCATGGCGGCCTATGTGATCAGCCGCCGAGATTTTGTGGGCAAAAAGCTGATCTCTACGGCATATCTGCTCAGTATGTTCATCTCGGTTGGTTCGGTGGCGCTGTATCCTCTGTATACTCTCATGAGCCGGCTGGGACTGACCAAGAATATGGTGGGTCTGGCACTGATGCTTACCGGCGGCCAAGCGGCTAACATTTTTATGATCTCCGGCTTCATCAATGGAGTGCCCAAAGATCTGGACGAGGCTGCCACGATCGATGGCGCTGGCCCCTTCCGCATCTTCTGGCAGATCATCGTTCCGGCCATCAAACCCATTTTGGGAGTGATCGCGCTGTTTGCCTTCCGCCAGGCCTGGAATGAGTTTGTTACGGCACAGGTGTTCACCATGGCCAACCCCGGCCTCAAGACCCTGAGCGTTGCTGTTGCAAATCTGCGCTACTCCGCCAACGCTGCTGCTGAGTGGCATATCATGACAGCGGGCGCTTCCATTGCACTGCTGCCTATCCTTCTGGTTTATCTGGCCGCAAACCGCCAGTTCATTGCCGGATTGACGGCCGGTGCAGTCAAGGGCTGAATCAACACATACACGAAAGGAGTCTGTTTTGTCTATGTATCGACATGAGATCACCGAAATCGCGCCCCATACATGGTGCCTGAGTGAATTTCGTCTGGTGAACGCTTTCCTCATCGAGGGTGAAGAGAAAGCCGCGCTGGTGGATACCGGCTGCGGTATCGGCGACCTCGCTGGGGAAGTGCGTGCACTGACGGATAAGCCTCTGATCATTCTGCTGACGCATACACACTTTGACCATGACGGCGGTGTCTTTGAGTTTCCCGGCGTTCCAGTCTATGTGAATCCGCTGGATGGGGAGCGTGCCGAAGAAGATCACAAGAATATGGAAAAATTCATGGGCACCACAGATTACAACAAGATGCGCAGTTTCTATATTCAGTCTCGTGGGCCTATTCGCTGCCCGGATCTGGATCAGGAAGAACTGCTGAAATTGGTGCCCAATCATCCCACTGAGGGCAGCTATCCTTGGCATCCTGTTAATGACGGAGATGTGATCGATCTGGGCGGTCGAACCATCAAAGCGATTCTCACGCCTGGCCACACCCCCGGCAGTACCTGCTTCCTGGATGCAGAAAATCATATCCTTTTCAGCGGAGATTGTGCGAATATCTCAATCATTCTGGAGCGGCAGCCTGAAAACGATATGCGGCTGGTGGATATCTGCAATCACACGATGACAAAGCTCTGGAATCAGGAAAGTTCTTTTGAACGGCTGGCCGTGGGACATGATGCAGTGACTTTGGATAAGCAGATCGTTCGGGATTACCGGGATCTGTCTGCGGGGCTTCTGGATGGCAGCATTACCGGAAAGTACGAGGAGACCGGGTTCCGCAAGGGCGATGTTGCACGCTTGGGTATGGCAGAATTGTGGTACCAATGTGACGCTTAAATTTACGATTGCACGAACATGATATGGGGCTGTTGCAAAATAGTCCAAACGAAAAATGAGATAGACTCCCCCGAAAGGGTGTCTATCTCATTTTTGTTGTAATCGAGATTTTGCCACCTGTAGCATTTGTCCAGTCCGCAGGCGGCTCCAGCCGTAATCTGAAACAAACGAGGAGACTCGCTGTCAGTCAAAACCAGTCGGCGTAGCCCATGCGGACCAGATTGTCATGGCTGATCTTCAGGCTTTCATAGGGGTCACGACCATAGGTGTCATCCTGCTCGATCAGGAAGTATCGCTACCGCCATCCAGACCGGCTTGTATGCAGGCGGAGATGGGCAGACTGGACCACCAGCAAAACCCTCGCACTGTTGCGTGAAAAACGAGCGTCTGCGATCCGCCAATACCTGAAATACCGTCTGCACTATCTGAAAGCCGCCATGGGGTGATAAAATGGCCTATCTGAAATTGATGGACCTGCCCGATTGCAATGCGTGGGAAATCGTTAAACGCACCAACGTCTGCCTGATGGAAGATCCCTGTCATTGAATGTCCGCTCAGCTAGCGCTATAATAAAAGAAAACGGTAAGGAAGTGCACCTATGCTCTACCCCGGTCTGTACGAACAGGTCATCAATAACGCACTGAACCGCGAGCTTGCAGAGATCCCGGAAGCCCGCAAGTCTACTGCGCCCATCGACACGGCGGAGGCTGCCAAAGTGCTGGCGCAGTATTTGGCCGATGTGGTGCAGAAGGGTCTTGAGAACGTACAGGATAACGGCGGCGGCATCGAGGCGCAGATCCAGCTGGCAAACCAGATCATAAATACCATCCAGACTACTACAGAGGAAGCTGACTTTGCCGCGCTTGGTGTTGACCAGCGGGCAGAGCAGCTTCTTGCGCTTTTGCAGCAGAACGACCCGCGCCTTGCTACAGGGAAAAGCGCAAAAGACCTTGACCGCCCGGAGACCTCCATTGCGCAAAGTTCCCTGTTTACCGGCGCTATCCATGAGCCGCAGATGTACACGGAGCTGAAAAAGGAGATCGTTTCCGCCGACCGCATTGATATGCTGGTCTCCTTTATCAAGTGGAGCGGCTTGCGCCTCATCATGGACGAGCTGCAGCAGTTTGCGCAAAGCGGCGGTGAGCTGCGCATCATCACCACCTCTTATATGGGCGCTACGGACGTAAAAGCCATTGAGGAGCTGCGCGCACTGTCCAATACGAAGATCAAGGTCAGCTACGACACCAAGCGTACCCGGCTCCACGCAAAGACCTATGTGTTTTACCGGGACACCGGTTTTACTACGGCGTATGTAGGCTCCTCCAACCTGTCCAATGCGGCAATTTCCAGCGGTCTGGAATGGAACGTCAAGGTGACCCGAAAGGACCTGCCGGAGACCATTGAAAAGATCGCAGCCACCTTTGAAAGCTACTGGAACTCCAGCGAGTTTGAATATTATGATGAAGGGCAACGGGAACGGCTGACCCGCGCCCTGAAGGCTGAAAAATACAGCGAGACCGACCACAGCGGAATCTACACCCTGGATATTCTGCCCTATTCCTACCAGCAGGAAATTCTGGACCGACTGGATGCCGAGCGCACCGTTCGGGGGTATAACCGCAACTTGGTGGTCGCCGCCACCGGCACCGGCAAAACTGTGATTTCTGCACTGGATTACAAGCGCTTCTGCAAACAGCATCCGGGGCAACCCTGCCGTCTGCTGTTTGTGGCACACCGGGAGGAGATTCTGAAGCAGAGTCTGTACACCTTCCGGGCGGTGCTGAAGGATGCCAATTTCGGCGAGCTGTATGTGGGCAGCCACAAAGCCGACAGCATCGACCATCTGTTTGTTTCCATCCAGACCTTCAATTCTCAAAAGCTTGCCGCTAAAACGGCAGCGGATTTTTACGATTACATCGTTGTAGACGAGTTCCATCATGCAGCTGCACCCACTTATCAGAAGCTGCTGGAATATTATCAGCCGAAGATCCTTCTGGGGCTGACTGCTACCCCGGAACGTATGGACGGCAAAAGCGTTCTGGACTATTTCGGCGGACGCATTGCCGCCGAGATCCGTCTGCCGGAAGCGATTGACCGGAAACTGCTCTGTCCCTTCCAATATTTCGGCGTCACCGACACCGCAGATCTGAGCGGCCTGAAATGGCGTACCGGCGGCTACGATAAAAACGAGTTGTCCAATCTGTACACCCTCAGCGGCATGGTGGCGGAGCGCCGCGCTGACCTTGTGGTGAACTCCATCCTGAAATATGTCACCGATATCGACGAGGTAAAGGGTCTGGGCTTCTGCGTTTCCATCGCTCATGCCCAATTTATGGCGCGCTACTTTAATACCCACGGCATTCCATCTATGGCACTGACCGGCGACTCTCCTGACGAGGAGCGCAACGCCGCCAAGCAGCGGCTGGTTTCCGGGGAGCTCCGATTCCTCTTTGTGGTGGACATTTACAACGAGGGTGTGGATATCCCCGAGGTGAACACTGTGCTGTTCCTGCGCCCTACCGAGTCGCTGACCGTGTTTTTGCAGCAACTGGGGCGTGGTCTGCGTCTGGCAGAAAACAAGGATTGCTTGACCGTTTTGGATTTCATCGGGCAGGCCAACAAAAAGTATAATTTTGAGGAGTAATTCGCAGCACTGCTCTCCAACACCACCCGCAGCGTCAGCCGGGAGCTTAAAGAGGGCTTTGTCTCTGCACCCAAAGGCTGCTATATTCAGCTGGAAAAAATTGCCGCAAAGTATGTGCTGGATAATATCAGCGCCTCCTATGACCGCACCTCCGGGCTTGTGGCGCGGGCGGCTGCCTTCACAGAGGATACTGGTCTGCCCCTGACACTTGGGAACTTCCTCGACTACTACCATCTCGACCCCCGGGCCATCTATAGTAAAAAGGTCTGCTTCAGTAGGCTGTGCGTCCGCGCAGGAGCGGCATCCGATTTTGCAGAGCCTTTGGAAGAGACCATGACCAAAGCCCTTGCACGCTTTGCAGTCGTGGATTCCCGCAGGTGGATCCGTTTTTTGCTGGGGCTTCTGCCGAAATTGGATAACACCGACTTTGCAGCCCTGCCACCGGTAGAGCAGCGGATGCTGCAGATGTTCTATGTGACCCTTTGTGGTAAGACCGCAGAAAGCTGGGAGGATAAAGAAGTTCTCGATAACCTGTATGCTCTCTCGGACAGTCCCGTTTTGCTGGGGGAACTGCAGGCACTTTTGCAGTATCAATATGACCGCATTGATTTTATTGACGAACCGGTGGATGTGGGCTTTGACTGCCCGCTGGACCTGCACTGCACCTATACCCGCGACCAACTGCTGGTGGCGCTGGATTTTTTGAAGCCTGCTACCGTCCGCGAGGGCGTGAAATGGCTGCCGGAAAAGCAGCTGGACGTATTCTTTGTGACCCTGAACAAGGCAGACAAGGATTATTCCATCAACGAAAGCCTGTTCCACTGGCAGAGCCAGAGCACCACCGCCGAAAACTCTGCCACCGGGCAGCGCTACATCCATCACCGGGAAAAAGGAAACCGTGTGCTGTTATTCGTGCGTGAGTTCAAGGCAGATGCCCGTTTTGGCGGTGCAGGAGCGTATACCTATCTGGGCACGGTGAACTATGTGAAACATGAGGGCTCCCGCCCCATGAATATCACATGGAAGCTGGACCGCCCGATTCCTGCAAAGTTCCTCAAAAAGACCAACAAGCTGGTGGTCGGTTAAAAGGAGAATATCATGAAGGTTGTCCGCGTTGTCGCAGCTGTGATCTGCGACGATATTCAGACGAAACATAAAATTTATGCCACCGCCCGCGGCTACGGCGAATACAAGGGCGGATGGGAGTTCCCGGGCGGCAAAATCGAGCCGGGTGAAACCCCGCAGCAGGCACTGAAACGAGAGATCCGGGAAGAACTGGATACCGAGATCGCGGTAGGCGACCTTATCGACACCATTGAATACGATTATCCCACCTTCCATCTTTCCATGGACTGTTTCTGGTGCGAAGTAGTTTCCGGCGAACTGGTGCTGAAAGAAGCCGAGGCTGCACGCTGGCTGACTAAAGAGGAGCTTGATTCTGTTCCGTGGCTTCCGGCGGATCAGACCATTTTGGAGACTATCAAAAACTCTATGATATAACTTTGGCAAGCCTTATGAATTGCAAAACGATTTTTTAGTTGCTATACTGGGCTTATCAAATTTTTTTCGGGAGGCTGCTACAGTGACAGCACAGACAATGCAAATCGGGAACAGACCTTGCCGCATTTACGGCGGGGCTAATGCAGAATACCTGCTGCTCCAAATGACAGGTGAGCATGAGCTGCAAAGTATGGATTATGAAGTGGCGGCGATCGCACAAAGCAGCCGGAATTTTCTGCTCGCGGCTATCCCGGTGGGAAGCTGGAACGATGCACTTTCTCCGTGGAAAGCCCCTGCCGTGTGGGGAAAGCAAGGCTTCGGCGGCAAAGCTGGGGAGACCCTGCGCTTTCTGACGGAGCAGGTCATTCCCACACTGGAGCAGCAGTTTCCTCTCCCGGAAAACGTCAAAATCATTCTGGGCGGCTACTCGCTGGCCGGG
>CDZE01003613.1_pt1 | contig 18834 bp, 2 predicted proteins | sample 557341 | NCBI WGS metagenome assembly CDZE01 (sample SAMEA3182109, study PRJEB8094) | gut metagenome | biome: human; feature: gut; material: Stool; isolation source: human stools | place: Canada | collected 2013-04-23
CCCCCAAAACAGCACAAAATCAGTCACTTAAAAATCATCGGTCGGGGAGCGCCTAGCGGCAAGGGGCGGGACCACCCGTCCCGACGAGCGCCACACCATAAACTTTTTTTAGAATAAGCACACAACCGTTTTCCGAACCCTGCAAAATGTTTTCTGAATCCGAACGGTGTAACACTCCATTGAGAGAGGCTGCCGTTTGGTCGCTCCCCCTTTGGGGGCGGGGGGGGGTTACATACCCATGCCGAAACCTCTGCTTCTGGTGATTTGCTTGAATAGGTCTTTCCTCTCTTCCATAGCTTTTGATATGTTTGGGAAATGATGCCTTAAAGCCTCCAGTTGTTCGGAATTGAACAAGTCTTTCATCTTACCAAGTTCTTTTTTCAACTCCTTGGTTTCGGCTTTTAGTTTTTGGTTCTCCGTCCTTAATAGGTTACTGGTTGTCCTTGCGTTGTCCATTTGTTGTCTATAATACTCCTTGTCATTCTCGGCTTTGAATGCCTTTGTGCTGTTTCGCTCTTTTTCAAGTATAGCCTTTCCCAGTCTATCGGATAGTTGTTCATTTTCCCCCTCTAAAGTCTTTACTTTGGCTTTTAAGGCATCCTTTTCCCTATCGTTGACTGTTTTTCCAATCAAGCCGTAAAACTTCTCTGAAGCCTTAGAAATGAGTTTTTGGACGTTCTTCTTTGTTTCAATGGAACGTAGTTCCTTCTGAAGCTGAAGAAGCTGGTTTTGTGCGTCCTTGTATTTGTCTAATGCACTGGATATATCGTTGGATAGTTCCTGAAGCTGTTCTTTCGCACATTCGGTCTTGTACTGCATAGCCGATAAGTGTTTGCGGTCAGAAGAAACGCCACGTTCCATGCCCAGTGTTTCAGATGCTATGGTTTGGAGTTCTGCCATGTCATCACGCGATAAACGCACACTTTTCCCATTCGGCTGCGTCCAATCGAAAACTACATGGGCATGAAGGTTAGGTGTCCACTGCTTTGCGTTCATGTATCCTTCGTCCTTGTGTATATGGATTTGAAACGCTTCGATACCGAAACGTTCTTTGCAGACCGTGGCAAACTGCTGGAGTTCCTGCATAGTGGTTTCTTGTTTGATTACTATTACTCCCTCTCGTATGGGTGCGGCTTTAGCCTGCATCTTCTGCCCAACCGTATCGAGATATCTTTGTTTTGCACTCTCCAGCCGATGGGAAATGCTATCTCCAACCCAGCTTTCATTCAAATGACTAAGTTCGGGACGAACATAGTCCAACTCTTTTTCCCTAAAGTTGTGAATCTCGCTCCCCGGCTTCACTGCTTGTACATGAATACTTGTTGCTCCCATAAGTTAACATTTTTGTGACAATCGATAACAGCCGGTGACAGCCGGCTGACAGGGGGTTAAGGGGGCTTGTCCCCTTACACACGCACTCTTTAGGGTGCTAGTGTGCTATCACCATACTGCATAGGTGCGAAGTTAGTGAATGTTTTGTAAATGCACAAATAAAGGGAAAAACATTTGGATTTGCGATAATAAAGTACTACCTTTGTTGCTGACCAAACGGTAGCTGACCGATACGGGAGAGTTACCAAAATACAAGCCGCTGGAGTTAATTGACGGACATCCGACATCTCCAGCGGCTTTATTTTTGCCTATCTGCTTCGCCTAGGCACACCAGTACCTCTACTAAAAATGTACTTCAAAGATACTTATTTTCTACCGACTTGATAGTTTTTACCCCATATTCTTGGACATTTTTCCCCCATGAGGTTATCTTTGTAGGGTGAAAGAGAAACCCATAAACGGGGATAGATTGAATGCTGGGAAGCATAAACAATCGGGGTAAGGTTAGCGAACCTTGCCTTTCATCCCCCATTATAACTTTACATAGAGGAACTTTATCTATCCCCCCCCGCCCCCAAAGGGGGAGCGACCAAACGGCAGCTTCACTCAATGGAGTGTTACTGTTCATCAAAGCCAAGTGATAATTGTCGTTTCTCTGCTTCTTCTTTCTTTTGGGCAGCTAAAGTCTTTTTCCGAACGTATGTTTTAGCAAATGTCACTCGGTCACCATTGAATACTATCAGAGGATTAATAAACCAAAGATTATCGGCTGGTCCTCGGGCTATGATTTCAGCTTTTACAAGTTCTGCAAGTCCTTTATAAACGGCTTTGTCTGTTTTGTATTTGGTATATTCTAGGCATTTTTTTCTATTGAAAATGATTAAATCATTTTTGGGTTTCATGCAGGTCATAAAGTAACCAAAAACCCGAATAGCTGCTTGTGATAGGTCAAAGAATGCAGCAAAGTTAGAAAGATACAATTTAGTGAATTGTTCTTCATCTACTTCTATTTGACGGATAAACGAAGTCTTAAACACTTCTCCAGTTTCAGTGTCGGCTAAAGCTACTACAGCTCTCTTATCGCCACCACTATTACTCTTATACTTTTTAACAACATGATTTTCAATACCTTCTATAGCTTGTTTCATAAAAGGATTTTCTTCGTTCTTTTGAAAATCGGTTAACTTAACTGCTTTTTTATTTTCCATTTTGATATGTTTTTGGGAAATATTATTCTCCACAAAGTAAACTATTATTTTCCATAAAAACAATATTAAGGGAAATATTATTTTCCTATTTAGTATCATATTAGGAAATCGGTATTTTCTAGATTGGAAAATGAGAATTTCCAATATGGAAAATGCCCTATATTGTGTATCAAGTACTTAACTTATTCTATTTCTTTTATTCTTAATATACCCCCAAAACAGCACAAAATCAGTCACTTAAAAATCATCGGTCGGGGAGCGCCTAGCGGCAAGGGGCGGGACCACCCGTCCCGACGAGCGCCACACCATAAACTTTTTTTAGAATAAGCACACAACCGTTTTCCGAACCCTGCAAAATGTTTTCTGAATCCGAACGGTGTAACACTCCATTGAGAGAGGCTGCCGTTTGGTCGCTCCCCCTTTGGGGGCGGGGGGGGGTTACATACCCATGCCGAAACCTCTGCTTCTGGTGATTTGCTTGAATAGGTCTTTCCTCTCTTCCATAGCTTTTGATATGTTTGGGAAATGATGCCTTAAAGCCTCCAGTTGTTCGGAATTGAACAAGTCTTTCATCTTACCAAGTTCTTTTTTCAACTCCTTGGTTTCGGCTTTTAGTTTTTGGTTCTCCGTCCTTAATAGGTTACTGGTTGTCCTTGCGTTGTCCATTTGTTGTCTATAATACTCCTTGTCATTCTCGGCTTTGAATGCCTTTGTGCTGTTTCGCTCTTTTTCAAGTATAGCCTTTCCCAGTCTATCGGATAGTTGTTCATTTTCCCCCTCTAAAGTCTTTACTTTGGCTTTTAAGGCATCCTTTTCCCTATCGTTGACTGTTTTTCCAATCAAGCCGTAAAACTTCTCTGAAGCCTTAGAAATGAGTTTTTGGACGTTCTTCTTTGTTTCAATGGAACGTAGTTCCTTCTGAAGCTGAAGAAGCTGGTTTTGTGCGTCCTTGTATTTGTCTAATGCACTGGATATATCGTTGGATAGTTCCTGAAGCTGTTCTTTCGCACATTCGGTCTTGTACTGCATAGCCGATAAGTGTTTGCGGTCAGAAGAAACGCCACGTTCCATGCCCAGTGTTTCAGATGCTATGGTTTGGAGTTCTGCCATGTCATCACGCGATAAACGCACACTTTTCCCATTCGGCTGCGTCCAATCGAAAACTACATGGGCATGAAGGTTAGGTGTCCACTGCTTTGCGTTCATGTATCCTTCGTCCTTGTGTATATGGATTTGAAACGCTTCGATACCGAAACGTTCTTTGCAGACCGTGGCAAACTGCTGGAGTTCCTGCATAGTGGTTTCTTGTTTGATTACTATTACTCCCTCTCGTATGGGTGCGGCTTTAGCCTGCATCTTCTGCCCAACCGTATCGAGATATCTTTGTTTTGCACTCTCCAGCCGATGGGAAATGCTATCTCCAACCCAGCTTTCATTCAAATGACTAAGTTCGGGACGAACATAGTCCAACTCTTTTTCCCTAAAGTTGTGAATCTCGCTCCCCGGCTTCACTGCTTGTACATGAATACTTGTTGCTCCCATAAGTTAACATTTTTGTGACAATCGATAACAGCCGGTGACAGCCGGCTGACAGGGGGTTAAGGGGGCTTGTCCCCTTACACACGCACTCTTTAGGGTGCTAGTGTGCTATCACCATACTGCATAGGTGCGAAGTTAGTGAATGTTTTGTAAATGCACAAATAAAGGGAAAAACATTTGGATTTGCGATAATAAAGTACTACCTTTGTTGCTGACCAAACGGTAGCTGACCGATACGGGAGAGTTACCAAAATACAAGCCGCTGGAGTTAATTGACGGACATCCGACATCTCCAGCGGCTTTATTTTTGCCTATCTGCTTCGCCTAGGCACACCAGTACCTCTACTAAAAATGTACTTCAAAGATACTTATTTTCTACCGACTTGATAGTTTTTACCCCATATTCTTGGACATTTTTCCCCCATGAGGTTATCTTTGTAGGGTGAAAGAGAAACCCATAAACGGGGATAGATTGAATGCTGGGAAGCATAAACAATCGGGGTAAGGTTAGCGAACCTTGCCTTTCATCCCCCATTATAACTTTACATAGAGGAACTTTATCTATCCCCCCCCGCCCCCAAAGGGGGAGCGACCAAACGGCAGCTTCACTCAATGGAGTGTTACTGTTCATCAAAGCCAAGTGATAATTGTCGTTTCTCTGCTTCTTCTTTCTTTTGGGCAGCTAAAGTCTTTTTCCGAACGTATGTTTTAGCAAATGTCACTCGGTCACCATTGAATACTATCAGAGGATTAATAAACCAAAGATTATCGGCTGGTCCTCGGGCTATGATTTCAGCTTTTACAAGTTCTGCAAGTCCTTTATAAACGGCTTTGTCTGTTTTGTATTTGGTATATTCTAGGCATTTTTTTCTATTGAAAATGATTAAATCATTTTTGGGTTTCATGCAGGTCATAAAGTAACCAAAAACCCGAATAGCTGCTTGTGATAGGTCAAAGAATGCAGCAAAGTTAGAAAGATACAATTTAGTGAATTGTTCTTCATCTACTTCTATTTGACGGATAAACGAAGTCTTAAACACTTCTCCAGTTTCAGTGTCGGCTAAAGCTACTACAGCTCTCTTATCGCCACCACTATTACTCTTATACTTTTTAACAACATGATTTTCAATACCTTCTATAGCTTGTTTCATAAAAGGATTTTCTTCGTTCTTTTGAAAATCGGTTAACTTAACTGCTTTTTTATTTTCCATTTTGATATGTTTTTGGGAAATATTATTCTCCACAAAGTAAACTATTATTTTCCATAAAAACAATATTAAGGGAAATATTATTTTCCTATTTAGTATCATATTAGGAAATCGGTATTTTCTAGATTGGAAAATGAGAATTTCCAATATGGAAAATGCCCTATATTGTGTATCAAGTACTTAACTTATTCTATTTCTTTTATTCTTAATATACCCCCAAAACAGCACAAAATCAGTCACTTAAAAATCATCGGTCGGGGAGCGCCTAGCGGCAAGGGGCGGGACCACCCGTCCCGACGAGCGCCACACCATAAACTTTTTTTAGAATAAGCACACAACCGTTTTCCGAACCCTGCAAAATGTTTTCTGAATCCGAACGGTGTAACACTCCATTGAGAGAGGCTGCCGTTTGGTCGCTCCCCCTTTGGGGGCGGGGGGGGGTTACATACCCATGCCGAAACCTCTGCTTCTGGTGATTTGCTTGAATAGGTCTTTCCTCTCTTCCATAGCTTTTGATATGTTTGGGAAATGATGCCTTAAAGCCTCCAGTTGTTCGGAATTGAACAAGTCTTTCATCTTACCAAGTTCTTTTTTCAACTCCTTGGTTTCGGCTTTTAGTTTTTGGTTCTCCGTCCTTAATAGGTTACTGGTTGTCCTTGCGTTGTCCATTTGTTGTCTATAATACTCCTTGTCATTCTCGGCTTTGAATGCCTTTGTGCTGTTTCGCTCTTTTTCAAGTATAGCCTTTCCCAGTCTATCGGATAGTTGTTCATTTTCCCCCTCTAAAGTCTTTACTTTGGCTTTTAAGGCATCCTTTTCCCTATCGTTGACTGTTTTTCCAATCAAGCCGTAAAACTTCTCTGAAGCCTTAGAAATGAGTTTTTGGACGTTCTTCTTTGTTTCAATGGAACGTAGTTCCTTCTGAAGCTGAAGAAGCTGGTTTTGTGCGTCCTTGTATTTGTCTAATGCACTGGATATATCGTTGGATAGTTCCTGAAGCTGTTCTTTCGCACATTCGGTCTTGTACTGCATAGCCGATAAGTGTTTGCGGTCAGAAGAAACGCCACGTTCCATGCCCAGTGTTTCAGATGCTATGGTTTGGAGTTCTGCCATGTCATCACGCGATAAACGCACACTTTTCCCATTCGGCTGCGTCCAATCGAAAACTACATGGGCATGAAGGTTAGGTGTCCACTGCTTTGCGTTCATGTATCCTTCGTCCTTGTGTATATGGATTTGAAACGCTTCGATACCGAAACGTTCTTTGCAGACCGTGGCAAACTGCTGGAGTTCCTGCATAGTGGTTTCTTGTTTGATTACTATTACTCCCTCTCGTATGGGTGCGGCTTTAGCCTGCATCTTCTGCCCAACCGTATCGAGATATCTTTGTTTTGCACTCTCCAGCCGATGGGAAATGCTATCTCCAACCCAGCTTTCATTCAAATGACTAAGTTCGGGACGAACATAGTCCAACTCTTTTTCCCTAAAGTTGTGAATCTCGCTCCCCGGCTTCACTGCTTGTACATGAATACTTGTTGCTCCCATAAGTTAACATTTTTGTGACAATCGATAACAGCCGGTGACAGCCGGCTGACAGGGGGTTAAGGGGGCTTGTCCCCTTACACACGCACTCTTTAGGGTGCTAGTGTGCTATCACCATACTGCATAGGTGCGAAGTTAGTGAATGTTTTGTAAATGCACAAATAAAGGGAAAAACATTTGGATTTGCGATAATAAAGTACTACCTTTGTTGCTGACCAAACGGTAGCTGACCGATACGGGAGAGTTACCAAAATACAAGCCGCTGGAGTTAATTGACGGACATCCGACATCTCCAGCGGCTTTATTTTTGCCTATCTGCTTCGCCTAGGCACACCAGTACCTCTACTAAAAATGTACTTCAAAGATACTTATTTTCTACCGACTTGATAGTTTTTACCCCATATTCTTGGACATTTTTCCCCCATGAGGTTATCTTTGTAGGGTGAAAGAGAAACCCATAAACGGGGATAGATTGAATGCTGGGAAGCATAAACAATCGGGGTAAGGTTAGCGAACCTTGCCTTTCATCCCCCATTATAACTTTACATAGAGGAACTTTATCTATCCCCCCCCGCCCCCAAAGGGGGAGCGACCAAACGGCAGCTTCACTCAATGGAGTGTTACTGTTCATCAAAGCCAAGTGATAATTGTCGTTTCTCTGCTTCTTCTTTCTTTTGGGCAGCTAAAGTCTTTTTCCGAACGTATGTTTTAGCAAATGTCACTCGGTCACCATTGAATACTATCAGAGGATTAATAAACCAAAGATTATCGGCTGGTCCTCGGGCTATGATTTCAGCTTTTACAAGTTCTGCAAGTCCTTTATAAACGGCTTTGTCTGTTTTGTATTTGGTATATTCTAGGCATTTTTTTCTATTGAAAATGATTAAATCATTTTTGGGTTTCATGCAGGTCATAAAGTAACCAAAAACCCGAATAGCTGCTTGTGATAGGTCAAAGAATGCAGCAAAGTTAGAAAGATACAATTTAGTGAATTGTTCTTCATCTACTTCTATTTGACGGATAAACGAAGTCTTAAACACTTCTCCAGTTTCAGTGTCGGCTAAAGCTACTACAGCTCTCTTATCGCCACCACTATTACTCTTATACTTTTTAACAACATGATTTTCAATACCTTCTATAGCTTGTTTCATAAAAGGATTTTCTTCGTTCTTTTGAAAATCGGTTAACTTAACTGCTTTTTTATTTTCCATTTTGATATGTTTTTGGGAAATATTATTCTCCACAAAGTAAACTATTATTTTCCATAAAAACAATATTAAGGGAAATATTATTTTCCTATTTAGTATCATATTAGGAAATCGGTATTTTCTAGATTGGAAAATGAGAATTTCCAATATGGAAAATGCCCTATATTGTGTATCAAGTACTTAACTTATTCTATTTCTTTTATTCTTAATATACCCCCAAAACAGCACAAAATCAGTCACTTAAAAATCATCGGTCGGGGAGCGCCTAGCGGCAAGGGGCGGGACCACCCGTCCCGACGAGCGCCACACCATAAACTTTTTTTAGAATAAGCACACAACCGTTTTCCGAACCCTGCAAAATGTTTTCTGAATCCGAACGGTGTAACACTCCATTGAGAGAGGCTGCCGTTTGGTCGCTCCCCCTTTGGGGGCGGGGGGGGGTTACATACCCATGCCGAAACCTCTGCTTCTGGTGATTTGCTTGAATAGGTCTTTCCTCTCTTCCATAGCTTTTGATATGTTTGGGAAATGATGCCTTAAAGCCTCCAGTTGTTCGGAATTGAACAAGTCTTTCATCTTACCAAGTTCTTTTTTCAACTCCTTGGTTTCGGCTTTTAGTTTTTGGTTCTCCGTCCTTAATAGGTTACTGGTTGTCCTTGCGTTGTCCATTTGTTGTCTATAATACTCCTTGTCATTCTCGGCTTTGAATGCCTTTGTGCTGTTTCGCTCTTTTTCAAGTATAGCCTTTCCCAGTCTATCGGATAGTTGTTCATTTTCCCCCTCTAAAGTCTTTACTTTGGCTTTTAAGGCATCCTTTTCCCTATCGTTGACTGTTTTTCCAATCAAGCCGTAAAACTTCTCTGAAGCCTTAGAAATGAGTTTTTGGACGTTCTTCTTTGTTTCAATGGAACGTAGTTCCTTCTGAAGCTGAAGAAGCTGGTTTTGTGCGTCCTTGTATTTGTCTAATGCACTGGATATATCGTTGGATAGTTCCTGAAGCTGTTCTTTCGCACATTCGGTCTTGTACTGCATAGCCGATAAGTGTTTGCGGTCAGAAGAAACGCCACGTTCCATGCCCAGTGTTTCAGATGCTATGGTTTGGAGTTCTGCCATGTCATCACGCGATAAACGCACACTTTTCCCATTCGGCTGCGTCCAATCGAAAACTACATGGGCATGAAGGTTAGGTGTCCACTGCTTTGCGTTCATGTATCCTTCGTCCTTGTGTATATGGATTTGAAACGCTTCGATACCGAAACGTTCTTTGCAGACCGTGGCAAACTGCTGGAGTTCCTGCATAGTGGTTTCTTGTTTGATTACTATTACTCCCTCTCGTATGGGTGCGGCTTTAGCCTGCATCTTCTGCCCAACCGTATCGAGATATCTTTGTTTTGCACTCTCCAGCCGATGGGAAATGCTATCTCCAACCCAGCTTTCATTCAAATGACTAAGTTCGGGACGAACATAGTCCAACTCTTTTTCCCTAAAGTTGTGAATCTCGCTCCCCGGCTTCACTGCTTGTACATGAATACTTGTTGCTCCCATAAGTTAACATTTTTGTGACAATCGATAACAGCCGGTGACAGCCGGCTGACAGGGGGTTAAGGGGGCTTGTCCCCTTACACACGCACTCTTTAGGGTGCTAGTGTGCTATCACCATACTGCATAGGTGCGAAGTTAGTGAATGTTTTGTAAATGCACAAATAAAGGGAAAAACATTTGGATTTGCGATAATAAAGTACTACCTTTGTTGCTGACCAAACGGTAGCTGACCGATACGGGAGAGTTACCAAAATACAAGCCGCTGGAGTTAATTGACGGACATCCGACATCTCCAGCGGCTTTATTTTTGCCTATCTGCTTCGCCTAGGCACACCAGTACCTCTACTAAAAATGTACTTCAAAGATACTTATTTTCTACCGACTTGATAGTTTTTACCCCATATTCTTGGACATTTTTCCCCCATGAGGTTATCTTTGTAGGGTGAAAGAGAAACCCATAAACGGGGATAGATTGAATGCTGGGAAGCATAAACAATCGGGGTAAGGTTAGCGAACCTTGCCTTTCATCCCCCATTATAACTTTACATAGAGGAACTTTATCTATCCCCCCCCGCCCCCAAAGGGGGAGCGACCAAACGGCAGCTTCACTCAATGGAGTGTTACTGTTCATCAAAGCCAAGTGATAATTGTCGTTTCTCTGCTTCTTCTTTCTTTTGGGCAGCTAAAGTCTTTTTCCGAACGTATGTTTTAGCAAATGTCACTCGGTCACCATTGAATACTATCAGAGGATTAATAAACCAAAGATTATCGGCTGGTCCTCGGGCTATGATTTCAGCTTTTACAAGTTCTGCAAGTCCTTTATAAACGGCTTTGTCTGTTTTGTATTTGGTATATTCTAGGCATTTTTTTCTATTGAAAATGATTAAATCATTTTTGGGTTTCATGCAGGTCATAAAGTAACCAAAAACCCGAATAGCTGCTTGTGATAGGTCAAAGAATGCAGCAAAGTTAGAAAGATACAATTTAGTGAATTGTTCTTCATCTACTTCTATTTGACGGATAAACGAAGTCTTAAACACTTCTCCAGTTTCAGTGTCGGCTAAAGCTACTACAGCTCTCTTATCGCCACCACTATTACTCTTATACTTTTTAACAACATGATTTTCAATACCTTCTATAGCTTGTTTCATAAAAGGATTTTCTTCGTTCTTTTGAAAATCGGTTAACTTAACTGCTTTTTTATTTTCCATTTTGATATGTTTTTGGGAAATATTATTCTCCACAAAGTAAACTATTATTTTCCATAAAAACAATATTAAGGGAAATATTATTTTCCTATTTAGTATCATATTAGGAAATCGGTATTTTCTAGATTGGAAAATGAGAATTTCCAATATGGAAAATGCCCTATATTGTGTATCAAGTACTTAACTTATTCTATTTCTTTTATTCTTAATATACCCCCAAAACAGCACAAAATCAGTCACTTAAAAATCATCGGTCGGGGAGCGCCTAGCGGCAAGGGGCGGGACCACCCGTCCCGACGAGCGCCACACCATAAACTTTTTTTAGAATAAGCACACAACCGTTTTCCGAACCCTGCAAAATGTTTTCTGAATCCGAACGGTGTAACACTCCATTGAGAGAGGCTGCCGTTTGGTCGCTCCCCCTTTGGGGGCGGGGGGGGGTTACATACCCATGCCGAAACCTCTGCTTCTGGTGATTTGCTTGAATAGGTCTTTCCTCTCTTCCATAGCTTTTGATATGTTTGGGAAATGATGCCTTAAAGCCTCCAGTTGTTCGGAATTGAACAAGTCTTTCATCTTACCAAGTTCTTTTTTCAACTCCTTGGTTTCGGCTTTTAGTTTTTGGTTCTCCGTCCTTAATAGGTTACTGGTTGTCCTTGCGTTGTCCATTTGTTGTCTATAATACTCCTTGTCATTCTCGGCTTTGAATGCCTTTGTGCTGTTTCGCTCTTTTTCAAGTATAGCCTTTCCCAGTCTATCGGATAGTTGTTCATTTTCCCCCTCTAAAGTCTTTACTTTGGCTTTTAAGGCATCCTTTTCCCTATCGTTGACTGTTTTTCCAATCAAGCCGTAAAACTTCTCTGAAGCCTTAGAAATGAGTTTTTGGACGTTCTTCTTTGTTTCAATGGAACGTAGTTCCTTCTGAAGCTGAAGAAGCTGGTTTTGTGCGTCCTTGTATTTGTCTAATGCACTGGATATATCGTTGGATAGTTCCTGAAGCTGTTCTTTCGCACATTCGGTCTTGTACTGCATAGCCGATAAGTGTTTGCGGTCAGAAGAAACGCCACGTTCCATGCCCAGTGTTTCAGATGCTATGGTTTGGAGTTCTGCCATGTCATCACGCGATAAACGCACACTTTTCCCATTCGGCTGCGTCCAATCGAAAACTACATGGGCATGAAGGTTAGGTGTCCACTGCTTTGCGTTCATGTATCCTTCGTCCTTGTGTATATGGATTTGAAACGCTTCGATACCGAAACGTTCTTTGCAGACCGTGGCAAACTGCTGGAGTTCCTGCATAGTGGTTTCTTGTTTGATTACTATTACTCCCTCTCGTATGGGTGCGGCTTTAGCCTGCATCTTCTGCCCAACCGTATCGAGATATCTTTGTTTTGCACTCTCCAGCCGATGGGAAATGCTATCTCCAACCCAGCTTTCATTCAAATGACTAAGTTCGGGACGAACATAGTCCAACTCTTTTTCCCTAAAGTTGTGAATCTCGCTCCCCGGCTTCACTGCTTGTACATGAATACTTGTTGCTCCCATAAGTTAACATTTTTGTGACAATCGATAACAGCCGGTGACAGCCGGCTGACAGGGGGTTAAGGGGGCTTGTCCCCTTACACACGCACTCTTTAGGGTGCTAGTGTGCTATCACCATACTGCATAGGTGCGAAGTTAGTGAATGTTTTGTAAATGCACAAATAAAGGGAAAAACATTTGGATTTGCGATAATAAAGTACTACCTTTGTTGCTGACCAAACGGTAGCTGACCGATACGGGAGAGTTACCAAAATACAAGCCGCTGGAGTTAATTGACGGACATCCGACATCTCCAGCGGCTTTATTTTTGCCTATCTGCTTCGCCTAGGCACACCAGTACCTCTACTAAAAATGTACTTCAAAGATACTTATTTTCTACCGACTTGATAGTTTTTACCCCATATTCTTGGACATTTTTCCCCCATGAGGTTATCTTTGTAGGGTGAAAGAGAAACCCATAAACGGGGATAGATTGAATGCTGGGAAGCATAAACAATCGGGGTAAGGTTAGCGAACCTTGCCTTTCATCCCCCATTATAACTTTACATAGAGGAACTTTATCTATCCCCCCCCGCCCCCAAAGGGGGAGCGACCAAACGGCAGCTTCACTCAATGGAGTGTTACTGTTCATCAAAGCCAAGTGATAATTGTCGTTTCTCTGCTTCTTCTTTCTTTTGGGCAGCTAAAGTCTTTTTCCGAACGTATGTTTTAGCAAATGTCACTCGGTCACCATTGAATACTATCAGAGGATTAATAAACCAAAGATTATCGGCTGGTCCTCGGGCTATGATTTCAGCTTTTACAAGTTCTGCAAGTCCTTTATAAACGGCTTTGTCTGTTTTGTATTTGGTATATTCTAGGCATTTTTTTCTATTGAAAATGATTAAATCATTTTTGGGTTTCATGCAGGTCATAAAGTAACCAAAAACCCGAATAGCTGCTTGTGATAGGTCAAAGAATGCAGCAAAGTTAGAAAGATACAATTTAGTGAATTGTTCTTCATCTACTTCTATTTGACGGATAAACGAAGTCTTAAACACTTCTCCAGTTTCAGTGTCGGCTAAAGCTACTACAGCTCTCTTATCGCCACCACTATTACTCTTATACTTTTTAACAACATGATTTTCAATACCTTCTATAGCTTGTTTCATAAAAGGATTTTCTTCGTTCTTTTGAAAATCGGTTAACTTAACTGCTTTTTTATTTTCCATTTTGATATGTTTTTGGGAAATATTATTCTCCACAAAGTAAACTATTATTTTCCATAAAAACAATATTAAGGGAAATATTATTTTCCTATTTAGTATCATATTAGGAAATCGGTATTTTCTAGATTGGAAAATGAGAATTTCCAATATGGAAAATGCCCTATATTGTGTATCAAGTACTTAACTTATTCTATTTCTTTTATTCTTAATATACCCCCAAAACAGCACAAAATCAGTCACTTAAAAATCATCGGTCGGGGAGCGCCTAGCGGCAAGGGGCGGGACCACCCGTCCCGACGAGCGCCACACCATAAACTTTTTTTAGAATAAGCACACAACCGTTTTCCGAACCCTGCAAAATGTTTTCTGAATCCGAACGGTGTAACACTCCATTGAGAGAGGCTGCCGTTTGGTCGCTCCCCCTTTGGGGGCGGGGGGGGGTTACATACCCATGCCGAAACCTCTGCTTCTGGTGATTTGCTTGAATAGGTCTTTCCTCTCTTCCATAGCTTTTGATATGTTTGGGAAATGATGCCTTAAAGCCTCCAGTTGTTCGGAATTGAACAAGTCTTTCATCTTACCAAGTTCTTTTTTCAACTCCTTGGTTTCGGCTTTTAGTTTTTGGTTCTCCGTCCTTAATAGGTTACTGGTTGTCCTTGCGTTGTCCATTTGTTGTCTATAATACTCCTTGTCATTCTCGGCTTTGAATGCCTTTGTGCTGTTTCGCTCTTTTTCAAGTATAGCCTTTCCCAGTCTATCGGATAGTTGTTCATTTTCCCCCTCTAAAGTCTTTACTTTGGCTTTTAAGGCATCCTTTTCCCTATCGTTGACTGTTTTTCCAATCAAGCCGTAAAACTTCTCTGAAGCCTTAGAAATGAGTTTTTGGACGTTCTTCTTTGTTTCAATGGAACGTAGTTCCTTCTGAAGCTGAAGAAGCTGGTTTTGTGCGTCCTTGTATTTGTCTAATGCACTGGATATATCGTTGGATAGTTCCTGAAGCTGTTCTTTCGCACATTCGGTCTTGTACTGCATAGCCGATAAGTGTTTGCGGTCAGAAGAAACGCCACGTTCCATGCCCAGTGTTTCAGATGCTATGGTTTGGAGTTCTGCCATGTCATCACGCGATAAACGCACACTTTTCCCATTCGGCTGCGTCCAATCGAAAACTACATGGGCATGAAGGTTAGGTGTCCACTGCTTTGCGTTCATGTATCCTTCGTCCTTGTGTATATGGATTTGAAACGCTTCGATACCGAAACGTTCTTTGCAGACCGTGGCAAACTGCTGGAGTTCCTGCATAGTGGTTTCTTGTTTGATTACTATTACTCCCTCTCGTATGGGTGCGGCTTTAGCCTGCATCTTCTGCCCAACCGTATCGAGATATCTTTGTTTTGCACTCTCCAGCCGATGGGAAATGCTATCTCCAACCCAGCTTTCATTCAAATGACTAAGTTCGGGACGAACATAGTCCAACTCTTTTTCCCTAAAGTTGTGAATCTCGCTCCCCGGCTTCACTGCTTGTACATGAATACTTGTTGCTCCCATAAGTTAACATTTTTGTGACAATCGATAACAGCCGGTGACAGCCGGCTGACAGGGGGTTAAGGGGGCTTGTCCCCTTACACACGCACTCTTTAGGGTGCTAGTGTGCTATCACCATACTGCATAGGTGCGAAGTTAGTGAATGTTTTGTAAATGCACAAATAAAGGGAAAAACATTTGGATTTGCGATAATAAAGTACTACCTTTGTTGCTGACCAAACGGTAGCTGACCGATACGGGAGAGTTACCAAAATACAAGCCGCTGGAGTTAATTGACGGACATCCGACATCTCCAGCGGCTTTATTTTTGCCTATCTGCTTCGCCTAGGCACACCAGTACCTCTACTAAAAATGTACTTCAAAGATACTTATTTTCTACCGACTTGATAGTTTTTACCCCATATTCTTGGACATTTTTCCCCCATGAGGTTATCTTTGTAGGGTGAAAGAGAAACCCATAAACGGGGATAGATTGAATGCTGGGAAGCATAAACAATCGGGGTAAGGTTAGCGAACCTTGCCTTTCATCCCCCATTATAACTTTACATAGAGGAACTTTATCTATCCCCCCCCGCCCCCAAAGGGGGAGCGACCAAACGGCAGCTTCACTCAATGGAGTGTTACTGTTCATCAAAGCCAAGTGATAATTGTCGTTTCTCTGCTTCTTCTTTCTTTTGGGCAGCTAAAGTCTTTTTCCGAACGTATGTTTTAGCAAATGTCACTCGGTCACCATTGAATACTATCAGAGGATTAATAAACCAAAGATTATCGGCTGGTCCTCGGGCTATGATTTCAGCTTTTACAAGTTCTGCAAGTCCTTTATAAACGGCTTTGTCTGTTTTGTATTTGGTATATTCTAGGCATTTTTTTCTATTGAAAATGATTAAATCATTTTTGGGTTTCATGCAGGTCATAAAGTAACCAAAAACCCGAATAGCTGCTTGTGATAGGTCAAAGAATGCAGCAAAGTTAGAAAGATACAATTTAGTGAATTGTTCTTCATCTACTTCTATTTGACGGATAAACGAAGTCTTAAACACTTCTCCAGTTTCAGTGTCGGCTAAAGCTACTACAGCTCTCTTATCGCCACCACTATTACTCTTATACTTTTTAACAACATGATTTTCAATACCTTCTATAGCTTGTTTCATAAAAGGATTTTCTTCGTTCTTTTGAAAATCGGTTAACTTAACTGCTTTTTTATTTTCCATTTTGATATGTTTTTGGGAAATATTATTCTCCACAAAGTAAACTATTATTTTCCATAAAAACAATATTAAGGGAAATATTATTTTCCTATTTAGTATCATATTAGGAAATCGGTATTTTCTAGATTGGAAAATGAGAATTTCCAATATGGAAAATGCCCTATATTGTGTATCAAGTACTTAACTTATTCTATTTCTTTTATTCTTAATATACCCCCAAAACAGCACAAAATCAGTCACTTAAAAATCATCGGTCGGGGAGCGCCTAGCGGCAAGGGGCGGGACCACCCGTCCCGACGAGCGCCACACCATAAACTTTTTTTAGAATAAGCACACAACCGTTTTCCGAACCCTGCAAAATGTTTTCTGAATCCGAACGGTGTAACACTCCATTGAGAGAGGCTGCCGTTTGGTCGCTCCCCCTTTGGGGGCGGGGGGGGGTTACATACCCATGCCGAAACCTCTGCTTCTGGTGATTTGCTTGAATAGGTCTTTCCTCTCTTCCATAGCTTTTGATATGTTTGGGAAATGATGCCTTAAAGCCTCCAGTTGTTCGGAATTGAACAAGTCTTTCATCTTACCAAGTTCTTTTTTCAACTCCTTGGTTTCGGCTTTTAGTTTTTGGTTCTCCGTCCTTAATAGGTTACTGGTTGTCCTTGCGTTGTCCATTTGTTGTCTATAATACTCCTTGTCATTCTCGGCTTTGAATGCCTTTGTGCTGTTTCGCTCTTTTTCAAGTATAGCCTTTCCCAGTCTATCGGATAGTTGTTCATTTTCCCCCTCTAAAGTCTTTACTTTGGCTTTTAAGGCATCCTTTTCCCTATCGTTGACTGTTTTTCCAATCAAGCCGTAAAACTTCTCTGAAGCCTTAGAAATGAGTTTTTGGACGTTCTTCTTTGTTTCAATGGAACGTAGTTCCTTCTGAAGCTGAAGAAGCTGGTTTTGTGCGTCCTTGTATTTGTCTAATGCACTGGATATATCGTTGGATAGTTCCTGAAGCTGTTCTTTCGCACATTCGGTCTTGTACTGCATAGCCGATAAGTGTTTGCGGTCAGAAGAAACGCCACGTTCCATGCCCAGTGTTTCAGATGCTATGGTTTGGAGTTCTGCCATGTCATCACGCGATAAACGCACACTTTTCCCATTCGGCTGCGTCCAATCGAAAACTACATGGGCATGAAGGTTAGGTGTCCACTGCTTTGCGTTCATGTATCCTTCGTCCTTGTGTATATGGATTTGAAACGCTTCGATACCGAAACGTTCTTTGCAGACCGTGGCAAACTGCTGGAGTTCCTGCATAGTGGTTTCTTGTTTGATTACTATTACTCCCTCTCGTATGGGTGCGGCTTTAGCCTGCATCTTCTGCCCAACCGTATCGAGATATCTTTGTTTTGCACTCTCCAGCCGATGGGAAATGCTATCTCCAACCCAGCTTTCATTCAAATGACTAAGTTCGGGACGAACATAGTCCAACTCTTTTTCCCTAAAGTTGTGAATCTCGCTCCCCGGCTTCACTGCTTGTACATGAATACTTGTTGCTCCCATAAGTTAACATTTTTGTGACAATCGATAACAGCCGGTGACAGCCGGCTGACAGGGGGTTAAGGGGGCTTGTCCCCTTACACACGCACTCTTTAGGGTGCTAGTGTGCTATCACCATACTGCATAGGTGCGAAGTTAGTGAATGTTTTGTAAATGCACAAATAAAGGGAAAAACATTTGGATTTGCGATAATAAAGTACTACCTTTGTTGCTGACCAAACGGTAGCTGACCGATACGGGAGAGTTACCAAAATACAAGCCGCTGGAGTTAATTGACGGACATCCGACATCTCCAGCGGCTTTATTTTTGCCTATCTGCTTCGCCTAGGCACACCAGTACCTCTACTAAAAATGTACTTCAAAGATACTTATTTTCTACCGACTTGATAGTTTTTACCCCATATTCTTGGACATTTTTCCCCCATGAGGTTATCTTTGTAGGGTGAAAGAGAAACCCATAAACGGGGATAGATTGAATGCTGGGAAGCATAAACAATCGGGGTAAGGTTAGCGAACCTTGCCTTTCATCCCCCATTATAACTTTACATAGAGGAACTTTATCTATCCCCCCCCGCCCCCAAAGGGGGAGCGACCAAACGGCAGCTTCACTCAATGGAGTGTTACTGTTCATCAAAGCCAAGTGATAATTGTCGTTTCTCTGCTTCTTCTTTCTTTTGGGCAGCTAAAGTCTTTTTCCGAACGTATGTTTTAGCAAATGTCACTCGGTCACCATTGAATACTATCAGAGGATTAATAAACCAAAGATTATCGGCTGGTCCTCGGGCTATGATTTCAGCTTTTACAAGTTCTGCAAGTCCTTTATAAACGGCTTTGTCTGTTTTGTATTTGGTATATTCTAGGCATTTTTTTCTATTGAAAATGATTAAATCATTTTTGGGTTTCATGCAGGTCATAAAGTAACCAAAAACCCGAATAGCTGCTTGTGATAGGTCAAAGAATGCAGCAAAGTTAGAAAGATACAATTTAGTGAATTGTTCTTCATCT
>CDZE01046313.1_pt1 | contig 18002 bp, 9 predicted proteins | sample 557341 | NCBI WGS metagenome assembly CDZE01 (sample SAMEA3182109, study PRJEB8094) | gut metagenome | biome: human; feature: gut; material: Stool; isolation source: human stools | place: Canada | collected 2013-04-23
ATCCGCATCCGCGGCTTCAGTTCGCTCAACGCCGGCAACGACCCGCTGTGGATCGTGGACGGCATGCCCTATTCGGGCGACCTGAACAACCTCAACCCGAGCGACATCGAGTCGATGACCGTGCTGAAGGACGCCGCCTCGAACGCCCTGTACGGCGCCCGCGGCGCCAACGGCGTGGTGATGGTCACCACCAAGAAGGCCAGGTCGCGCGAAGCCGTGGTCACGGTGGACGCCAAGTGGGGCGTCAATTCGCGCGCCGTCAAGGATTACGAGTACATCACCAACCCGGCGCAGTTCTACGAGACGCATTACGGCGCCCTGAAGAACTATTACCTCAGCTCGGACATGAGCGCCATGGAGGCCCACAACAAGGCCAACCAGAACCTCACGGGTGCGGCCGGCGACGGCGGTCTGGGCTACATGATCTACACGCTTCCCGAAGGGCAGCAGTTCATCGGCATCAACGGCAAGGTCAATCCGCTGGCCACGCTGGGCCGCCGCCTCGTTTACAAGGGCGAGGAGTACTACGTCCGTCCCGACGACTGGACCGACGCCGCCTACCGGACCTCGCTCCGCCAGGAGTACAACGTCAGCATCAGCGGATCGGGCGAGAAGACCTCGGTCTATGCCTCGTTCGGCTACCTCGACAACGAGGGCATCGTTTACAACTCGGACATGGAGCGCTTCACCAGCCGCCTGAAGATGGACTACCAAGCCAAGAAGTGGCTCAAGTTCGGCGCCAACGCCACCTATTCGCGCTACCGCTACAACCAGATCGACGACAGCGGCGCCAGCAACTCGTCGGGCAACGTCTTCGCCTACACGACGACCGTCGGCCCGATCTACCCGCTCTACATCCGCGACGGCGAGGGTAATGTCATGTACAACGAGGACGGCATCAAGCTCTACGACTACGGCAACGGCGACAACGCCGGCATGGAACGTTCGCTCTTCACCAACAGCAACGCCCTCTCCGAGTCGCGCCTCAACAAGCAGGAGAGCGAAGGCAACGCCTTCAACGGCACGGCCTACTTCGACGTCACGTTCCTCAAGGACTTCAAGTTCACGTTCAACGCCGGCGTGACGCTCGACGAGGCGCGCTCGACGATCTACTACAACCCCTACTTCGGGCAGTTCGTCAGCGAGGAGGGCCTGCTCCAGAAGGGCCACCAGCGCCAACTGGAGTACAACACGCAGCAGATTCTGAACTACACCAAGCAGATCGGCACGCACAACATCAACGTCATGGCCGGCCACGAATACTACAACTCCGTCGTCTCCGTCCTCTCGGCCGGCAAGAGCCACATGCTCACCGACGACAACGACGAGCTGGCCGGAGCGATCATCGACAAGCAGTCGGCCGCGTCCTACCGCACCGAGTACAACAACGAGGGTTACTTCGCCCGCGTCATGTACGACTACGAGAACAAGTACTTCTTCTCGGCCTCCTACCGCCGCGACGCCTCGTCGCGCTTCCACACCGACCACCGCTGGGGCAACTTCTGGTCGCTGGGCGGCGCGTGGATCATCAGCCGCGAAGGCTTCATGGCCGGAACCGAGAAGTGGCTCGACAACCTCAAGCTGAAGGCCTCGATCGGTTCGCAGGGCAACGACAACATCGGCGACTTCCGCTATACGGACACCTACTCGATCAACAACGCCAACGGCGAGGTATCGACCGTCTTCAAAGACAAGGGTTCCGAGAACATCACCTGGGAGACCAACTCCAACTTCAACGCCGGCGTGGAGTTCAGCTTCCGCCAGGGCCTCGTATCCGGCGGCATCGAGTACTTCCTCCGCAAGACGACCGACATGCTGCTGGCATTCCCCGTGCCGCCTTCGAAGGGCTACTCCTCCTACTACGCCAACGTGGGCGACATGCGCAACAGCGGTATCGAGATCGAACTGAACTTTACGCCGATCCGCCGCGAAAACCTCGTCTGGGACATCAACCTCAACATGACGCACCTGCGCAACAAGATCACCATGCTGCCGCCCGAACGCCGCAACAAGCAGGTCGAGGGGTACTACGGCTACGTCAGCGGCACGAGCTTCTACGGCGAAGGACTTCCCATGTACACCTTCTACATGAAGAAGTACGCCGGCGTCTCGGAGGACGGCAAATCCATGTGGTACATGGACGAGACCGACGGCAAGGGCAACCCCACGGGCAAGCGCGTCACGACCACCGAGTTCGCCAAGGCGTCGGACTACCTCTGCGGCGACCCCATTCCCGACCTCTACGGCGGCTTCGGCACGAGCTTCAGCTACCGCGGCTTCGACCTGAGCGTGGCCTTCACCTACCAGATCGGCGGCCTGGCCTACGACTCGGGCTATGCGGCGGCCATGTACTCGCCGGCCAACAAATCGACGGGCATGAACTGGCACAAGGACATCCTCAAGGCATGGAGCCCGGAGAACCCCTCGTCGGACATCCCGCGCCTGCAATACGAGGATCAGGACCAGAACGCCACCTCCGACCGTTTCCTCATGGACGCCAGCTACCTGAACCTGCAGAACATCAACGTGGGCTATACGCTGCCGGCGAAGTTCACGCAGAAGTTCGGCGTGGACCGCCTGCGCATCTACCTCGCCTGCGAGAACGTCTGCTACTGGTCCAAGCGTCAGGGATTCGATCCCCGCTACTCCTACACGGGATCCACTTCCCAGGCCGCCTACTCGCCGGTACGCACGATTTCGGGCGGTATCAATATCCAATTCTAACGCTTTTCCGCATATGAAAAACATTCTCAAAATATCGGCCGCGGCGGCAGCCATGACCCTCGCGCTGAGCGGCTGTATCAAGGATGCCACGCCCACGCAGATCGCCACCGAGGACCAGGTGACGCTCGAGACGCTCGTCCGCGGCATCCCGGCGGCCCTCGTCATGTATAACTCGACCGGCTACGCGCAGGACGGCGCCGCATGGGACTTCTCGCTGCCGGCCATCCACCTGGCCACGGAGTCCATGACGGGCGATCTGGTCGTTACGGGCAACATCGGCTACGACTGGTTCACGCAGTGGGGAACCAACGTATCGCTCGGTTCGGATTACGCCGTGGGCGCGCTCACGTGGGACAACTACTACACGTGGATCATGATGGCCAACAACGTCATCAAGCAGATCGACGCCTCGGACTTCTCCTCGCTCGACGCCACGCAGCGCTCCTATCTGGGCTTCGCCTACACCTACCGGGCCATGTTCTACCTCGATCTGGTGCGTCTGTACGAATTCAAGGAGAACACGGTGACCGAAGCGCCCGAACTGCTGGGGCTGGGCGTGCCCGTCGTGCTGCCCGAGACCACCGAAGCCGAGGCCAAGAACAACCCCCGCGCCAAGGTCGATGACATCTACGACAAGGTGATCTTCCCCGATCTGGACAACGCCGAGGAGCTGCTCGAGAACTACACCGCGCCCGACAAGTACACGATCAGCCTGGCGCTGGTTTACGGACTGAAGGCCCGGGCCTGGCTCGAGCGGGGCACGGCCAAGAACGACGCCGAGTCGTACCGCCAGGCCGCCGAGTACGCCCGGCAGGCCATCACCGCCAGCGGCTGCACGCCCCTGACGCAGGAGCAGTGGGAAGACCCCACGAACGGCTTCAACAGCGCCACGTCGAACGACGCCTGGATCTGGGGCCTCGCCCTGCCGAGCGAAAGCGTCGCCAACCTCTTCTGCTTCACCGTGCACATGAGCTGCGAGAACGACTGGGCTCCCTACCACGCCGGCCGCGGCATCAACCGGAACCTCTATTACAGCATCGACTCGCGCGACTTCCGCCGCCACTCGTGGCTCGACCCCGACCGCAGCTCCTACGCCTACAAGAGCTGCCGTCCCGATGCCGACACCTACTTCAAGGAGTCGCTGGCCGACTTCGCCAACATCAAGTTCCGCCCGGCGCAGGGCGCCTATGCCGACTACAAGGTGGGCGGCGCGGCCGACCATTGCTGCATGCGCGTCGAGGAGATGTACTTCATCGAGGCCGAGGCCACGGCGCAGGCCGGCGACCTGGCCGGCGGCATCCGCCTGCTCAACGAGTTCATGACCTCCTACCGCATGATGAACGGCGCGACCTACGACTGCACGAGCAAGTCGGGAACGCTCGAAGGGTTCATCAACGAGCTGATGCTCCAGAAGCGCATCGAGTTCTGGGGCGAAGGCATCGTCATGTTCGACATGAAGCGGCTCGACATGTCCAGCAAGCGCGGTTACGTCGGGACCAACGCGCCCTCGTCGTACCGCCTCAACGTCGAGGGACGCGCTCCCTACTGGAATTTCGTAATCATCCGCTCCGAAACGCAGAACAACCCCGTCATCGCCACGCAGAACAACCCCGACCCGTCGGGACTGGTCGAGCCGTGGAAGGGCTGACCTGCTGCGCAAAAATGCTTACTAACATTTAAATCAGCGAATTGTGAAGACACTCAAATACATCTTATGGGCATTCCTGGCGGCATTCGCGGCCGTCGGCTGCTCGGACGACCCGACCTACACGGCCGGCTCCGAGGAGGACCCGGATAACTACGGCGTCTATTTCCCGACCCAGACTTCGCCGACGGAGGTGGAGCTGGATCCCGCGGAAGAGCCCGAGATCACCTACAAGGTCCGCCGCACCCGGTATCTCGACGCCATCACGGTTCCGGTCGAGATCACGACCAGCGCGGAGGAGATTTTCGAAATCGAACCGATCGTCTTCGGTCCGGGCGAGGAGGAGACCGAATTCACCGTCTCCTTCCCCAACGCCAAGGAGGGCGAGACCTACACGTGCGACATCCGCATCGTAGATCCGCACTACATTTCGATCTACGGTCCCAGGGCGACGAGCCTTTCGTTCTCGGTGCTCCGCGCGGGCTGGGAGCTGGTGACCGAAGGGGAAGCGACCAAAGGCAAATGGCGCGACGAGGTGATCGGCGACATCTACTCGATGGACGTCTCGACGTTCAACCCCTACCCCGAAGTCGAGGTCGAAATCTACCAGCGCACGGACCTTCCGGGCTACTACCGTGTGAAGGTCTATAACAGCACCCTCGTCACGGCGCTGGTCGGCCAGCAGATGAACGTCCAGAGCCGCGACGTGTGGACGATCATCGACGCCCGCGACCCGAACAGGGTATTCCTGCCCTACCAATCGACCGGACTGACGCTCAACTCCGGCGACGGCGAGCTCAAATTCGCCTCCAACGTGGCCGAGAACTTCGTCATGGAGGAGTCGGCCGGACAGTACGGCACGCTCAAGGACGGCGTCATCACCTTCCCGGCGCAGAGCATCCTGCTCGAACTGGAGAAGGAAGCGGGATCGTTCTTCTACGGCAACCGGAACGGAATGCACCGCATCCTGATGCCGGGCGTCGTGATTCCCGACTACACCGTGACGCTCGCCAAGAGCGAACCGAAGGAGGGCGTCGTGGAGATCGCGGCGACCTTCGCGGCGGACGCCCGGGAGATGAAATACGCGGTGTTCGAAGGCGTGCTCGACGACGGACAGGCCAGCCTGACGGCTCAGGACATGGACAAGAACAAGGACAATCCGGACACGTTCCAGGGTTCGATCACCGAATCCGGCACGATCCGCGTCGAGAACAGGCAGACGGGCAAATACACGCTCGTGGGCTGCATCTACGACGAGGAGGGCACGATGCGCTCCTACGCCTTCGTATCGTTCGGCTACGTGGCCGCAGACGACGAAAAGCCGGTGATCCTCACGGTGGGTCTCGAGGCCACCAACGAGTATGCGGGCCAGGGGCTGACATCGGACAACTCGGCGAAGTTCTACGCCTACGGCGAGGGAATCGAATCGGCCGTCTATGGACTGTTCCGCAGCAGCCGGCTCGAAGGCATCGACAAGAACGCGCTGCTGGACAGCCAGGGCACGCCCTTCACCGAGGAGCAGCTCGCCCAGCTCAACGACAAACACTTCAGCGTCATGCTGACCGGCCTGAACGGCGACAGCGAGTACACGCTGCTGATGCGCGCCAGCAACGGCTACATCAGCGAGATCAAGGAGGCCGCCTACAAGACCACGGGCACGTACAACCCGGCCATGGAGGATTTCGTTTACGAAGACTTCCTCTCCGCCGAGGAGCAGCCTTCGGTCGAGAAGCTCAGATCGACGGCGTGGAACTACTACGCCATGGACCTGATGGATTACTCCTCGGAACAGCCGATGCGCCGGAAGATCGGCTCCGTGACGATGACCGACAACCCCGAGATCACCGCACAGGCGGGAGGCACGGTGCTGAACGTGGACGGCCTCTCGGGCATCGACTTCGAGAGCGGCGGTTCCGTATTCGGCTTCTACATCCCGGGCAACCAGACCTTCGACGGCTACAACGGCGTCCTGGCGCTCTACACCGACAAGGACCTCACGCCGGCCACCTATAAGGGAAAAAGCACGATCCTCGGTTTCACGCCGCTGGAATCGCCCACCTCCATCTATTACGGTTACGGTCTGTTCGTGGGCGCCGTCGCCGACGGATACCTCTACTGCGTACCGTCGCCCGCAGGCGTGCAGCAGGGGCTTACGTTCAATTACTTCTTCACCGGAACGACCAGCGAGGTGTTCAGCATGATGACCGAGATGATGCTCGTCGATCCCGAAAAGGACCTCGGCGGAGAGCTCCCGAGCGCCGCATTGCAGCGCATCGCCGAACTGCGGCGACAGGCCGTGAAGGCTTTCGCCCCGCGGAACTGCGTCGAGCTGCCCGAGTTCAGCGGCGGCGCGGGCTGCACGGGCCCCGCGAAACCGGTTCTTCCGGGAAATCTCGCGGTGAACCCGATGCCGGCATCGGCTCCCTCCGTGAAGCGGGCCGACGCGGCGACGACCGCCGCAGGTCCGGCCGCCGGAGGCGCTTCGGCGCCGGGCGACTTCCGGAAAACGGGCGTGCGGGCCGAAAAAAGACTGAAATAACCGTCCGGGAAGCGGCCGGAGGTTCGGCATGATGCCGGCCGCTTCCCTTTTTCAGACGATAACGACATGCCGACCATTCTCAACAAGACAAGTATATGCAGAACACCAAGAAATTTCTGATCTTCGCATCCCTGCTGTTCGCGGCCTGTACGTCCGATCCGCTCCAGGAGCCGGCAGGCACGGCCGGCGACGCCGGGGAAACGGCCGTCTCCAAGATCTGCAACACCTCCGCCCATGCGGCCCGGGGAACGCTGATCGCCAAATTCGACGACGAGGCCGTCCCCACCCTCGAGCAGGCCGCCGCGCAATACGCCGCGACGCGCAGCGGCGGCGCCATGACGCGCTCGGGCATCGCCCCGGTCGACGAGATTCTCGCCGACCTGCACGTCACCTCGCTCGAACGCGTCTTCCCCGACGCCGGGGAGCACGAGGCGCGCACCCGCGCGGCCGGACTGCACAGGTGGTACGTCCTCGCATTCGACGAGGAGCAGGACCTCGACGAAGCGGCCCGCCGGCTCGCCGCCGTGGCCGAAATATCGAAGATCCAGTTCAGCGTCAAACGCCGGAAGGCCTTCGACGGCAAGGCCTATCCGTTCCGCGAGGAGCCCCGCGGCGCGACCCGCGGTCTGGTCCGGTCGGACTTCAACGACCCGAACCTCTTCTGGCAGTGGCACTACATCAACAACGCCGACCAGGCGGTGGCCACCACCGCGCTCGCCGGAGCCGACATCAATGCGGCCGACGCCTGGAAACTCACCGGAGGCGACCGCCGGGTCATCGTGGCGATCGTGGACGAAGGGGTGAAATACACCCACCCCGACCTGGCGGCCAACATGTGGACCAACCCGAACCCCTCGAAAGAATACGACTATCAGGACATCCACGGCTGGAATTTCGCCGCCGACGCTCCGATCTCGTGGGACCGGGTCGAGACGCTGCCCAACGGCCAGAAGGACGGCGATTCGGGACACGGCACGCACGTCGCGGGCACGGTCGCCGCGGTCAATAACAACGGGCTCGGCGTAGCGGGCGTGGCCGGAGGCACGGGCAACGGCGACGGCGTGCAGATCATGTCGTGCCAGATCTTCTCCGGCTCCACGGACGCCACCGACCTCATCGTGAGCCGCGCGATCAAGTACGCCGCCGACCACGGAGCCTCGATCCTCCAGTGCTCCTACGGCTACGAAGGCGCGGGCATCCGGTCGGACCGCGAATACGAGAAATCGGCCCCGCTGGAGGTCGAGGCGATCCGGTACTTCCTCGCCCAGAGCAACTGCAAGGCGATGGACGGCGGCCTGGCCGTTTACTCGGCGGGCAACGAATCGAAGCCCTACTCCGACTACCCGGGCGGCTACCGCGACTGCATCTCCGTCACGTCGTTCTCGGCCGACGGACTGCCGGCCTACTACACCTGTTACGGTCCCGGCTGCAACATCGCGGCCCCGGGCGGCGAGACGGGCGGCCTGAGCGGCGGCGAGAAGGCCGGCGTGCTCTCGACGCTCTGTTCGGAGATCAGCGGAACGGACTACGGCTACATGCAGGGAACCTCGATGGCCTGCCCGCACGTCTCGGGCGTCGCCGCGCTGGGCCTCTCCTATGCGCTGGCCAAAGGCAAGCACTACACGCGCGAGGAGTTCGTCTCGATGCTCCTCACCTCGGTGAACGACATCGACGCGCGGCTCGAGGGAACCAAGACCACGGGTGCGACGCTCAACCTGGAGGACTACCGCGGCAAGATGGGCACGGGAACCGTGGACGCCTACCAGTTGCTCATGCAGATCGAGGGAACGCCCTGCCTGAAGGTCTCGACCGGCAGGCTGGAGCTCATCACCCTCACGCAGCACTTCGGCGGATCGGCCCAGAACCTGACCTACCGGGGCGTGGAGATCGCCAAGGAGGACATGGAGAAGCTCGGCATGACGGCGGAGCCTGAAATGTACAACGGCCAGTTGATGATAAAATGCACGAAACCGGGTGTCGCACGCATCACCGTCAAGGCGGTCGGCGGCGGCAACCGCCCCGGCTCGGAGACGATCATGGGCGGCATCGAAATCTCCAAGGAATTCGCCGTCATCGCCCGGGAAACGGGAGCCGAAAACGGAGGTTGGTTATAAACGACAGTAGCACACTAAAGAATCCAATGAAAAAGCATATCTATTCCCTGTTTGCAGCCGCGCTGCTCGTATTCTGCGCCGGATGCTCGAACGACGACGACGGACCTGCCATCTCCGACAAAGGCGTGGTGGGCGAGTGGCATCTCACGTCGTGGAACCACGAAACGCCGGCCGATTTCGACGTCTATGTCCAATTCGGGGCCGACGGGAAATTCGACATCTTCCAGAAGGTGGAGACTTCGGCCTACGTCCGGTATTCCGGCCGTTTCGCCGCGTCGGATTCGCGCCTTTCGGGCCGTTACAGCGACGGCGTGGCGTGGAGCACGGACTACACCTTCGAACTGAGCGACAACGGCGACACCCTGACGATGACCAGCGCCACGGAGGGCGCCGAAGTGAGCGTCTATACCAGAACCCCCATTCCCGAGGAGGTGCTCGACGCTCCCCAGGTGCGTTCCGGCACGCTCCCCGACGGATTCCGGCGGATTCTGTAATCCGGAGCGATCCTACTCAACCGAAAGACGGACTCTTCAGGAGTCCGTCTTTTTTTCGAAAAATGCGGCCGAAAACCCACCGGAGAACAGGTCCGGAAGAAGCGAACCCCGAAAAGCGGGAAAACACTCTCCGGAAAGCCCCCAAGAAACAGGAAAAGCAAACCCTCCGGGAAGCGCACTCCGCCCGAAAAGCAAGGAAACGCCCCCGGGGACGGGAAGCGGGTCCGGCTACTCGTCCTCCCCGTCGTCGTAAAATACCTCGTCCATGAGCGTATCCAGCTCGCGCCGCTCCTTCTTGGTGGGGCGGCCCGTACCGCGGTCGCGGAAGACGAAGATCGTCTCGCGCGGCACGTCGAGCTTCGCCAGCTCCTCCTGCGGCGTGACGTCGAGGCAGTAATCCGGAACGTTCCTGGCCCCCTGGCGGCTCGACACCAGCCCGAGCACCTTGTACGAATAGGTCACCTGCCGTTTGCGCACGGCGATCAGGTCGCCGATCTTCACTTCGCGCGAGGGCTTGGCGAAGGAGCCGTTCACCGTCACCTTGTTGGTGCGGATGGCGTCCGCCGCATCGCTGCGGGTCTTGAAAACCCGCACGGCCCAAAGGTATTTGTCCAAACGAATGTCGTCCATAACCGAAAACTATGCGATCTCAATTTCCGTTGTCTGCCGGGTTGCCGCCGTCCGCGGACCCGTTACCGCTCGTAGAGCGTCTCGGCGCGGGGTCTGTCGTGCGACTGCTCGTCGTTCTGACGGCTGACGCTCAGGATCATCCCCAGCGCGATGGTCGTGAAGAGGGTCGAGGAGCCGCCGCGCGAGATGAGCGGCAGGGTCTGGCCCGTCTCGGGAATCAGATTCACCGTCACCATGACGTGCAGCAGCGCCTGGCAGGTGATGAGCAGCGCCAGCCCCAGCACCAGCAGCCCCGGAAAGGCCGTGCCGCAGCGCCGGAAGATCTCGATGGCGCGGAAGAAAATCCACAGGTAGAGCATCAGCAGCACCACGGCCAGCAGCAGCCCGTACTCCTCGACGAAGAAGGCATAGGCGTAGTCGCTCTCGGGGTGGATCATCTCCACGCGCATGGCGCTCTGTCCGGCCCCTTCGCCCAGGATTCCGCCGTTGTGAATGGCGATCATCGAACGTTCGGTGTCCGTGAGGTGCTCGATCGGCTTATCGACCTGCGACGAGGTCCAGAGGTGAATCCACGTCGAGACGCGCCCTTCGGCCGTCTCGCTGCGTCCGAGGTTGAGCGTCATGACCACCGCGATGGCCGCGACGCCCCATCCCACGAGCTTCATCAGCTCGCCGAAACGCACCCGTCCGATGAGCATCATCACCCACGAGGCCATGGCCACCAGCACGGCCGACGAGGTGTGCGCCGGGAAGATCACCAGACACGACACCGCGACGGGCATGAGAATCGGCCATGTCCCCTCGCGCCAGATTTTCCGCTGCGCGGGCGACGAGCGCCAGGTCCAGAACCGCCACGTGGGGACGATGCGGATCTTGTCGATCTTCGACTGCCTCCCGGCCAACTGCTGCGCGAGGAACAGCACCGTGGCGACCTTCAGCGCCTCCGACGGCTGGAACTGGAAGGGCCCGAGCGGAATCCAGCGCGCCGCGCCGTTGGTCGTCGCGCCGATGAAATAGACGGCGACGGTCAGCAGCACCGAGAGGAAATAGACGGGGCGGGCGAAGTAGTTGTAGATGCGGCAGTTGATCTTCTGCACGGCGAACATCACCACGAGGCTCGCCGCGAGGATCATCAGTTGCTGGCGCAGGAAGTGCGCCGTCGTGCGGGCCGTGTGCGCGTCGTAGGCCATCTTGGCCGTCGAAGAATAGACCACCAGCACGGAGATCACCGCCAGCGCGGCGACGATGATCCACAGCACGCGGTCGCCCGTGAAGAGGTCGAGCCGCGCCGCACCTCCGCCGGCCGCACCGGTATCGTCCGCAGCGGGTCCGGAGTCGCCCGCAGCACCGCGGCGCCCTCCCGGCGGCGTCTCCGCCGGGGCGCCCCGGCGGCGCGGCGCGGCATCGCGGGCCGTCTCCGCCGCCGTCCGTTCGTCGTATCCGTATTCCTCCCGCTCCATGTCGTCAGGCATTTTCGTTCACCCAGCGCTTGAAACGTTCGCCGCGGTCCTCGTAGTTGCGGAACAGGTCGAAGCTCGCGCAGGCGGGCGACAGCAGCACCGCGTCGCCCTCCCGGGCCGCGGCCTTCGCCGCCGTCATCGCCTCGTCGAGCGAAGAGGTCGGAATCACCTCGGGAACCACCCCCGCAAATTCGCTCAGGAGCTTGGCGTTGTCCAGCCCCATGCAGACGAGCGTGTGCACCTTCTCGCGGGCGAACGCCTTCAGCGGCCCGTAATCGTTGCCCTTGTCCGTGCCTCCGGCGATCCACACCACGGGCCGCTTCATGCTCTCCAGCGCGTAATAGACCGAATCGACGTTCGTGGCCTTCGAGTCGTTGATCCACAACACGCCGCCCTTCTCGGCCACCGGTTCGAGCCGGTGTTCGACCGGGGCGAATTCGTAGAGCGAGCGGCGGATCCGCGCCGGGGCGACGCCCGCCGCGAGGGTCGCCAGCGCCGCGGCCATGGCGTTGTAGGCGTTGTGCAGCCCCTTGATCCGCAGCTTCGCGGTGTCGATCTCCACGGAGCTTTTCCCGGCCGCGGCCGTGAAGCGTCCGTCGCAGAGGAAGGCGTCGCCCGCGCCGCTCGCCACGGCGTTCTTCGCGGCGAAGGGCAGTTGTTTCATGCGCAGGTCGTAGCGCGGCAACTGCCGCCAGATCACCTCGTCGTCGCCCGAATAGACGAACCAGTCGCGCGAGGTCATGTTCCGCACGATGCGCATCTTCGAGTCCGCATAGTTCTGAAAGCAATGGTCATAGCGGTCCAGGTGGTCGGGCGTGATGTTCATCAGCACCCCGATATGGGCGCGGAAGCGGTACATGCCGTCGAGCTGGAAGGAACTGAGCTCCAGCACATACCAGTCGTAATCGCCCGTGGCGACCGAATAGGCGAAGCTCTCGCCGATGTTGCCCCCGAGCGCCACGTTCAACCCTGCGTCGCGCATGATCTTGTAGATGAGCGACGTGGTGGTGGTCTTGCCGTTCGACCCCGTGATGCAGATGCAGCGCGCCCGGCCGATGTAGCGGCCCGCGAACTCCATCTCGGAGATCACCGGAATACCCGCCTCGCGGATACGCCGCACGATGGGCGCCGTCTCGGGAATCCCGGGCGACTTGACGACCTCCGACGCCGCGAGGATGCGCTCTTCGGTGTGGCCGCCCTGCTCGTAGGGAACCCCCCACTCGTCGAGCCGCTCGCGGTAGCGGTCGGCGATACGGCCCGAGTCCGACAGGAAGACCCCGAACCCCTTCTTCTTGGCGAGGATCGCGGAGCCGTAGCCGCTGATTCCGCCGCCCAAAACGACGATGAATTTCTTCTGCATGATTCCGTTCTTTATTTTCCGGCCGTCCCGGAAGCGCCCTGCGGCCCCGGCGGACGACCCGATCGCTTATCGTATCTTCAGCGTCACCAGCGTTATGGCCGCCAGCAGCAGCGAAATGATCCAGAACCGCGTGACGATCTTCGTCTCGAAGATGCCCCGCTTCTGGTAGTGGTGGTGTACGGGCGACATGAGCAGGATGCGGCGCCCCTCGCCGTAGCGGCGCCTGGTGTACTTGAACCATCCCACCTGCATCATCACCGAGAAGCTCTCCACGAGGAAAACCCCGCACAGCAGCGGCAGCAGCAGCTCCTTGCGGATGCAGAGCGCGAAGACGGCGATCACGCCGCCGATCGAGAGCGAGCCCGTGTCGCCCATGAAGATCTGCGCCGGAAAGGAGTTGTACCAGAGGAAGCCGACCAGCGCCCCGACCAGCGCCGCGGCGAAGACCACCAGTTCGCCGCTCTGCGGGATATACATGATATTGAGGTAGTCGGCGTAAACGATGTGGCCCGAGAGGTAGGCCAGCACCCCCAGTACGGCGACGATCGGGACCGATACGCCCGTGGCCAGCCCGTCGAGGCCGTCCGTCAGGTTCGCGCCGTTCGACACGGCCGTCACCACGAAGATCGCCACCAGCACGTAGAGCAGCCACGTGGCCGTTCCGTTGCCTCCGGTGAGCCAGCCGTAGTCGAACTCGTTGTCCTTGATGAAGGGGATGGTCGTCTGCGTGGTCTTGACCGACTCGGAGCTGAGCACCACCGTCTGCCGCACGCTCTGCACCGCACGCCCCTCCTCGTCGAGATAGACCGTCTCCACGGGCCGCGTGGACTTCTCGCGCACGACGATCTCGGGAGAGAGCCACATGGTCGTCCCGACGATGACGCCCAGCCCGACCTGTCCCACGATCTTGAAGCGCCCCTTGAGGCCCTCCTTGCGGTGGCGGAACACCTTGATGTAGTCGTCCAGTCCGCCGATCAGCCCCAGCCAGACGGTCGAGACCAGCATCAGTTGCACGTAAACGTTGTCCAGCTTGCCCAGCAGCAGCGTCGGGACGAGGATGGCGACGAGGATGATCACGCCGCCCATCGTCGGCGTGCCCCGCTTCTGGAGCTGCCCCTCGAGCCCCAGGTCGCGGATCTCCTCGCCGATCTGCTTGCGGCGCAGGAAGTCGATGATCCGCCGCCCGAAGATGATGACGATGAGCAGCGAAAGGATCACCGCCGCCGCCGCGCGGAACGAAATGTACTGGAACATGCCCGATCCGGGCAGGTCGTAAACCTCGTCGAGGTATTTGAAAAGATGATACAGCATGGTGTCAGTTGCGTTTTTCCGGTTTCGAAAGGGCGGCGAAGGCGCGGCGGACCTCCTCGCGGTCGTCGAAATGCCGTTTCTCGTCGCCGACGATCTGGTAGGTCTCGTGCCCCTTGCCCGCGACGAGGAGGATGTCGCCGGGCCGCGAGAGCATCACGGCCGTGCGGATCGCCTCCGCCCGGTCGGCGATGCGCAGGTAGCGCACCGAGGGGTCGAGCCCGGCCGTCATCTCGTCGAGAATCGCCTCGGGCGACTCGTGGCGGGGATTGTCCGAAGTGAAGATGGCCGTCGAGGCGTATTTCACGGCGATCTGCGCCATCTCGGGCCGTTTCGTGCGGTCGCGGTCGCCGCCGCAGCCGCACACCGCGAACAACTGCTGCGCAGGGGTGCGCAGCTCGCCGATCGTCCGCAGCACGTTCTCCAGCGCATCGGGCGTATGGGCGTAGTCCACCACCGCGACGGTCCCGTTCTCCGCACGGATCACCTCGAACCGGCCGCTCACGGGGTGCAGCGCCGAAAGCGTGCGCAGCACCTCCCCGCGGTCGAGCCCCAGCAGCGACGCCGCACCGTAAACGGCCAGCAGGTTGTAGGCATTGAACCGTCCAAGCAGTCCGACCCACACCTCCGCGCCGTCGATGCGCAGCAGCATCCCGTCGAGATGCGTCTCGACGATCCGGCAGCGGAAATCGGCCATCGACCGCAGCGAATAGGTGCTCACCTTCGCCGCGGTGTTCTGCACCATGACGCGGCCGTTGCGGTCGTCGGCGTTCGTCAGCGCGAAGGCCCCCGCGGGCAGGCCGTCGAAGAAGCGCTTCTTCGCCCGGATGTATTCGGCGAAGGTCTTGTGGTAGTCGAGGTGGTCGTGCGTCAGATTCGAGAAGATGCCGCCCGCGAAGACGAGCCCCCGCGTGCGCTCCTGCACGATGGCGTGCGAGGAGCACTCCATGAAGCAGAATTCGCACCCGGCGTCGGCCATCTCGCGCATCATGGCGTTCAGGCGGATCGGGTCGGGCGTCGTGTGCGTCGCCCCGATTTCGCGGCCGTCGATCCGATAGACCACCGTCGAGATCAGCCCCGCGCGGTAGCCCAGCGCCCGCACCAGGTCGTAGAGCAGCGTGGCGGTCGTCGTCTTGCCGTTCGTGCCGGTGACGCCCACCAGCTTCAGCTCGCGGCTCGGATGGCCGTAGAATGCCGCAGCCATGTCGGCCAGCGCCCCGGCCGCATCGCCGACGCACACGTAGGTCACCCCGGCAGCCGGCTCGGAGGGCATCCGCTCGCAGACCACCGCCGCGACGCCCCGTCCGACGGCCGCCGGAATGAAGTCGTGGCCGTCGGCCTGCGTTCCCGGCACGGCGAAGAAACAGTCGCCCGCCCGCACGGCGCGCGAATCGAACGCGAGTCCTCCCACGGCGATCTCCGGATCGCCGTACAACGCCCCGACGGGCGTCCCTTCCAAAATATCCTTCAGTCTTTTCATCTCAGTCCAACGTTATGACGACCGCCGCGCCCGGCCGGATGCGGGTCCCGGCGGCGATACTCTGCCGCACGACGGCTCCCTGCCCCGAGAAGCGGACCCTCAGCCCGCGGCTCTCGAGCACGAACAGCGCGTCCTTTAGCCCCATGCCGCGCACGTCGGGCATCACGCCCCGGTCGTCCGGCAGGCTCGTGATCGCCACGTTCGAGAGGCTGTCCACCGCGGCGCGGCCCCAGCCCGTGCGGCTGTCGAACGAGGCGCGGGGCGAGAGGCGGTCGGCCACGCGGCGGATCTGGGCGATGTCGCCGCCCTTCACCCGCTCGGGATAGCGGCGCGGGCCGTCGCCGCCGACCCGGCCGTACCAGTCGTGGCCGCGGTTGTAAATGTAATCGACCATGCGCTTGACGACGGGGCCCGCCAGCGGCCCGCCGTAGTAGGCCTTGCCCGCCTGCGCCCGGGTCTCGATCGTGGTCAGCACCGTATAGCGCGGCGCATCGGCCGGGAAGAAAGCCACCATCGACCCCAGGTAGTAGCGCCCTTCGCGGCTGCGGGCGTCGGTGATCTGGGCCGTGCCGGTCTTGGCCGCCACCCTCACGCGCGTCGTGTCGCGGAAGAAGGCGCTGGCCGTGCCCTCGGTGCAGACCGCCTGCAGGCACTCGCGGACGATGCGCAGCGTCTGCCGCGAACAGACAGACGAGGAGATCGTCCGGCTCTCGAAACGCTCCTCCACGCGGTCGCCCCGGCGCAGCTCCCGCACCAGCACGGGCGAAATCATCCGCCCCTCGTTGGCCACGGCGTTGTAGAACGTGATCATCTGGATCGGAGTCAGGCGCACGCGGTAGCCGTAGGCCATCTTCACCAGCATGACGCCCGGGTCGGGCACCTTCCAGTCGGAGGTGATCGACGGGGCGCGTTCGCCGAGCCGCTCCAGTCCGACGGTCTCGCCCAGATGCAGCTCGTCGCGCAGGTAGTCGCTGTACCGCTGCTTCCGCCCCGTGATGCCGTAACGGTCCCAGACCGCCTCGGCGAAATAGACGTTCGACGACGAGGCCACGGCGCGGCGGAAGTCGATTTCGCGGTCGCCGCGGTGCGAGTCGCGGATGTTGCGCGCCGGGCCGATCTTCACCGGATCGCCGTTGTGGGTGTCGTAAACGGTCGTCACGGGCATCCGCGCGTCGTCGAGCAGCGTGAGCATCGTCGCCAGCTTGAAGGTCGATCCCGGCTCCATGCTGCGGCTCAGGGCGTAGTTCTCCCGCTCGGCGAAGCTCCCGTCGGCATTGCGCCCGAGGTTGGCCAGCGCCAGGATCTCGCCCGTGCGGGTCTCCATCACGATGGTCGTGCCCCACAGGGCGTTCTGCCGCTCGAGCTGCTGCCGCAGCGCCTTGTCGGCCACGTCCTGCAAGTCGAGATCGAGGGTCGTCACCACGTCGTACCCGTCCTCCGGATCCTCGTGCCCGGCTCCCGCCACGCGGCCGTAGAACCCGCGCGCGATACGCTGCCGCACGGCCCGTCCGTCACGGCCCGCCAGCTCGGCGCGGTAGGCCTCCTCGATGCCGTAATTGCCCTTGTCGCCCGTCAGGCCGATGGTCCGCCGCGCCAGCTCGCCCTGCGGATAGATGCGTTCGTCGCGTTCGACCAGGCGGTAAACCATGCCCATATTCCAATTCAGCAGCGGATAGCGCCGCAGCACCTCCCACTCGGCGTAGTCCACCTCGCGGGGAAAGACAGCGACGGGCGTATGGTCGCGGATCGTGTCGTAAATCCGCCGCGTGACGTACTCCTCGCCGCGCAGGCGGTCGAGCATCCGCGACAGCCACCCCTCCGAACGGAGATACTGCGTGTCGCGCGGATTGACCAGCCGGTAGCGCCGGGCATGCTCCTCGCGGAACATCCGGGCGTACTCCGAGGCGGGACGGTCCCCGAAGAAGGCGGCGAGCAGCTTCGAGAGCGAATCGGCCTGCTCGCGGAAGGTCCTGAGCGAATCCAGCCCCGGCGAGGCGAAGTCGAAGGCGGCCTGGTAACGGAAGATCGAGGTGGCCAGCGGCTCGCCGTCGCGCGAGAGGATGCTGCCGCGCTGGGCGGGAATCACCTCCTCGGTGAAGATGCGGCTCGAAAGGCGGTCGGCGTTGTAGGCCACCTCCGCGCTGAAGAGCTGCACCCACACCAGACGGACGAGCACGACGCCCCCGGCGAGGATGAAGAGCACGTAGAGGAGCCTCACCCGCAGCAGAATGTCGCTTTTGATCTTCGA
>CDZE01024181.1_pt1 | contig 17941 bp, 8 predicted proteins | sample 557341 | NCBI WGS metagenome assembly CDZE01 (sample SAMEA3182109, study PRJEB8094) | gut metagenome | biome: human; feature: gut; material: Stool; isolation source: human stools | place: Canada | collected 2013-04-23
TTTTCTGTTTCTTTTGTACTTGCACAGGTACTTGTTAAAGGTACAGTGAAGGACAACTTAGGAGAAGGAGTGCCGGGAGCCAGTGTTCAGGTACAAGGTACTTCACAAGGAACAATCACTGACCTTGATGGTAAATTTGCTTTTAACGTACCCAATAAGAATTCAATATTGGTTATTTCTTTCATTGGTTATGTCACTGTAGAAATAAAGGCGGACACTCAAAAGCCAATGGTTATCACATTGAAGGAAGATACAAAGACATTGGACGAAGTGGTAGTAGTCGGCTATCAGGAAATACGCAAGAGAGACCTGACGGGTTCTGTTGCCAAAGCCAGCATGGCAGAACTGCTTAGCACTCCGACTGCTTCTTTCGGCGAGACATTAGGCGGACGTATTGCCGGTGTCAACGTAAGTTCGGGCGAAGGTATGCCGGGCGGACAGATGAACATCGTCATCCGTGGTAACAACTCTTTGACACAGGACAACTCTCCTCTTTATGTCATTGACGGTTTCCCGGTGGAAGACCCCTCCATAGCCGCAGCCATCAATCAGAATGATATCGAGTCACTCGACTTCCTGAAGGATGCCTCTGCTACTGCTATCTACGGTGCCCGTGGTGCCAACGGTGTCGTGATGATTACAACCAAGAAAGGAACAATCGGCCAACCTAAAATTAAATATGACGGAAGTTTCGGTATTCAGCATATCACCAAAACAATCCCGATGATGGATGCCTATGAATTCGTCAAACTACAGGCAGAACGTAGTCCCAAAGATATGGAAACTACCTACTTCATGAATTATGACGGCAAGAAATGGGGATTGGAAGATTATAGAAATATCCCACAATATAACTGGCAGGATGAAATCTTCCGCAGCGCATGGATGCAAAGCCACAATGTCAGCCTGACCGGTGGTTCGGAAGGAGTTCGTTACAACGCTTCTTTATCTTATTATGACCAGGACGGTATCTTGTTGGAATCAAACTACAAGCGTATACAAGGCCGTATGGGCACTACCATTCAAAAAAAGAAACTGAAAATCTATCTGACAACCAACTATTCAAGTACTACAACCACCGGTGGTTCTCCTTCCCAGAACTCATACAGTGGTATGAATAACCTGTTCTACAGCGTATGGGGATATCGCCCCGTGACAGAACCGAACAGACCATTGAATTCGTTGATGGATAATATTATGGACGATGCGATAAACAACACCAACGACTATCGTTTCAACCCTATCATGTCTTTGAAAAACGAATATCGCAAGACGTACGCGAACTATATCCAGTTCAACGGATTTGCAGAATATGAATTTATCAAAGGATTGAAGTTGAAAGTTTCCGGCGGTTACACGTTCGATACCCGCAAAGGGGAAACATTCAACAACTCGAAGACCCGCTATGGTAATCCGAAATCATCCGATAAGGTAAATGCAGAAATCTACCATTCTCAACGTGCAACATGGTTGAACGAAAACATTCTGACCTATCAGACCAATATCAAACGGAAACATTTCTTTAATAGTATGGTAGGTGTAACCCTGCAAAATTCCGACTATGAATACTATTCATACAAGACAGTGCAAATTCCAAACGAAGCACTCGGAATGGCAGGAATGAGTGAAGGAACTCCGAGTACGACCAAATCATTAAAGAGTTCCTGGTCTATGCTTTCCTTCCTGGGACGTTTAAACTACAACTATAAATCATTGTATTATGCAACGGTTTCTTTCCGTTCCGACGGTTCTTCCAAGTTCCGTGGCGATAACCGTTTCGGCTACTTCCCTTCCAGCTCATTGGCTTGGGGATTCATGGAAGAAGATTTTATGAAACCATTGAAACCAGTTGTTTCTTCAGGTAAATTAAGAGCAAGCTGGGGATTGACCGGTAACAACCGTGTAGGCGAGTATGATACATACGCTCTATATCAAATGTTGAAAGATAAAGTCGGAGACTTTATTTCAGTCGGTAGTACTCCAAGTGGCGTATATCCATTTGAAAACAGTCTGACAAGCGTAGGTATGGTACCTACTTCTTTAAGAAATAGAAAGTTGAAATGGGAAACTACCGAACAGTGGAATCTGGGTCTGGACTTGGGCTTCCTTGACGAACGTATCGGATTGACCATAGACTGGTATCGTAAGACGACTCGCGACCTGCTGCTGAATGCATCAACAGCTCCTTCTTCCGGTTTTACCAGTGCGATGAAAAATATAGGTAAGGTACGCAACCAAGGTATTGAGTTCACCTTGAATACTACCAACATTAAAAACCGTAATTTCTCGTGGACCAGTAACTTCAATATAGCCTTTAACAAGAATAAAGTATTGGCATTGGCAGAAAACCAAGTATCCATGCCAACTGCTGCGAAATTTGACCAAAACTATAACTCACAATACAGCTACATCGCCAAAGTGGGTTATCCGATGGGGATGATGTATGGATTCATCTATGAAGGTACATACAAGTACGAAGACTTCGACAAGGTGGGTGATACCTATACATTGAAACGTAATGTTCCATATTTCTCTTCCGAGAGTAATACGCAACCGGGTATGCCCAAATACGCAGACTTGAATGGTGACGGTATTATCGACGATAACGACCGTACTATGATCGGTAACGGTATGCCGAAACATACAGGTGGATTTACCAATAATTTCGAATACAAAGGATTTGACTTGAGCATCTTCTTCCAATGGTCGTATGGAAACGATGTATTGAATGCCAACCGCCTGTTCTTCGAGAACAGTAATAAGACACGCGACTTGAACCAATATGCAAGTTACGCAGACCGTTGGACAACAGAAAACCCGGAAAGTAATATTCCGAGAGCTACCGACTCCGGTTCTAACAAAGTATTCTCTACACGTATTATCGAGGATGGTTCTTTCCTTCGTCTGAAAACAGTATCTTTAGGCTATACACTGCCGAAGCAACTGACCAAGAAATGGAAGATAGACAATGCACGTGTATTCGTTGCCGGTCAGAATCTATGGACATGTACAGGATATTCCGGTTACGACCCGGAAGTATCTATCCGTGAAGGCGCACTGACTCCGGGGCTGGACTTCTCCGCTTATCCGAGAGCCTACTCTATTAGTTTTGGTGTAAACCTAGGTTTCTAATCAATCATCCTTCAAACAATTACGTATATGAAAACAATAAGAATAATTATCATATCACTTCTTGTCGGACTAAACCTGACTTCCTGCGATTTCCTGGAAAAAGACCCGACATATACTACTCCCGAAAACTTCTTCAAAAATGAAGCAGAAGCTACTTCATGGCTGACAGGAACCTATGCTATTCTGGGACAAAGTTCATTTTACGGAAATGAATTCCTATACCTTGTAGGAGGTGACGACCTGGGACACTATGGTGGTGCCAACCGCGGACCTAATAAGAGCGGTTTAATCTGTAACAATGCCAACACAAGTGATCCTACTGTAGCGGCCCTATGGTCTACATTATACGCTGGCGTCAACAGAGCCAATATTTTCCTGGAGAATATTGATGCAGTGCCCGATATGAACGATGATACCCGCAAACAATACAAAGCGGAAGCTCGCTTCTTGCGCGCATTCTATTATTTCACTTTGGTAGAATGTTGGGGAGATGTACCTTTCAAGACTACTTCTACAGAAGATGTTTATAACCACTCTATTCCTCGTACGGACAAACAGACGATTTATGATTTTATCATCAAAGAAATGTATGGTTCTGCCGAAGATCTCAAATCTGCTCAAGATTTGAACTATTTGCCGGGACGTATTTCCAAATCGGCAGCTTGGGGAATGTTGGCACGTGTATATATGTTCAGAGCTGGTGAGCCTAAACGTGACAAGGAAGTGGGTTTAGCCAACAGTACGACTAGTGCCGAGATTACAGAATATTTCAAAAAAGCGAGTTACTATGCACAGCTAGTTAAGAATGAAGGTCATTCACTGACTGCTAAATATTGGGATTTCTTTATCGACATTTGTTCTGATAAGTATAACACTGCTCTCAATAAGGATGGTGCCAAGGCTAATGAAAGTATCTGGGAGGTAGAATTTGCAGGTAACCGTTCAACGGATGTACGTGCAGAAGGTAGAATTGGTAATATTATCGGTATTCAGGGTAAGGACCTTTCTTCCAAAGCGTCCATCACCGGTAAAGGTGACCCGGGTTATGCATACGCTTTTATCTGGAATACTCCTAAACTGCTGGAATTGTATGAAGCAAACGGTGATATTGACCGTTGCAACTGGAATATCGCTCCATTCACTTACACCCAGTCAGCAGGAGAAGGCACTCCGGTAGACGGTCGTGAATTTGTGAAAGGAAAAAGAGATGAAGTGAAACAACAATACTGGGATAAGTCCTTCAGCTATGGTGAAACAGAGCCGGGGTCTACTTACGGTGATCGTGAATCGAAGAACGATGCCAATAAGAACCGTAATAGAGCTGCTGCCAAATATCGTAGAGAATATGAGGCAGACAAGAAGAGCAAGAACGATACTTCCATCAACTTCCCTCTTCTCCGCTACTCTGACATTCTGCTGATGATTGCAGAAGCTGAAAATGAAGTCAACCATGGTCCTAATGATCTGGCTTATGAATGTATCAATGCAGTAAGAGAACGTGCAGGAATCAACAAGCTTGCAGCAAATCTGGATGAAACCGGCTTCCGCAAGGCTATCAAAGACGAACGTGCTATGGAACTCTGCTTCGAATATACACGCCGTTTCGACCTGATCCGTTGGGGAGACTATCACAAACTGATGCAGGAACAAGTGGACAAGGCGCAGGCTGACGAATCCTGGAAATTCGGAACCAATGTATATACTTACTTCAATATTCCGAAGTCTTACAACTATTTCCCGATTCCTGCCAATGAGATAGGATCGAACAGTGCTATCAAAACGAATAATCCGGGTTGGTAAATCCCTTATTAACTTTAAAAAGAAAAGGATATGAAGACAATATATAAAAGTTTGATGACTATCGCTTTTGCCGGACTATGTCTCGCTTCATGCGACAAGGAATTAAAAGAAGACACAACAATGGAAGTTGGTGTGGTGACAGACAGCAATGTCAGCTTCGATGGCAAAACTGTGACTGTAAAGAAAGGAAGTCCGGTAACGTTCAGCTTCGATGGCGACCCTGATTTTATCAGTTTCTTCAGCGGCGAGATAGGGCACGAATACAAACATCGGAACAGAATTGAAATGCAACCGGAAGACGTAGAAAAATGTGAAATCAATTTCTCTGTATTATATGACTATGGTAGTGCGAAAACCATCGAAGGTTCTACTCACATATTAATATCCGATCAATTCGGAGGGATTAGTGGCAACAATGTGGAAAAAGACAAAGAAGCAGTTACTAATTGCGAATGGACAGAACTTGTCAGCCAAGATGAGCTTCCTAAAGCAACCAAAGATACTAAAGACTATTCTTGTCCTTTAATATCTTATCTGGGTAAAGAGATCAGCATTGCTTTCCGTCTTAACCCTCTTGATAATAGCAGCACAATGCCTGTAATACATATTAAGGGCTTACAGCTTAATCTGGAGTTCAACAATGGAAAATCAACTACAATTAATGCAAAGAACTTCGAATTCTCGGCTTTAAATGTAACCTATAATTTAGACGATCTTTCAAAAAACAACACTCATCTTACCAAATTAAAGGAAGCATTAGGTAATAAAAACCTCACACTTGAAGAGATGAAAAGCGCAGAATATGAAGACAAAATAGCATACGCTACTGTAGACGGTAATATTCCTTATTTCTGGAGAATTAACCAGCCAAGCGATTTCGTAACCAGTGGCGGAGCAGCAGGGTATACAAAAGGGGATACTTGGCTTATCTCCAATCCAATCCTCCTCAACGGTTCCTGCAATCCTGACGCTGGTGTAGCGATTAAGAATATCTCGCAGTCGTTGGAGATATACTCACATACCTATGAAGAGGCCGGTACATATACCGCTACCTTCGTAGCCAACAATGCAAACTACGTCCATCAAGGTGGTCAAGTAGTACGTGAACTGACTATAAACGTTGTAGAATAAAAATATATCCCCCAATTTTTCTAACCTTCAATCATAGAAAACGTTTATAAAAATCAGACTTTAATCAATTTAACATCAGAAAGAGAGGGACCGCGAGGTTCCTCTCTTTTACTTTTTCTGTATCTTTGCACAAAAATAAAAATAATGCCAAAGACTCTTCCTATTCATTTTGCCCCATTACAAGGTTACACCGAAGTGTTTTACCGTAATGCTCATGCTGCCTGCTTCGGAGGTATAGATACTTATTATACCCCATTTGTACGACTCGAAAAAGGCGGATTCCGCCATAGAGATGTGCGAGGAATCGAACCCGGGAATAATCAGGTAGCCCATCTGATTCCCCAACTGATAGCCCCTTCTTTTGAAAAAGCAGAAAAAATCTTATCCCTATTCATTGAAAAGGGATATAAGGAAGTCGACATCAATATGGGATGTCCTTTTCCCATGCTGGCTAAACGTCACAATGGTTCCGGCATTCTTCCTTATCCCGAAGAAGTTCAGGCGTTACTTAGCCTGATTACAGAATATCCGCAAATAAGTTTCTCCATCAAAATGAGGTTGGGCTGGGAAGATATGGAAGAATGTCTGAAACTGGCTCCGATTATCAATGAGCTACCCTTGCGACAAGTGGTTATGCACCCCCGCTTGGGAAAACAGCAATACAAAGGAGAAGTTGACCTTAAAGCGTTTGAGGCTTTTCAGAGTGCCTGCAAACATCCGCTCATCTATAATGGAGATATCAATAGTGTAGAAGATATTCACCGCATTCAGGAACAGTTTCCCGGACTAGCCGGAATTATGATAGGACGGGGATTACTTGCCAACCCGGCATTAGCTTTGGAGTATAGACAAAACCGTGCACTCGAGTTCGATGAAATGAGAGAAAAATTGCAATCTATGCACAAATGCGTATACAATCAATATGCAGAACAGTTGGAAGGAGGAGACGAACAACTTCTGAACAAAATGAAAACTTTCTGGGAATATTTAATGCCGCAAGCAGACAGAAAATTACTGAAAGCAATTCATAAAAGCACAAGTCTCAACAAATATAATCAGGCAATCCTTGCCTTTTTTAATCAACGATGAACTGATAACCAGTAATTTTACGTAATTTTGCGCCCGTTTACAAACATGCACATTATGAAAAAATACATTCTAATCTTTCTTTGTCTGATAACCGTATCGGGCAGTTTCGCACAAATGCAGGATTTCAAGTTCAAATTCTATGGACAGATTCGTACTGACTTCTATTATAATAGTCGTGCTAACGAAGAAACCGTAGACGGATTGTTTTATATGTATCCAAAAGACAAAGTGCGTGATCCGGAGGGGAACGATTTGAACTCAACACCCAACAGTAACTTCTATACTTTATATTCGCGCCTTGGAGTAGACGTTGCCGGTCCAAAACTGGGAACAGCCAAGACATCTGCCAAAGTAGAAGTCGACTTCCGCGGCACAGGCACTTCTTATTCGGTCATTCGCCTTCGTCATGCTTATTTGAATCTGGATTGGGGAAAATCAGCTTTATTACTCGGGCAGAACTGGCATCCGCTATTCGGAGATGTGTCTCCGCAGATTCTTAATCTCTCTGTAGGAGCACCGTTCCAACCATTCAGCCGTGCGCCACAAATTCGTTATCGCTATACAAACAAGAATTTCCAACTTACCGGAGCCGCAGTGTGGCAATCACAATATACTTCACAAGGACCGGAAGGGAAAACGCATAACTATCTGAAGCAAAGCTGTATTCCCGAAATTTACTTAGGATTAGACTATAAAAGTAAACAATTGCAAGCAGGAGTAGGCGTCGAAATGCTTTCACTGAAACCTAGAACGGAAGCAACACGCCATCATTATTTTACAGACCCGTATACCGGCTATATGTATTCAATGGAAACAACCTTCAAGGTGGACGAACGCATTACCACCCTGTCCTACGAAGCCCATGTAAAATATACGAATAAAGATTGGTTTATAGGTGCGAAGAGTGTATTAGGATCCAATCTGACACAAGCTTCCGGCTTGGGTGGATTCGGGATCAAGTCTGTCAACGAACAAACGGGAGAACAAGAATATACTCCGATACGTTTCTCCAGCTCTTGGTTCAACGTTGTCTACGGACAGAAATGGAAGCCGGGAATCTTCGTAGGTTATGCCAAGAATCTGGGAACAAGTGATGCACTATATGCTCCCAAAGGAAATGATGCAAAACTTTATGGAACAGGAACAGACCTTAACCAATTAGTTACGGCAGGAGCAGAACTGACCTACAATGTCCCCCACTGGAAATTCGGGTTGGAATATACATTAAGCTCTGCGTGGTATGGTTCGCTCAATACGTCCAATGGGAAAATTCAAGATACCCATGCCGTATGTAACAACCGTATTGTTGCCGTTGCCATGTTTATGTTCTAACCTCTCTATACAATTATTTTAATTATATATCTGTCACCTGTCACCGATTGCAGCTTAACGGTTTGATTATTAACAATTAACACCGTGACAGCAATAGGTGACAGCAGTGTGACAACAATAATGCTGTCACCAGAAACAGATAAGCTACATTTCACAACGCGGAGGTATTCACTCCGGAAGCTCCAGGCAATCCTATTTATTTCATGAATGCATTACCTTTGTTTCTCGTGGGGAAACTTTTAGTTTCAAGGCTTGAAACCAAAGGTTTCGTACCGGGAAACTAAAGTTTCAGCATTGGGAAACTGTAGTTTCAGCACCGAGAAACAATAGTTTCAACGGCATGGAAACTATGGTTTCTCCAAGAGAAACTACTGTTCCCCTATCAGGAAAAGCAAATGATCTCCTGTTGTCTGACTTCTATCTCCTTAACCCCACTTCAAAGCTAGCACCATCTTTACAACTGAACTGCAAAACTGTTTGCTTCTTATCAGAAGAAATCACCTTGCAAAACGGAGTTTCTTCTACATTCCATTGCCCTTTTATCGTTACAGTCACAGGTATTTCACCACTGGCATTTTCAATCCATGGTCGTGAATAGATACTACGTTCGATGCGTTTCCCATCTTTATCAAACGCTTCATCGCTTGGACCGCGATACAAAGCCAAATCCGGTTGTGCCACCGTTAACTTAATCTTATCAGCAGATTCTTTATGAGTCATAACCAGACAGGAAGTATCCACACGTTGTAATAAACCACCCGGCAATGTCGTTTCAGGAGTTTCAAACAACACATAAGAAATGATCTGTTCGGAAACGGACTCTACAATATGTGCATTCCGGTCTTGCTGTAATACCTTATAAGTGGGCTTTTTTGCAAATTTCTTCATCAGAGCTTCATTCGTCTGAGGCAGAACAGCGTATTCATAACTTCCGTTTTTCGGTGCCTTTCCATGATCCACAACCAAAGAAACCCAATCACCCTTTGTTTCCTTTCCTGTATTTTGCATTCGCGAGTATTGAGGAAAGTTCTTCTCAAACCGGATGGGAGTTGGAACATAATAACCCGTTCCCAAATGGTCCACCCATACTTTCTTATCTCCTTGATAATTTTTCCAATAATCATGCCCTGCTTTATCAGTAACTGCCAATTGGAAGATAGTCGTTTCTGTCGGGAACTCCGTATTTGTATTTTCAATATCCGAACCAAGACAGACAATCATTCCATCGATGAAATGGTAAGATTTACGTGCCCGATGTGATCCGTTGTACTTATCATGCTCATGTAACTTCATTCCGAAATTACCATTCATCTTCTGTTGAGACAAACCACCGGCAAAAGCCTCGTCGGAGTAAAGCATCTCTTCCATTCCAGAGTAACTATCCACATTGAGCACCTTAGCCTGCAATTGCTCCAATGGCAAATGAATAGATGTCACTCCCGGAATACGGTTCCAGTCAAAACCTTCCTGCTGCCAGCCGCTAGTGGCGGGAGTTACTGTCTGTCCCGGTGCAGCAGTCAATATTTGCAAACTGCCGTGTGCCAGGTAGCGACCGTATAGATTTGCTCCCAGATAATGCTCTGCCGCCCATAGATAACGGGAATGTCCGCGTGCCACAGCCGACCAATTGCTACGACGTTGGACAGAGACGCAACCATATCCCATCGCTATATTTCCCTGCGGATCCGGTTCCGGACGGAAACCTTTCTCCACAAGACGTTTTGCCACCTTACGTTCTTCAGCATTTGAAACCTTAGGCATATATTCGGGAGAGTCATTTTCAATACTTGGGTCTGAAATCAGACGGAGGTAAGAAGAAGCCATTTCACTATCATATTCCTCCTTTCCATCGGGAGAACCAGCTAGAGCCATCATAGCAAAATGCATAGGAACCAGTTTACCTTTTCCATCCGGATGACGACCGGACATGGAAAGAGGGAAGTTCAGCTTATTGCAATAGAAACGCATGGTCAACAGTACATTTTTCACTGTTTCATGAGCTAACTCGGAAACAGCAAATTCCGTCCGGCTGAAAAGATAAATCATATTGGTTGCTCCATCGAGTCCGCCCACAGCATAAGCCGGATAGTTATTTCGATGATGGAAAGCACCTCCGTCTACTTTAAACGAACCGGATAATCCCAATGCAGGACGGCAACCAAAATCAATCCAACGGGAGAAAGACCGGAGATATTGTAGTTTTTCCGGTGTATCTTCCATCATTAAAATGCTGGCAATGCGTCCTGTGGTCTGTGTATTGAAAGAGTCCATATCAATTCCATTAACTTCCGGTTTAGGGTATACTTCGTTAGTAATCGCATACCAACGTAACGTACGTTCGGCTTCCTGAAGTTTCCCGGTTTCCCTAAGCACATCTTTCATCAGAAAATATGCCAGGTACAGACCGCGAACACTATAGCCATAATGATGGATATTTCCCCAACAACTACCATAAGCTACCCCCTGATCGGTTATGTGATCGTACATTGCTAAGAACTTCTTCTTCATTTCTTCCCGAATCACCGGATTTGCCGCATTATTATATGCAACGGCAATTCTTTTCATCAGGTCGAAATAAGCACGCATTTCCACTCCCATTTTAGTCAGCATATCTTTATCCCAGTTCGGTATGATCCGTTCATAAGCTTCTGAAGCACGTACCATGTAGATAGGTACTCCCGATACTTGGCCGTTCTTGTAAGTTATCTGATAGAAATCATATTTCTTGCGGATGGTTTCTACTTCTTTATCTGTCGTTTTCCCTTTCGTGTAGATCATATCACGAAAACGCTTTTCCAACAGTTGCATTTCTGCTCTTTGCTTATCGTCTACAGGAGTCAATTCAATATCCGGTTTCAAAAGCGAGTGTTGATAGACAACCAGCCAATGGTTGGTGGTCCCGGCATTGACAAAAGGAACTTGCAGATCGGCCGTCTGTTGACGTGCATCAACCTTAGTAGCCGTAATCAAATGATCGATGAAAAGGCTTCCTTTTGAATTTGGAGCAATAATCCGGAGTTCATTCATGCCTTCTTCCGGTGTGCCTTGCATATCACGTTCATAGCAAACCCATGCGGCACGCCAACCACTGAAATTAATACCAAAAGGGAAAGATGTGCATCGTTTGCCGTCTTTCAGAAACTGAAACTCAATGGTCGCATCTTGGGGAACTTCATTATAAACCCACACAATAAAAGCCGAAAGATATAAATCCTTGCCGGTCGGATCTTTCTTCTCAAACTTCAGGTCTTTCTTGAGTTCCAATATTCCACCCGGTTCAAATGTCCATTCCAACGAATGTTTTCCATCTTTATAATGCAGATCAGATACCGACAGGCGGGAATGGGTAGCGGTGATACAATCCGGTATTTGCGGTTCTTCAAAAGAAAACATCCGCTCATCTGTTACAACTTGCGCATGAAGGAATGCTGAGCACAAAAGAGAAAACAGAGTTGTCACTCCAAATTTAGTAAAAGGTTGTTTCATCATGGAAATATAGTCTTATTAGGTTTTCAGTATATAAGTCAAAGTATAGTCGCTCTAAAATCTGTAAAGAGTACGTGATTCTGCAAAAGACGTAAACCGAAGTGTCCGTCACCTTCACTACCCGCAAGGGTATAGCGGAACAACTCTTCATCATTCACAGAATAAGTTGTGATTCCCTTTTCCACTCGAATCCGAATCTCATACCATTGATTGGGGACGAGTAAATGAGAGGCATCGGTATATTCTTTCAATAAAGGTTTCACCTTGTCATCTGCCACTCCATAATATTCTCCTTTGTATCGACGGAAACGGGTCGTTGAGTTATCATTTCCTCCGTATCCAACGTAGAAAAGGTTTAATATGTTATAGTTTTTAAAGATGCCGTCACGCCACTGACTACGGGCAAAAAGATCATCAGGGTATTTAGGATCATTGGCAGCCCAGAAGCAGTTCAGATCACTCAAGCGGTCATACTTTCCACCTTGCATCACCATACAAATACAATAACTTATTTCATAATCGCCCGTCAATCGTTGCCGATACCACATAGTCAGTCCGTCCGGAACTATCAATTCTAATGTATCTGCACGTTCTATTATCTGCAAAGCATGGGATGCATCTTCTATTTTCCATTGCTGCACAAAGGAAGCTTTGTGTTGTGCCAAAAGCACCACACTATTTAAGAGAAAAAAAGTAATCAAACTGTAGCCTATAAAAAATCGCTTCGTCATTACGGTATTAGTTTAAAGATTATTCTTCCGAATACAAAGAAACCCCTCTTTTCGAAAAAAGAGGGGTTCAAATTGTACAAAATATCTCAAATAACGTATTGACTGATAATTTGCATTACCAATATCTTATAGTTTTTTCATCAACAAAGTTCTCATACCATTTCTGGTTTGAAGCACCCTTACTATCTACCCATTTAGTAAAATCAGGATATGCTTCTCTAAATGGTACACGTTCATAAGCATGACGTGTGCCAACCGGAAGTTTAACTCCCCAAGTGGAACCTTTGGTATTTGAATAATAAACATTTGCATCCAGTGTAGTGTCACCCGCAACCAATGCTTCATATTCTGCTTTGTAAGCAGAAGTCGGTGCATAACCCCTCATGTGTATTTCTTTACCACCGTTCACCTTAATAAAGAAATTCTGTCTATTAGTATCTAAAATCAACTCTCTAAATGCTGCAAGCTGAGCATCTCTTTCAGCTCCAGTTAATCCTTCTTTACCAATCAGTCTAACTTCAGCACGCAACATAGGTAGTCCTTCTCTTACTTTTCCTTGTGTTACCTGAAACATATCCTGATTATTATCCATCAAAGAAGTTAAACCATCCAGTGTAATAACAGTTCCTTCCGCTTGTGCTTTATCCACTGTCAATATTGCGAAACGCGGTTCTTTGCGAGTATCATTACTCCAATTCCAATTTTTATTTTCAACTTTCACTATATTTTTTGTAGAAAGTTCCTCTTTAGCTAAGTCTGTCATTGTTCCCTGACCACCTTTTAGTACAAGGCTTGCAGTAATCCGATCAACATACTCGCTTTTCAAACCATCCAGTACAACACCTAACACAGTCGGGTATATACCACCTACAGCACGAACATCCAAAGTCAACAACAATTCTTCTTTACCTCCTACAGTCTCCATCATCTGTTGACTATGACATTCAGTCACCTTCAAGTCATACTCGAATACAACATCGTTGAAATCTTCATCATACCATGAATCCAGTTGAATAGGCCAACCATCTTCGAACATCACCACACCTGTGTTATGATAGAAAAGATAGCCTTGGTCCGTTTCATTTGTCGGCTGCACTGCATCTTCAGGAAGCGCAAGAGTTACCGATGCCAGACGGTTTGTTTCAAAATTGAAACCAGTACTCTGATCTACACCACGACTAACAGGAGACAAAGCAAATTCTTTTGTAGCTTCTGTTCCCGAAACTGTATTGTATTTCATATACACTTTCTCGCAAGCAGCAGGAACATTCAACGTAAGAGTACGGGAATCTTTCACTAATACATCTCCCACAAGCAGGCTCGCTTCAGAACCACTTTTATCGGAATATACATTCACAAGTGCAGAAGCATTTACCGGGTCAACAGTTCCCGAACCATCGTTACCTTTTTCCAACTCATTATCAGAGCAGGAAGTAGTAACCAACATTGTCCCCATAAGGACATACACCAAACTTTTAATTTTCATCTTAATTTAATTTTTAAATTTATTGTTTGTTTTTGTTTCGCATGAGAACCTGGCTTATCACACTTATTTCCAGGCTCCATTTGTTAACTTATCAAAAATATATTTAACTCCTAATAGCTTTTTGCTTGCCTTTATTTGTAATTTCAATCCTTTCCATCGAGAATAATCACAAGAGCTAAAATAGGGCTCAAAAGGCCTGTTCATGAACACTGGATAATATATACAAGTTATTTCGTATATTTGCATTAGACAGAACATTCAATACAACAAATATAGAGCTTTTATTCCGAATATACAAGTTCTATATATAAATATATCAAGGGAAATGGATCAAGTACTGTATGGTATAGATTACATAGAATATTATTTCTATTGGATATATTACAAGTTTATTGGCTATCCTTTAATCATAAGAATATGCTCAATTGCTGTAATGTTTTGTATTATTGCGTACTTATTTCTCCTATTCCATATTATATATGGTATATTTAAAAGGCGAAAAGAGAAGCGGAAATACAATAAAGCATTTGATAAGTATTATGAAGAAATGAAATCTATCTCACTAGATTCCAACACATTGAGTGAAGAAGAGATAGCTGACAGATTAGAATATGATACGAAAAAGCGCCCGAAACCTAACGAGTTACGCATTATCACTCAACTATTAACAGAAATCAAGAGTGTGCATGAAGATGAGATCAATGAACTAAACTATCAAACGATTCAAACCGTATTCCAAATCACACGTTTCCTTGAACGCGAACTTCAATTCGGTTCCAAAAGATCAAAGATACAAGCTCTGAAACTTATTCAGTCCATCAATGGCTATGCCTCTGAAGCGGTATTGGTGCGTTTCCTCTATCATCGTGAACTAGAACTAAGAAACTCGGCACGCTATACTTATATGTGGTTAAGCCAGGGTGACCCGTTCCGCTTCTTCGACGAAGACATCGGCATGAAGTTAAGGCAATGGGACATGATGGAGTTACACGCTATCTTGGAGCACCGTAAGAAAGTGGGATATAACACACCCACCTTTATTAAATGGGTGAATACTTCAGCTGAAGAAAACGTTAAGATATTCTTTATCAACGAAATCCGGCTATATAATGAAACCGAAAGTGCCCCAATTCTCGCGAAGCAACTCAATGCCCGTTCTGTGGAAATACGAGGTGAAGCGATCAAGACTTTAGGTAAACTAAAATACAAAGAGGTTGAACCTAAGCTGATTGAAATGTATAATGTACAACCGGAAGAAGTCAAACGACAAATCATTTCGGCTATTGCGGATCTAAAGACCGATAAGGCTTTAGGATTTCTTTACAATGCTTATGATGAAGCAGATAACTGGGGAACCAAGAGAGTCATACTCAAAGCCCTCTATGAGTATAGTGCAATGGGAAGGAAAACATTCGATCAATTGGAAAGAAAAGCAGATTCCCACACAGCTATATTGTTTGCCCACACCAAGCATCCGTTAATCAACCAGTAAAACTAGAGAACATGAGAGATATAATATTTACATTCTTCAATTATTTCGTATTCTTTTATACGAGCATGCTGGCGATATTCTTCGTCACATTCGCCTTCCTCTCTTTCATTTCTCTAAAACGGAGAAAGGATTACTATGTGGAAAGCTATATGCGGAAAACAATCAAGGAATCCCCCTATACACCGGGCATTTCGGTAATTGCTCCTGCCTTCAATGAAGAAAAGACAATCATTGATAATGTGAACTCCATGCTTGCATTGGAATATCCGCTTTTCGAGGTGGTTATTGTAAATGATGGAAGTACGGACAGTACATTGGAAAAGATGACCGAATATTATGAACTGGTAGAAGTGCCCTATGCTTATATCGAGCGAATCAAAACCAGACCGTTCCGAAGACTCCTCAAATCCTCCAACCCGAAATACAGCCGACTCATCGTTGTAGACAAAGAAAATGGAGGAACCAAAGCGGATGCATCCAATGCGGGTATCAACGTTGCTTCTCATCCTTATTTTATCTGCACGGATGTGGATTGCATTTTGGAAAAGTATGCTCTTTATCGTTGTATCTCGCCCATTATATCTTCAGAAAAACAAGTAATTGCAGTCAGCGGAACGATGTTGATGGCTAACGGATGCGTCGTGAAAGACGGACAAATCATAGACGTTAGAACTCCCCGTACACCGATTCCACTTTTCCAGAATCTGGAATACATGCGTTCCTATCTGATTGGTAAGATGGGATGGTCCGCAATCAATGGTATGCCGAATGTTTCCGGTGGATTCGGTCTTTTCGACCGTTCGGTAGCGATTGCAGCCGGAGGATACGATGCCCCCTCTTTTGCCGAAGACATGGACCTCATCACCCGCATGGTAGGATATATGTGCGACTTCTCCCGTCCTTATAAGATCGTACAGATTCCTGATACTTGTTGTTGGACGGAAGGACCTCCCAACCTGGCAATGCTTTACCGGCAACGTACCCGTTGGGCACGGGGATTGTTCCAGACACTTAATATCCATCGTAAGATGATTTTCAAAAAGACGTATAAGCAGATGGGACTGTTAACTCTGCCTTATATGTTCGTTTTTGAGTTTCTGGCGCCAATCATCGAGCTCGTCGGTTTGATAGTATTTATCTATCTGGCCTTTACAGGAGCAGTCAACTGGAACACGGCATGGATGATTTACCTGACGATCTATACGTTCTGCCAGTTCCTTTCCATCGTTGTTATTACCTACGACTACTATGTCGGGATGCTATATAAAAGAGGATATGAATACCTGTGGATTATCATTGCGTCCATATTGGAGCCCATCTTCTATCATCCCATCATCACTTTCTGTTCATTGAGAGGATACCTCAGTTATCTGACCAATAGAGACTTCAAGTGGAAGAACATGGAACGGAAAGGATTCAAGCAGAAAGAAGAAAGTGCAGACGGTACTGATATAACGGCAATGAAGCCCGAACCTGCTACGATTTAAACAAGAAAGATTAAAGACAAGATAGAATGAACAGAGAATTTCTCCATAAGATCACCATATTAGGTTGTCTGTTTTTACTGATAACCTCTTCCTCCGGGACCGACAACGGATTCCAGACACCGGAGCAATATGCCCAGATTGTACAGGAGCATTTTGCGAACGAGGAATGGGAAGCAGGGAAAGAGCTGTTGGAGGAGGGCCTTCAGAAATACCCGAATGTTTCTGACCTTGAATGGCTCATGGGAAAATACTGGTTCCACGAAAAGAACTATGACCAGTCGCGTTATCATCTTGTCAAAGCGATAGATGACAATTACAACAACGTCAATGCCAAACATCTGCTGGTAGACGTAGAAGATATCACCGAGAATTATTCCAGTGCTATTTGTTACGTTAATGAGTTGCTGGAAGTGAATCCGTATTGGAGAGGTTTATGGCGAAGAAAGATTGAACTGTACCGCAAGCAGAACAACGATGTGGAAGCAGACCGTCTGTTGAAACGAATCAATCAGATTTACCCGAACGATACGATTCTAAGGAAGGATTATATCTACAGCATGGAGGTAGGCTACCAGCAAATGAAAAAAGGTGGTAACCGAAAAGAGGCTATCGAAAAGCTGACGGAGCTCATCAAAGTATCTCCTCAAAACGAAGAATATTATCTGGACATCATTAACCTGCATTTACAGGAAGGAAACCGGGAAGCTGCTCTAGGCTGGTCATCCAACGGTTTGGCTGCCATACCGGGAAGCGGTGCGCTTATCGTCAAAAGGGC
>CDZE01031145.1_pt1 | contig 17883 bp, 17 predicted proteins | sample 557341 | NCBI WGS metagenome assembly CDZE01 (sample SAMEA3182109, study PRJEB8094) | gut metagenome | biome: human; feature: gut; material: Stool; isolation source: human stools | place: Canada | collected 2013-04-23
GATTGTGATCCCGGAAAGACTAAACTCTTCTTCCGACAACATGACGGGGGCTATTTGAGTGAACGAAGGAGAGGAAGTTGTCGGTCGGGAGGGTTCAACGCCGCCATAATAATCACGGACCACATCCGCCTTGGCTTGTTTAACGCTATAACCCCGTCTGGACATCCAGGAACTCATACCTCCAAAAGTGGTATGCTGATCGCGGCAAACATCGGCTAAAGAACAATTGTAGTCTACTTTCAATACTTCAAGGAAATGTTTCCAGGTTTTTCCAAATCGATTTTCTGCTAAATCCATAATGATTCATTTTTATATATGGCAAAAATATAAGAATGAAAAATGGGCGACAAGATAGAATCGCGGAGACGCTTACCATTGAGCGTAAGCTATACTTTTCCAGCCTTTGCGTCAATCAATTTATATCCATAATAATATCCCGATTAGATTGTTTTTACATCCATTATAAAATCAATCTGCCTGAACTATGGGTACTGTTTCTTATTCACCTTTTGTATTCACCACTTTCCGCATTATCATCCATACAGATAAGTGCTGGAAAAAGAAAAATTCTTGAATTGTTCAAATTCAAGAATCTACAACTTTAACTTTTCTACTTTTGCGGAGAGACGGGGATTCGAACCCCGGATACCCTTTTGGGGTATACACGCTTTCCAGGCGTGCCTCTTCAACCACTCGAGCACCTCTCCTTTTTTCGGAGTGCAAAAATAGAACAAATTTTCAAAACCAGCAAATATTTGAGTCCACAATCTATCTAATCATTCCAAGAGATACATCTATAAATCGTGATTACGCATCCGATACTCCGCCAATTCCTCATACTTAGTACCCGGACGGCCGTAATTACAATACGGATAAATGGAAATACCACCGCGCGGAGTAAAAATGCCCGTCACCTCAATATATTTAGGATCCATCAGCTTAATCAAATCTTTCATGATGATATTCACGCAATCTTCATGAAAATCGCCATGATTACGGAAACTAAACAAATACAGCTTCAAGCTCTTGCTCTCCACCATTTTCACATCAGGCAGGTAGGAGATACGGATTTCCGCAAAATCGGGCTGTCCTGTAATAGGACACAAACTGGTAAATTCGGGACAGTTAAAACGTACCCAATAGTCGTTTCCGGGATGTTTGTTCACAAAGGACTCCAACACTTCGGGAGCATAATCTTGCCTGTACTCGGTCTTCGACCCGAGAAGGGTCAATTCATCTTTTCTTTCCATTAAAATCTGTTTTTTTCATATTCATGTTTTCTCTTTCATACCTTGGAATAGAAATTCTCTCCCTGCCAAGTACATCGTTTCACTAAAGTGATGAAACTGTACCACTTGAGTGATGAAACTTCTTCACTTCAGTGATAAAACTTGCTCACTAAAGTGAAACGATATACCCGGCAAGAAAGGAACACCTTTCATACAAAGAGAAAACACCTTCGTTTATCCTATCGTTTCTCTCTTTCCGCCTTTATCTCCAGATACTTTTCCAATCCTTCACGACGGAGCTTACAGGCCGGGCAATGACCGCAGCCATCCCCCTGTACGCCATTATAGCAAGTCAGCGTTTCATGCCGGATCAAATCGAGCACGCCCAATTCGTCCGCCAACGCCCATGTTTCCGCTTTATCAATCCACATCAACGGAGTGTGAAGCACGAACTGCTCGTCCATGGCAAGGTTCAATGTCACATTCAGCGACTTGATAAAAGCATCCCGGCAATCGGGATAACCGCTGAAGTCTGTCTGCGACACACCGGTCACGATATGATTGATTCCCAATTCGCGTGCATAGACAGCCGCAATGCTCAGAAAGAACAAATTCCGCCCCGGCACAAACGTATTAGGGAAACTATCGGCAGGCTTCACCTCATCCATCGTTATCGTAGTATCTGTCAGCGAATTTTTACCCAGGTTGCCTATAAAGGAAACATCCATCGCTTTAAACTCCACCCCTGCCTTTCCGGCAATAACACGGGCCAGCTCCACTTCCTTCACATGCTTTTGTCCATAGATAAAGCTTAAAGCATACACTTTGCGGAAATGTTTTTTTGCCCAAAACAGGCAAGTGGTTGAGTCCTGCCCTCCGCTGAACACAACCAATGCGTCACTTTTATTCATTGTTGACAATTTTTCAATTTACTAATACGCCAATGTGCCAATTGCCGCGCTATGTGGATATGCTGCGCCATATACCGTATGGTAATTGGCTAACCGGCACACTGACACATCAGCACCTTATTAAAGTTCTTTGATTTTCAATACATTGTATGAGATATGCTCATCAAAGACATCACTGCCATCCACCTTCTTGATGTAATTTACCACACGGATGGTAACGGGCAGGATAATAATTTCATAGAGTGTCTTGAGCACTGCCTGAATAACCATCATCTTTATCAGTTCACCGGCAGGCATCAAACCTCCAAAGGCAACAGGAAAGAAAATCATGGAATCGGCACTCTCACCCACCAAAGTGGAAGTGATGGCACGAAGTGAAAAGTTCTTTCCTCCCGAAGCCAGCTTCATTTTACTCATGACATAGGCATTGAGAAAAGAGCCGACCAAGAAAGCGGTCAGACTGGCTACAGCGATGCGGGGCGCCATGCCGAAAACGAAGTTGAAGCCATCCTCTCCTTCCCAAAACGGAGCTGCGGGCATCAGAATGGCAAGCTGCGCCAAAGCTACCACCATGAAATTCATGGCAAAGCCCATCCAGATGATAAGACGTGCCTTGCGGAAGCCCCATACTTCGGCTATACAATCATTGATAATGTAAGAGATAGGAAATACAACCAGTCCGGCAGTCGCCGTAATTTTCCAGATCTGGACAACTTTGGTTTCCAATAAATTTGCTGCGACAAGACATACACAAAACAGTATGCCAAGCAACATGAACGATACAGATACAGTATTATTATTCTTCATTTCTCCTGTTTTTTACGTGGTGTTCTAGAATACACGACCGCTATTCACGGCATCATACGTCTATTTTTTAATTCGGGGTGCAAAGATAGAAATTATTTCCGAGTTAACCGGATATAACTGCATTAAATATTCTTATCAAGAAGAAACAGCCTCATCAAACAATTACCTTTTCTATAGCCAAACAGTATGGAACAATGAAAGATGAAGCGTCACAAACAGGTGGGTATCAGTGAAAACGATTTTAGGGGCAGATTGAATCCACCCCTAAAAGACAGGATAAAAAAATCCTTTATTCAAACAAAGCAATCGTCTTCTTTATAATTTCGATACACTCCTTTAATTGTTCCTCTGTAATCACCAATGGCGGAGCAAAACGAATAATATTCGTATGTGTCGGTTTGGCCAGCAAACCGTTTTCGGCCAATTTCAAGCAAATCTCCCACGCCAAATCCTTCGTTTCATCATTATTGATTATCAACGCATTCAGCAATCCCTTGCCCCGGACCAAAGAAGCCACACGAGATGTTTCGCACAGTTTTCTCATCTCTTCCCGGAATATCAGTCCCAGCCTGTATGCCCTGTCCGCCAACTGTTCGTCCCGTACTACCTCAAGCGCCGTAACAGCCACTGCCGCAGCAATAGGATTTCCGCCAAAAGTGGAGCCATGTTGCCCCGGACGGATAACATCCATCACTTCATTGCATGATAATACCGCAGAAACAGGACAGGCCCCACCCGATAAAGCCTTTCCCAAAATCAAGATATCCGGATGAACATTCTCATAGTCACAAGCCAGCAATTTACCTGTACGGGCAATGCCGGTCTGCACTTCATCGGCTATAAAAAGTACATTGTGGGCACGGCACAAGTCGTAACATTTTTTCAAATATCCCTCATCGGGTACATAAGCACCTGCCTCTCCCTGAATGGGCTCAACCAGGAATCCGGCCACATGAGGATGTTCGTCCAGCACTTTCGCCAATGCTTCGGCATCATTGTAGGGAATCACGACAAAGCCGGGGGTAAAAGGTCCGTAGTTATTGTAAGCGTCCGGATCAATGGAGAAAGAAACGATAGTGGTAGTACGCCCATGAAAATTATTCCGGCATACAACGATTTCCGCCGTATCCTTGGGAAGCTTTTTTACTTCATACGCCCATTTGCGGCAAAGCTTCAATGCGGTTTCTACTGCCTCGGCTCCCGTATTCATCGGTAAAACCTTGTCATATCCGAAATAACGGGTGACAAATTCTTCATACCGTCCCAACTGGCTGTTATAAAAAGCGCGTGAAGTCAAAGTCAGCTTTCGCGCCTGTTTTACCAACGTATCGATAATACGCGGATGACAATGTCCTTGGTTCACTGCCGAATAAGCGGAAAGGAAATCATAATATTTCTTTCCTTCCACATCCCATACAAACACACCTTCTCCTTTATCCAATACCACAGGAACAGGATGATAATTGTGTGCTCCATGTTTGTTCTCAAGCTCCATCAATTGAGCTGCCGATAATTTTGCATCCATAAGCTTTTTATTATTTAATGTTTTTCTTTCTTCAAGAATATTTCCGCCATCATGCAACGGGCACTTCCTCCTCCCAGCGTTTCAATGGTAGGGATGGGCATGGGAAGCAACGCGTTATACTTAGACAGCCGTTGTAACTGGCCTTCATCCAACGAATCGTAAGCACTTTGAGACATCACTAGAAACAATGCGCCTTTCCCGTTCTCCACCTGAAGCATATTTCCGGCAAAGTGATGCATCTGTTCCTCGGAGATGGCAATGATTTCTTTCCCTGTCTGCCGCAAGACGTGACAAACCTGCTCACGCTCTTCCACGTCGTCGATGCTGTCCAGACAAACGACCGCATAATCTGTCGCCACACACATCATGACATTGGTATGATAAATGGGCAGACGCTGTCCGTTTACAGTCTGATAAGCATGAAAGGACACTGGAATAAAATTCTGCTCCTTGCAGAACCGACCAAATAAAGCTTCGTCCACCCTTTGCGACAAAGCCGCGTATGCATAACGGTTCACCCGGTCCAGAATGATTCCCCCGGTCCCCTCCAGAAACCGGTTTTCTTCTTCAAAACCTGTATAATCTACCTTCCGACGGATGCTGAACCCCTCCGACTCTATCCGCTGCAAGATATCCGCCCGTCTTTCCGCCCTGCGGTTTTCCGCAAACATAGGATACAGCACCACCGTTCCGTCGTCGTGAAAGGACACCCAGTTGTTCGGAAATATGGAATCCGGAGTATGAGGTATCGGGGTATCCTGCACCGCTATTACCTCTATGCCGTTTGCACGCAACTTATCCACCATGCCCCGAAATTCCTTCAAGGCACAAGCTTGTACTGTTTCACCTGCCGCAACTGTCCGCTGCTGGAAATAATTGTTGGCCGCTGTTTCTTCATTGAACCCGAAGGCCACGGGTTCCACCATCAAAATGTGGTTTGTTGTTTGTTTAGTCATTTTCTCGGATTAATGGTAAGGTGGAGCAGCGCAACAGTCCGCCCATCTTAGATATTTCATAATAAGGTACACGCTCTACCGTCATTCCCCATACCTCTTCCATAAAGGTATTCAGGCGGATAAAGTTCTTTTCAGAAACCACCACCTCAGGAGAGATGGAAAAGACATTCGTATTCATATAGTACATCTCTTCCCGCGTTATTTCAAATACATTCTCCCTGCCGAACAAATCGAGCAGAGTATGATAATCCTGAGGATACATAAATCCGTCCTTATAAATAATCGCATGCCCTTTCCCTACCGGCATAAAGGTACAATCCAGATGCAGAATCCCCGCACGTGGATCTGTATTATGTTTTTTCAGCTCCAAGGGGATGAATATCTTCCCCGGACAGATTTCTTTCAGAAAGGAAAAAGCATACCGGTTGGTACGTGCCGTCTTCATCTGCGGGTAATCGGGCTGGGTATAAAGGCCTACAAACACTATATTATTGTAAAGCACCACATCACCTCCCTCTACGTGCGCCTTTTCGGGAAGGTTGAAAATCTTGTTATAAGCTATCTGATTATAGACCACTTCGTAGGCTTCCTTCTCATCCTCCCGGTTGGGGATGATGTTGGAAACAATAATCTTGTCGTCAATCACAAACCCCACATCACGGGCAAACACCTGATTACAATTCTCCAGTGTCCACGGGCGATAGACCTGTACCCCATATTTCAACAATACGCTTTCAAAGCATCTCATCTCTTTGAAAATATCTTCTTCATGGGGGTATATGTTATGCAATACGGACTCGTATGACTTGGCGTCATAAGTTTCTTCCAGCGTGGGGACCTTCCCTATGGAACCGGGTTGTCCAAGCACCACAGCTTTCAATGTAGAAGTTTCATTCTTTACGTTAAGCTGCATAAATCTAATATATTTATGCAAATATAAGAAGTTTACTCAACTAAACAAATGAATTGCCCGAATAATTCTACCTTATTGATTTATCAATTATATTTGCAACCGAAAAAAGAAGGTAATATGAAAAAACAAGAACTTTATAACAAGGTGATCGCTTATTTTCAAGAAGCGATGCCTGTTGCCGAAACCGAACTTCATTACAATAACCCATTCGAGTTATTGATAGCTGTTATCCTGAGTGCACAATGCACGGACAAACGGGTAAATATGATCACCCCTCCTCTTTACCGGGATTTCCCGACTCCTGAGGCATTGGCCGCTTCGACGCCGGAAGTGATTTATGAATACATACGGAGTGTAAGTTATCCCAACAACAAGGCAAAACACCTGGTGGGCATGGCGCAAATGCTGGTAAAAGATTTTCATAGCGAAGTACCGGGAACATTGGAAGAACTGGTCAAACTGCCGGGAGTGGGACGCAAGACAGCCAATGTCATCCAAAGTGTAGTATTCAATAAAGCGGCCATGGCGGTAGATACACATGTGTTCCGCGTGAGCCACCGCATCGGGCTGGTTCCTCAAACCTGCACCACACCGCTGGCTACCGAGAAATATCTGATGAAGTATATTCCGAAGGAGATTGTGCCCACCGCACATCATTGGCTTATTTTACACGGAAGATATGTTTGTGTGGCACGGACACCGAAATGTTCGGAATGCGGGTTGAACGGATTGTGCCGGTATTCGTTGAAGCCGGCTTTATAAACAAATTTTCATTCCATCGTATGCAAAATGCACATGCGGCGGCAATAACCGTTCAGCATCAGCATGTAATCCTATATGATGACTCATGTGAATAAAATAGGTTTCCCCGGCTCCTATTCTTTGTGCATTGTCCAAAGCCTCCTTCAAATTCTGGTGGGTATGGTGAGGCTGAGGACGCAATGCATTCATTACCAACACATCCAGTCCTTGCAGCAAATCATATTCAGCCCCAGGCATCGTCAACATATCGGTAATCCATGCCATCCGGCCGATACGGTATCCCAAAATGGGCAGTTTGCCGTGCATTACCCGAAGAGGTGTCACCTCTACTTTGTTTCCTTCGGGATTGCCGATAATAAAAGGAGAATCGGGAACAATTTCCTCTAATGTAATACGGGGAACTCCCGGATAAAGATGTTCGGCAAAACAATAAGGAATACGCTGGCGTAAACGCTCTGCCGTATATTGTTCGGCATAAACCGGCACATCGCGAAAACGACAGAAAGGACGCAAATCATCCAAGCCTCCTACATGGTCATAGTGTTCGTGAGTAATCAAAACACCGTCCAACGGCTTGAAATCGTTCAACCGTATCATCTGTTCACGGAAATCGGGACCGCAATCTATCAGAATCCGGAGCCCTTCCGTTTCTACCAGTCCCGAACAACGCAAACGGTTGTCCCGGGGATCGCTGCTGGTGCATACCGGACATTTGCACCCTATTTCGGGTACTCCCGTAGACGTTCCGCTGCCTAGTATTGTAATCTTCATATCATACCTTATATAAAATTCACTTCGGGAGAGATAGCCACCCCGAACTTTTGAAGCACAGACTCCTGTATCCGTCTGGCAAGAGCAATCACTTCATCTCCCGTAGCGCCTCCACAGTTCACCAAGACCAATGCCTGTTTAGAATGAACACCCGCGCGTCCTATTTGTTTGCCTTTCCAGCCGCAACGGTCTATCATCCATGCAGCAGGAATCTTCACCCTATTGCCATCCACCTCATAATGTGGCATATCAGGATACTGTTGCTGTACTATTTCAAACTGCCTGCGTGGAATAATCGGATTCATAAAGAAACTTCCGGCATTTCCCTGCACCCGGGGATCGGGCAACTTGGCTTCACGCACGGCAATAATCACCTTCCTTACATTCTCCAATGCCACCTCACCTCCTCGCTTTTCCAATTCGCCACGCACATTTCCATACTCCAGATTAAAAACCGGCTGTTTACTTAAACGATAGGTGACGTAAGTCACTATATATTTACCTTTCAAATCTTTCTTGAAAATGCTTTCACGATAAGCATAACGGCATTCCTCTTTGGTAAAAATCCGTTTCCTGCCGGTTTCCACCTCGACGGTTTCCACACTTACAATCAAATCTTTTGCCTCAACACCATACGCACCGATATTCTGAACGGCAGAAGCACCCACTTCACCGGGAATCAATGACAGATTTTCAGCACCATACCAACTGTTTTTCACGGTATATGCCACAAAATCATCCCACACCTCACCGGCTCCTGCCCTTACCTCTATTTCCTGTTCGTTTTCAGCAACCACCTCATACCCCCGGATAGCCGAATGCAGGACAGTTCCCGCATAATCACCTTTAAAAAGCAGATTGCTTCCTCCGCCAATATGCAACCAGTTACCGGCCATCAGTTTTTTATCCGACAAGATGGATTGCAGCTCTGTCACCGATTCATATTCCACAAACAAAGATGCCTTCACATCCATACCAAATGTATTATGAGGCAACAGAGAGTAGTCTTTTATTTCCTTCATTTACAATCAAATCAATCGCTCAGATCCTCAAACTGCATCAGTTTCCACAGACCGTGGCGCCGTTCAAAATAGAGCGTATTATTAAATCCATTGCCAAAACCTTTCATTTCAATCACCTTCGTATTGGAATGCACATTCTCGTTTTGGCCATAGTTTACATTAGTCAGATTCTCACGAGGCAATACAGGCTGGAATGCGAACCATTGCCCGGCCTCCAAAGTCGTTTCCAGTATCTGAAACTCGTCTTCGGGATCAGCGGTCACAAACTTCAACGGTTCGTGCAAACGAGACAACTGGAAAACAGAATCATTGGCAAAACGTTCATAAAACTCAAAGAAGTCCTCCTTACCGGTATCCTCTCTCGGCATATCCGCAAAATCTATGGCTTCCAGTTTCCACAGCCCCTTCAGCCGCTCAAAATAGTACCGCTTGATTTTTCCCTTCTTCAAGTAAATCCATTCTATCTTGACACTGGTTAGACCCGTATCTTTCTCCATTTCCATGTCTTCCGCCTTATCGAACAGAACTGTATAGGCATCCTGCCGGCTAAATAAAGGATCGTGTTTCCATTGCTCCTTTTCAATGTGCTCTTTCTTTTCCATTGTATAATACGGCAAAGGGAACACGATGCGTGACAATTGTAATTTTTCATCACTGGCAAAATTGTAGAAAAAGTCGGCAAAACTTTCGTCGGCCGTAGCGGGAACCATTGGTTCTTCCTCTACCGCAGCCATCGCTTCTGTTGTGTCCGGGGTTGCAGTCAGCGAATCAATCTCCTCAGTAAGCGTCTCGAAGGGGTCCATTTTCTTTTTCCCACCTCCACAGGAGCTTATCAGCATAAGCAGACAAACTCCGATTATAAGTTTTCTCATTTTCTATATTTAGAAAAAATCGATGCAAAAATATCGTTTTTTTTAGTTTTCAGCAAAATATATGGGTTTAATTCGCTAACTTTGCGGTCATTAAAAAATAAAGAAGAAACTATGTTAGCTAAAATAGAACAATTACTTCAGGAAATTGAAGGCTTGCAAGCAGCCAATGCGGAAGAATTGGAAGCCTTGCGCATTAAATATCTTAGCAAAAAAGGAGCGATTAATGAGTTGATGGCAGACTTCCGCAACGTACCTGCCGAGCAGAAAAAAGAGGTGGGTATGAAACTGAACGAGCTGAAGAACAAGGCTCAGGAGCGTATCGCCTCATTGAAAGAAGCTTTCGAAACCCAAGATAACAGCGCAGCCGAAATGGATCTTACCCGTACGGCTTATCCTATCGAACTGGGAACACGCCACCCGCTGAGCATTGTAAAGAATGAAATCATTGATATATTCCATCGGCTGGGCTTCAGTATTGCCGACGGTCCCGAAATAGAAGACGACTTGCACGTATTCACTGCCATGAATTTTGCCGAAGACCATCCTGCACGTGATATGCAAGATACTTTCTTCATCGAAGCCAATCAGGAAGATGTGAAAAAGAACATCGTACTTCGCACTCACACCTCTTCCGTACAGGCAAGAGCTATGGAACATTCGCAACCTCCTATCCGCATCATCTGTCCGGGACGTGTATACCGCAATGAAGCGATCAGTTATCGTGCCCATGCATTCTTCCATCAAGTGGAAGCACTCTACATTGACAAGAATGTATCATTCACTGATTTGAAGCAGGTATTGCTGTTGTTTGCCAAAGAAATGTTCGGCGAAGATACTCAAATCCGTCTGCGTCCGTCCTATTTCCCGTTCACCGAACCAAGTGCCGAAATGGATATCAGTTGTAATATTTGCGGCGGAAAAGGTTGTCCGTTCTGTAAAGGCACAGGCTGGGTGGAAATTCTGGGATGTGGTATGGTGGATCCGAATGTATTGGAAGCCAACGGCATTGACAGCAAAGTTTACTCAGGCTATGCGCTAGGTATGGGTATTGAACGCATTACCAACTTGAAATATCGTGTAAACGACTTACGATTATTCTCTGAAAACGATACCCGCTTCCTGAAAGAATTCGAAGCAGCCAATTAATAATGTATCAATGTGACCATGTGCTGATATGCCAATTGCCATGCGGAATAGAACGCGGTCAATTGGCATATTAACATATTGCCACATTAGCATATTGATACATTGACATATTAGCACATTATTGCTTATGAAGGACAAGCTGATTACCAAAAATTATATAGAAATACTGGCAGCCAATTTTCTATTATTCTTTGGATTCTGGTTACTGATGCCTGTATTGCCTTTCTATCTGGCAGAAGTTTTCGACGCCAACAAAACAACCATAGGGGCCATACTTTCCTGTTACACCATTGCCGCCCTGTGCATACGCCCCTTTTCCGGCTATCTGTTAGATACATTTGCCCGCAAACCACTTTATCTGTTGGCTTATTTCACTTTTACCGCCATCTTCGGAGGATATCTCATTGCAGGAACACTCACCTTATTTATTTTATTCCGCATTATACACGGAGTATCATTCGGCATGGTGACAGTCAGCGGAAATACCATTGTCATTGATATCATGCCTTCTTCACGCCGTGGGGAAGGATTAGGATATTATGGGCTGGCAAACAATATAGCCATGTCCATCGGACCGATGACCGGACTCTTCCTGCATGATGCAGGAGCAGACTATACGCTTATCTTCTGTTGCTCATTAGGTTCCTGCCTGATAGGATTTCTATGCGCCTCATTGGTAAAGACCACCTACAAACCTCCTGTAAAACGAGAACCGATATCATTGGACCGCTTTATTTTGCTTAAAGGAATACCGGCAGGTTTCAGTCTGTTATTACTATCCATCCCTTATGGCATGACCACCAATTACGTTGCAATGTATGCCAAGCAAATAGGTATCCAGGCATCCACCGGTTTCTTCTTCACCTTCATGGCATTAGGAATGGCAGTTTCCCGTCTTTTCTCCGGACGCCTGGTAGACCGGGGAATGGTTACTCAAGTTATTGAAGCCGGTCTGTATCTGGTCTGCTTCTGTTTCTTCGGTTTGAGTTCATGCGGATGGCTGACAACATGGAGTCTGCAATGGACCACTTATTTTCTGTTCACCATAGCTCTTTTACTAGGTATTGGGTTTGGAATCATGTTCCCCGCCTATAACACGCTGTTTGTGAACTTGGCCCCCAACAACCAGCGTGGTACGGCAACCAGTACCTACTTGACTTCGTGGGATGTAGGTATAGGCGCCGGCATGTTATTGGGCGGATATATAGCAGAAATAGCCACCTTCAAGATGGCCTATCTATTCGGAGCCGCACTCACTGTTATTTCGTTATTTTATTTTAGAAGCAAAGTGGCTCCCCACTTCCACCGACATAAGTTGCGCTAATCCTTATATGTCAGTACCATGATATGGGAAAGCCGGTCGTTCACAACCGACAATTGGGTTGAAAGAATAAACGAATGGAATAAAGGAGCATTCTCCAACAGAAATGCCGGCAAATAAGGCTCGAAACGTTCCGGGTTGCGGGAAATCTTGTTCATGTCCGCCACAAGCATAAAGGCTGCATCACGTGAAAGATTAGCTACACATTCATTGAACAATGTCCTGCTATTTCTTTCGTAGGCCTCTTCCATATAATTTGCCATGGAATCTTTATCAGCAGAAATAATCAAACTATCTTCCCTTATATCCGGAATATTCTTCAATTTTTCGGCCATCTGGTTCACACAGCCGCATGAATCAGGCATAAAAGTATCTCCGGTGAGGTACACCACATCACTGTTCATGTGAAAGTCAAACTCACTCCAACAGCCACTGTTATCCTGCAAGAAAGGCATAGACGGCGTACGTCCGTATAAAGTCAGGAAGTTATGCGTTTTCTTTTTCTGCATCGCTTTGGCAAACACGGGATCATTACTCAATGCTTTCTCTTCATCCTCACGCGCATCAATCACTTTCTCTATCAAACTCTTCTGATAACTCACCACATAGAATCCCGCCTCGCTATAGACAGCTAGAAAATCATTATTGCCCAATGGATAGACTGCTATAGTTTTTCCTCTGTATTTCTCTTTTTTAGGTGAAAAACTTCCCGGAGTTCTCTCTAACAACATATCTCCCAATGTTTCCTTATCATCAGCCCCCATACGGAAATATACCACCTGGTCACGCGGAGTACCCGGAGAATGGAAACTGACCACCACCCGGCTCATCTTACTGCTCAGACCATGAGCAGTGTTAGTGGTATATTCGTTCAAACCTCCCAACACATAATTAAACAAACCGGGAAACTGGAAATTACCCAGTTCTTCAGAATAGTTCAATTGAGGAAATTCATTCAGAAAATAATTAATATTATCACTCTCCAACACACCGATGCAATCAGCCGGTACAAGTGAGAAGAGATTGATCTCACGACTCTTATCCGTCAGGCTTAACTTAGCAAAGCCGTAAAAGCCCACAGCCGTACAAAACAATACCACTGATAGCACCATACCCAACTTGGCAACTGTCCGCAATCTCATACCCTACCTATATTTATATTTTTTTTTGCAAATATAGCAAATTATTTAAGGAAACAAACAAAAATCTTCAAAATTCCACCTTCTTTCTTATTATCCGTAAATGGTTCCGGTAGAAAATTCCAACGCTCCCCATTTAATCATAGCGTTAAATAACCTAACAAAAGAATAAGAGGATAGTTCTTCCGGCCGGATATCTTTTTCTTTTATAATTCCGTTGTCAATCAATGCTGTACGGCAAGTCCCTCTCAACAAAGGTAATTTAGGTGTGAACCAATCCTTACCATCAAACAAGGCAATATTAGCTATGGAAGTATCGGTCAGCAGTCCGCGTCTGACAATTAAAATATCATCCCGTTCTCCACGGCAGGCAAAAAGCCGGTTTAAAGCTTCCCTGTCTGTACTTTTATAAGTATAATCTATATCATCCGAATAAACCAACTGCAAAGAATGTACCGGACGCATCTGATAGGCTTCATAACTAATTTCTTTTATTCCACCTCCATCATAAATCACCCTACATTTCATTCCGTTCATCTCCGGTGTCAATTTCAGGTATTCACCTAATTCTATGCCGGCACAGTCCGGCCAGAAATGATGAAGGGTATTGTTCAGTCTTTCATTATGATAAGACAAATTACACGCTTTTCCTTGTTCTATCCGTATAGTTTCAATAAATGGGTACATAAATCTTCTGTATCATTTCATTATATTCACTTTGTAAATCACTCTTTGAAGTAATTCCTCCCCCCGCCTTATAATAAAGATTCTCTCCTTCCTGTTCTAAAAAACGGATCATCACCGCACTGTCTAAAGTCCTGCCGTCACAATAACCCATTATGCCCGTATAAAATCCACGCTCATAATTTTCCGCTTCTTCAATAATATCCATCGTCTTGGATTTGGGCGCTCCGGTTATGGAACCGGCTGGTAACAAACGAAATATAATATCTCCTATATGCGACGGGTAATCATCGGGCAAGACACCACATATTTCGGAGCTTGTCTGAAAGATAGGTCCCTTATTGGTTTCAAGCCGGTCACAATAACGATAGCGGACAACCCTGACCTGTTCCGCCACCATACTCAAATCATTACGAATCAAATCTACAATGGTAGCATGTTCGGCAGTTTCCTTAGGATCATCCATCAACAGTTTTTCCGCATTAGGTAAGGTAGCGTCAATCGTTCCTTTCATGGGGAAAGATTTTATCTCGCCATCTTCTATACGAACAAAAATTTCGGGTGAGAAACAGACCAGTTTATCTTTCAACCAAAGTCTATAAAGCGCTTTGGAGTACCGGAACACATCCTCCAAAGTAAGATTAGTACTGACAGGAACCTTGCAAGTCAAATTAGCGAGATAGCTGTTACCTGCCAGAATATTCCGTTTTACGATTTCAAAAGCCTGCCGGTAGTCTGTCAAAGACATTGGAACAAAGTTCCAGTCTATCTGCCCACTGTAACTTTCTGTTACAGTATCCACATTTTTCACTCCATTAAAGTTATAACGGCAACGGGTAGAATCAATCCGACTTATTTCCTCTATCAAGGAACACTGCTGTTTATAATCTATAATAAAAAGGAAAGGCTTCCGGCTACCCGCCAGCTCATTCATACGTTTTATAGCTTCCGGTCTTTTATATTGTTGCATTTTTAGCTGTTAAATTATCTTGTAACAATCATTTTTCAAGGGGAACAAAGTTAAGAATTTAAAGTAAACGCAGCAAGAAAAAGCAAGGTTGATGATAATACAGCAAGAATGCAGTCTATTAAGCAGTTAGGTGTTTAACTCATAATACTGCATAAGCTGAAAAAGGAGATCCGCTAAAAACTGCGAAAGACTTCAGTTCCCATATCGTTACTGATATAACGGGAATAAGAAACGGCACAACGGGTTCTATTTCAGTAATTTGCACAGTTTTTCATACCTGAGGACAACTCGCTTGATATTAACTTTGTAACGATCAAAAAAGTATGAAAACGAGTATGAGCAGATCGACTTTCAAAATCCTCTTCTACGTGAAGAAGGGCAGCGAGAGAGCCAACGGCTATCTCCCCCTAATGTGCCGTCTTACGGTGGACGGTGAAATCAAGCAGTTCAGTTGTAAACTGGACGTACCTCCGAAACTTTGGGACGTGAAAACGGCACGTGCCACGGGCAAGAGCGCCGAGGCGCAGAAAATCAATGCGGCGGTTGACCGGATACGCGTGGACGTGAACCGCCGTTATCAGGAACTGATGCAGTCCGACGGCTATGTCACCGCCGCCAGGCTGAGGGACGCCTGCCTCGGGTTGGGCGTGAAACGCGAGACGCTGTTGAAACTCTTCGAGCAGCACAACGGGGAGTTCATCAAGAAAGTGGGACACAGCCGCGTGCAGGGAACATACAACCGCTACCGTACCATATACAGGCACCTTTGCGAGTTCGTCCCGAAAGTATACCGCCGTGACGACATTCCCCTAAAGGAACTCAACCTGACGTTCATCAACAACTTCGAGTATTTCCTGCGTACGGAGAAGAAATGCCGCACCAATACCATATGGGGTTACATGATCGGGCTCAAGCACGTCATCTCCATCGCCCGCAACAGCGGTGCGCTTCCCTTCAACCCCTTCGCCGGGTACATCAACTCCCCCGAGAGCGTTGACCGGGGCTACCTAACAGAGCGTGAGATACAGACGCTGATGGAAGCCCCGGTGAAAAGCGGGACCTGCGAACTGGTACGCGACCTCTTCATCTTCTCTGTGTTCACCGGACTGGCATACGCGGACGTGAAGGCGCTGACGACCGACCGGCTCCAGACCTTCTTCGACGGCAACCTCTGGATCATCACCCGCCGGCGCAAGACAAACACCGAGTCCAACATCCGCCTGCTGGACGTTCCCAAGCGCATCATAGAGAAGTACAAGGGGCTGTCCAAGGACGATCATGTATTTCCGGTACCAAGCAACGGCAGATGCAACACCATATTGAAGGAACTTGGCAGGCAGTGCGGTTTCAAGATAAGGCTGACCTATCATGTTGCCCGGCATACGAACGCCACCACCGTGCTGCTCTCGCACGGTGTGCCCATCGAGACCGTAAGCCGCCTTTTGGGGCATACGGATTTGAAAACCACCCAGATATATGCCCGGATAACCAACCAGAAGATCAGCAGCGACATGGAAATCCTGTCCCATAAGCTGGAAAAGATGGAGAAGGAGATATGCGATGCCATCTGAGGAAATGGTATTTACGAAACGGACGATTTTCCCCTTCCTCATCAAAGTTCGTCCGTCCCTGCGGGACTCCGCGTTTTCCCTTCGGTTTCCGGTAGAAAATTTCCGCATGGTGAAATTTTCTACCGGAAAAACGCTCCGAAAGCGCAGGGACGGACGTAAAAGGGATTCAGAAGGCGAAAACTGCGACCGACGTAGTGCATGTGCGACAAGGAAAAGAACTATCCGGGAGCCCCTTTTCATGCCGTACCCCGGCATGAAACCGCTTTCCTCTCCGGCTGTGGTGAAGGCTCTCCTGCTCCCTCTGCATTGCATATGCGGGTTGTTCCGCCTGTATCCACGTCAGCCGGTATTGCCTGCCCTTTCCTTGGTAGAAACGGCTTGTCGCAACAGGCGGCGTGACACAAACTTTTCCGGATATGGAGGAACATTCCGAAAAATACACCGTACATTTGTACATCGAACCAATAATAACCGAATAACCGTTAAAAGAACATGGCTAAAATTAAAGTCCAAAATACAGAAGTGACAGTCATCACGTACAATGACAAGGATTATATCTCCCTGACCGACATGGTCCGCAATATGGAAAACGGTCCCGCCCTTATTGAAAAGTGGTTGCGTAACAAGAATACCGTCGAGTTTCTGGGCATATGGGAGGAGATGTACAATCCGGATTTTAATTCCCCCGAATTCGAGGGAATTAAAAACGAGGCCGGGTTGAACCGTTTCATCCTTTCCGTCAAACAATGGGTGGAAAAGACCAACTCCAAAGGTATCATCGCCAAGGCCGGACGCTATGGAGGGACTTACGCACACAAGGATATCGCGTTCGAGTTCGCCACGTGGGTATCCCCTCAATTCAAGCTGTACCTGCTGAAAGAGTTCCAGCGGTTGAAAGAGGAGGAGCAGGCCCAGCTCGGCTGGAGTGCGAAACGGGAACTGTCAAAGATCAACTACCGCATACATACCGATGCCATCAGGCAGAACCTGATACCGGTGGAAGTCACCCCCGCACAGGCCGGCGTCATCTATGCGGAAGAGGCGGACGTGCTCAACGTGGCCATGTTCGGGATGACCGCCAGGATGTGGCGTGAGCAGAATCCCGGTCTGAAGGGCAATATCCGTGACTATGCCTCCATCAATGAACTGATCTGCCTCTCCAATATGGAAAACCTGAACGCCGTATTCATAGACCAGGGCATACCGCAGGGCGAACGGCTCGTGAGACTGAACCGGATAGCCATCCAGCAGATGCGTGTGCTGGAAGATGATGGCGGACGAAAA
>CDZE01044847.1_pt1 | contig 17104 bp, 14 predicted proteins | sample 557341 | NCBI WGS metagenome assembly CDZE01 (sample SAMEA3182109, study PRJEB8094) | gut metagenome | biome: human; feature: gut; material: Stool; isolation source: human stools | place: Canada | collected 2013-04-23
GCGGCGCACGAGCTGAGCTGGATATTCATCGTCCTGACGACGATTTCGGTGGTTTACGGCGCCCTTTCGGCCTGCGTGCAGACCGACCTCAAGTATATCAACGCCTACTCTTCGGTGTCGCACTGCGGACTGGTGCTCTTCGCCATCCTGATGATGAACGAGACGGCCGCCACGGGCGCCGTGCTGCAGATGCTGAGCCACGGTCTGATGACGGCGCTTTTCTTCGCGCTGATCGGCATGATCTACGGAAGGACGCATACGCGCGACATCCGCCAGCTGGGCGGTCTGATGAAGATCATGCCCTTTCTGGCGGTGGGCTATGTGATCGCCGGCCTGGCGAACCTCGGCCTTCCGGGGCTGAGCGGCTTCGTGGCCGAGATGACGATCTTCAACGGCGCGTTCATGCATGCCGATACGTTCCACCGCGTGGCGACGATCGTCGCCTGCACGTCGATCGTCATCACGGCGGTTTACATCCTGCGCGTGGTGGGCAGGATCCTCTACGGGACGTGCGACAATCCCGAACACCTCGCGCTGACCGACGCCACGTGGGACGAGCGCTTCGCGGTCGTCTGCCTCATCGTGGCTGTGGCCGGCATGGGACTGGCTCCGCTCTGGGTGAGCGATCTGGTCCGGGGCGGCGTCGGGACGGTTATCACTCACCTAATGAATTGAGCGAAGTATGAATTACACGAATCTGTTTTCCTGCATGCAGGCCGAAGTGATGCTCGTGGGGGTGATCGTCCTGCTCTTTCTGTTCGACCTGTTCGCCGGGGAGCGGGCGCGCCGCCGCTTTTCGGTCGTGGCCTGCGGCCTGCTGCTCGTGCAGTTGCTGGTCAATATCCTGCCGCACGGCGAGGGCGAGCTGTTCGGCGGCATGTTCCGTTACGAGCCGATGCACGGCATCGTCAAGAGCATCCTTACGGTCGGCACGCTGCTGGTCTGCCTCCAGGCGGACCGCTGGCTGCGGCGCGACGATACGCGCCACAAGCAGGGGGAGTTCTACCTGCTGACGCTTTCGACGCTGCTCGGCATGTTCTTCATGATCGGCGCGGGCAATTTCCTGATGTTCTTCCTCGGGCTGGAGCTGGCGTCGGTTCCGACGGCCTGTCTGGTGGCGTTCGACAAGTACCGCGGCCATTCGGCCGAGGCCGGAGCCAAATACATCCTCTGCGCGCTGTTCGCCAGCGGATTGATGCTCTACGGCATCTCGCTCCTGTACGGCGCCGTCGGCACGCTCTATTTCGACGACGTGGCGCAGCGGCTCTCCGGTTCGCCGCTCGAGGTCATGGCGCTGGTCTTCTTCTTCGCGGGGCTGGCCTTCAAGATTTCGCTCGTGCCCTTCCATCTCTGGACGGCCGACACTTACGAGGGCGCTCCGACGGCCGTGACGGCCTACCTCTCGGTCATTTCGAAAGGTGCGGCGGCGTTCGTGCTGCTGACCGTGCTGGTGAAGGTTTTCGCCCCGATGACCGCCGTGTGGCAGACGATGCTCTACGTCGTGACGGTGCTGAGCATCACGGTGGCGAACCTCTTCGCCATCCGGCAGAGGAACCTCAAGCGGTTCCTGGCCTTCTCGTCGATCTCGCAGGCCGGATACATCATGCTCTCCGTGATCGGGGGCAGCGCCTTCGGCATGACCTCGCTCGTGTTCTACGTGCTGGTCTATCTGGCGGCGAACCTCACGGCGTTCGGCGTCATCGCCTCCGTCGAGCAGCATAGCGGCCGCGTGGGGCTGGAGGATTACAACGGGTTCTACCGGACCAATCCCCGCCTGACGCTGGCGATGACGCTGGCGCTTTTCTCGCTGGCGGGCATTCCCCCGTTCGCGGGCTTCTTCTCGAAGTTCTTCGTCTTCGCGGCGGCCTTCCGGGGCGGTTTTCATCTGCTGGTGTTCATCGCTTTGGTCAATACGGTCGTTTCGCTTTACTACTACCTGCTGGTGGTCAAGGCGATGTATATTACGCCTTCCGATGCGCCGATCGCGGCCTTCCGCAGCGACCGCGGCACGCGGATCAGTCTCGTGTGCTGTCTGGCCGGTGTGTTGCTGCTGGGCGTGGTGAGCGCGGTCTATGACGGCATCAATCTCTACGCCTACGGGCTTTGACCTGCGGGCGGATTTCGCGGCGGCGCGGATCGACTCCGCGCCGCCGTCATTTTCCGGAGGGCGGCGGATCCGGACGGACGCGCCGCCGCAAATTTCGGCCTGCCGTTCGTAATTCCGGCGAATTGCCTTATCTTTGCACCCGCAATGACGAAATCACGATTTACGGGGCGCATGGACCCCTCCCCGATTAACTCCGCCGAGCGGAGGCGCACCGGCCGGATCATGTTGGCCGGGGTGCTTTTCACGCTGCTGTTCGCCCTGCTCAGCCGGGGCTTCTACCATCCCGACGAACATTTCCAGATTCTCGAGTACGCCCGCCTGAAGCTTTTCGGCGCGGAGACGACGGATTACATGCCGTGGGAGTATCACGCCATGATGCGGCCGGGCATACAACCCTTCATCGCCTGGGCGCTGGGACGCCTGCTGCTCGCCGCGGGACTATATACGCCTTTCGCGCTGGTGGCGCTGTTGCAGTTGCTGAGCGCGGCCCTCTCGTCGGCCGTGCTGATCGTCCTGTTCCGCACGGTGCACGGAGAGCTGGGCACGGAGTGCCGCCGGAGGTGGTTCCTGTTTACGGGTTTCTTCCTCTGGTGCATGGCCTACCTGCACGTGCACTTCACGGCGGAGCTGTTCGCGGGCAACCTGCTCGTCCTGCTCGCGGCGCTCACGCTGCGCAGCAGGCAGGCGGCCCGGGAGCGCGAGTTCCGGTGGGGGGCGGCGCTGGGTCTGGTCGCGGGGCTGACGTTCGCGGTGCGTTATCAGGCGGGCTTCGCACTGGCCGGGTACGGGATCTGGCTGCTGATCTACGACCGCCGTCGGAGGCTCTTCGCCGGAATGGTTCCGGGCGTCTGTCTCGCGCTGGCCGCGGGACTCTGCGCCGATTACTGGCTCTACGGCGAGTGGACGCTCGTGCCGCTCAACTACCTGCGCGAGAATATCCTGAACTCCCACATGGACGAATTCGGCGTGTCGCCGTGGTGGTACTACTTCACGGAGGCGTTCTCCGAAGGCGGTTACATCACGGGGGCTGTGCTGCTCGCGGCGACGGTGTGGTTCTTCGTCCGGCGGCCGCGGCACGTCGTGACGTGGATGCTGCTGCCGTTCCTGTTCGTGCATTTCCTGCTGGGACACAAAGAACTGCGCTTCTTTTTCCCGGCGCTCTTCTTCGCGCCTTATTTCCTCGTGCTCTTCGCCGGGGCGTTCCCGCAGCGGATTTTCGCCGGGCGGGCCTGGCGCTGGACGGTGGGTGCGGCCGCTGCGGCGAATCTCTGCGCCTGCGTCTATGCCGTCGCCACGGGACGCGAAGATATGGCCTTCCACCGCATGATGAGAGACTATTGCCGCGGCGGGTCCGCGGTCGTGGCGCTGGACGTGACCGGCGACTGGAACCTCTATTCCTACCTGCAACTGGTCAAGAAACGCTGCATGGTGGATGCCCGGTTCTACATGCCGCAGAATCTCACCCTGCGGCACACTAATTCGCCGGAGCAGCTCGAACGGACGGCACGCGAGCTGGCGGCGGCCGGCGAACGGGTCGTCGTGCTTTCGGGGGATCCGGCGCTGGCGGAGAAGTCGGCGTTGCCGCTTCGGAAACTTTGGTGGAACCCTTATCCCGGCTGGATACGCCGCTGGTTCAACTTCAACGACTGGACCCGTTTCCCGGTGCAGAACAAGAACGTCTATGAGGTGCGCCTGCCTGCCGCGGAGCGGCCGGACGGGACGGTCCGCTCCGCTCCGGAGGGTTCCGGTGCGGCCGGATAGTCCGGAAACGGTCCGGACCGAAACGGATTCACCCCTGCTGCGAACCGGATCGCGGCAGGGGTGAAGCGTTTTTTCCGGAGACGGAACGAGCGACGCACCGGAAGGTTACAGGTGCTCCAGCGTGTAGTCGATCATCTTCTGCCGGACGTTCCGCGTGTCGTCGGGCATCATCGAGTGGTTCTGGTCCGGATAGACCATCATGTCGTACTGCTTGCCGGCACGGTTGAGTGCGCGGGCCATCTCGACGGTGTTCTGGAAATGCACGTTGTCGTCGGCCGTGCCGTGGATGAGCAGCAGGCGGGTCTTCGTGTCGTCGAGCATCCGGGCGAAGTTGATCGGCGAATTGTCGTCGTAGCCTGCGGCGTTGTACTGCGGCAGGTTGTTGTAGATTTCGGTGTAGATCGTGTCGTAGTAGCGCCACGAGGTGACGGGGGCCACGGCGATGGCCATCCTGAACAGCCCGTGCCCTTTCAGGGCGCAGCTCGCGGCCATGAATCCGCCGTAGGACCAGCCGTAGATGCCGATGCGTGCGGGGTCCACCCACGGCTGCGAAGCCATGTAGCGGGCCGTCGAGAGCTGGTCCTCGACCTCCAGCGCCCCGAGGCGTCCGTAGGTCTGCTTCTTGAACCGCTCGCCCCGGAAACCCGTGCCGCGGCCGTCGGCGCATACCACGATGTAGCCCTTGTCGGCGAGCGCGTCCTCCCAGTCGAGCGACCAGCGGTCGGCGACCTGCTGCGACCCGGGGCCCGAATACTGCGTCAGCAGCACGGGGTAGCGTTTCGAGGGGTCGAAGCCGCGCGGTTTGACGATGTAGGCGTTGAGCGTGTCGCCGCGTTCGGTCGTGAAGGTGAAGAACTCCTTCACGGGACGTCCCGAGGCGGCCAGCTCCTCGCGCAGCCTGCGGCTGTCGCAGAGCGTGCGGACCGTATTGCCCTCGGCGTCGCACACCTCCACGCGGTTGGGCGTCGAGGCGTTCGAGAAGGTCGAGATGCAGTATTTCATACCCCGGCTCGGTGCGATCGAGTAGTAGCCTTCGCCCTGCGTGAGGCGGCGCTTGTCCTTGCCGTCGAGCCGCACGCTGTAGAGGTTGCGGCGCAGGGGCGAGGTCTCGGTGGAGAGATACCACACCCGTTTGCCGTCCGTGCCGACCACGGCGGTCACCTCCCACGCCCCTTTGGTCACCTGCGCGAGGAAACCCCGGCGGATGCTGTAAAGGTAGAGGTGCATGTAGCCCGTGTGGCTCTCCTGCCGCACGAGAAAGCGGTCCTTGTCCACGAAGGTCACCGTGCCGTCGTCCACGCGCTCGACATACTGCTGCGCGCGCTCCTCGTAGATGACGCGCTGGCCGCCGTGAGGCTCGCACAGCACCATTTCGAAGGTGTTCTGGCGGCGGTTGAGGCGGTAGAACCACAGCCGTCCGTCGGGCGTGTAGCCGATGCGGGGAATGTATTGGTCGGTCTCTCCGCCCGTGTCGATGCGGTGTTTCCTGCCCGTCGCGAGGTCGGCGACCCAGAGCTGGACGGCGGAGTTCTTCTCCCCGGCCTTGGGGTATTTGAACGAGTAGGCCTCGTTGTAGAGCTTGCCGTCGAAGCGCATCATCTCCATCAGCGGCACTTCCGATTCGTCGAAGCGCAGGAAGGCCAACTGCCCTCCGTCGGGCGAGAAGGCGTAGGCGCGCGTCGTGCCGAACTCCTCCTCGTAGACCCAGTCCGTCGTGCCGTTGATGACTGCGTTCCACGCCCCGTCGTCGGTGATGCGTTGCGTTTTGCCCGTAGCGATGTCCCAGACGTAGAGGTCGTTGCGGTCGGAGTAGGCGATCTTCCGCCCGTCGGGCGAAAAGGAGGCGTCGCGCGGCGCTTCGGCTTCCTGAAGAACCGGCCGTATGCGGCCGTCGGCGAGCAGGTGGTACTGCGTCGTGTAGGAGTGGCGGTAGATCGGCGTGCGGCCCGAGGCGATCAGGATCATCCGCTCGTCGGGCGAGAAGGCGTAGTCGGAAATCGCGAGGTTCGGCGCGGGCGAGGGGAGCAGCGATACGCCTTCGGAGTCCGTGGCGTAGGCATAGCGCCGGATGTCGTTGTTCTCGAGCGTGGTGTAGTGTTCGCCGTCGGCCATCGAGCGGATGCCCTGCACGCGCTCGTTCATCGCCTGAAGACGTGCGATTTCGTCGTATTCGCCCCGGGCGGAGAGCGAGCCGGCGCTGAGGGCCGCGAGGGCCAGAAGGGTGAGAGTCTTGTTGTTCAAAGCGGATGAAAGATAAGGTTGTGTCAAATGTCCTCGACGTCGAAATCGTAGCCGAGGCGTTTGCCCGTCACGAATTTCGAGTTGTCCATCTTGGTGTTGAACTGGTCCACCGTGACGCGCTTGTTACCCTCGTAGGGGGGCATCAGCAGGTCGAATTCGAGCGAGAAGGCGATGGCCGATTCGAGTACCGGGATCAGCGCTTCGCGGTCGATCTCGTCGCGTCCGAAATCCATGGCTCGCAGCGAGGTCTGCCGTTTGCCCTCGACGAAGTAGCGGCGCTCGCGGTTGATGAAGATGCGTCCGATGAGGTAGCCTTCGTCGGCGTTGCGGTTGAACTTGAACGAGTCGGAGAGGAAGTTGTAGATGTTGATGACGCCGCAGTAGGAATTTTCGCGGTCGGCCTGCACGTAGGGCGTCTGCCAGACGAGGTGGTTGGCGTCGAACTCGAAGACATCGGTGTGCATCTGGAAGATCAGCAGGTCATTGGCCACCTGCAACTGGGCCTCGAACTTGCCGCGGTCGCGGTATTCGATCCGCACGCGGCGGTCGAGTTTGCCGTCCAATTCGTCGTCCATCTCCGAGGCCATTTCCAGCAGGGTGTCCTTCAGCAGGTTGAATGCCCAGAAGGTGTTGTCGAAGACCTTCTGCTTGAGGGTCGATTTGCGGACGATCGTATCAAGGATCCGTCGCCGCAGGGGGATTGTTTCCATTTTTCGGTTAAAACGTATGTGTGTTTACTTGATGCGTATCTGCCGGTTTTTTTCGAGCTTCTCGCCCCGCTTGAGGCGGTTGAGCTTCTCGATTGAACGCGTGCGGATGCCGTAGGACTGTCCTATGGAGTAGGCCGTCTCGCCGTCGCGGCAGATGTGGTGCTGGGCGTTGCCCTCCCAGCGCTTCTTCTTGCGCTCGATGTAAACCGTCTCGCCCGGCAGGGGCTGCGCCTTCTTGTCCTTCAGGTCGTTGAAGCGGCGCAGGTTGCGCGGCGAGATGCGGAACTTGCGGCCGATGTTCTCGAACGTGTCGTCCGCCTTGGCCAGCACGTAGTGCACGCCGTTGGTCGCATAGACGTTGTAGCCCTCGTGGGCGTTGATCGTCACGCGGTAGTTGTCCGGATCCACGGCCGACGTTTCGGCGGGACGCTCCAGGCTGCTCTGCGACGAGAACCACTCCTCGGGGTCGCGCGAAAGTCCGTACCGCTGGGCGTAGAGCCTCTCGCCGTCGGGCCGGTCGAGCAGGTAGAGCTGGCTCTCCTCGATGATCCGCACGAGCCGCTGCGCGTAGTCGGGGGCCGTGGCGTACCCCGCGGCCTTCAGTCCGCGCGCCCAACTGCGGTAATCGTCCGAGGCGTAGGCGAAGAGCGAGTCGTAGCGGGGCTGCGAGTCGAGAAATTCGGCATGGTCGAAGTAGGAGGCTTCGACCGAAGGGTAGGCGCGGAAGCACTCCCCTTTGGCGTCGTCGTCGTGATAGACCTTTCCGCCCCGCCAGTTGCTCTTGCACTTGATGCCGAAGTGGTTGTTCGAGCGGAGCGACAGCAGGCTGTTGCCGCAGTCCGATTCGAGAATGCCCTGGGCCATGGTGATGCTCGCCGGGATGCCGTAGCGTTCCATCTGCTCCACGGCGATATGTTTGTAGCGGTCGATGTACTCTTCGCGCGTCTGGCGCACCTGCGCCCGCAGCAGACCGGGCAGGCAGAAGAGCAGGATTCCCGCGAGGAATATTGCTTTTCTGGAAATATTCATTAACTTTGTTTAATCTTTTCGGACAAAGATAGGATTTTCCGCTGAAAATAGCAACATAAAATAAAGACTGCGAACCATGTTTACCGAAAACGCCAACCGGATTTTCGACCGGGCCATCGGGGAGTACCACCGCTGGGACGACGTGGACCGTCCGATCGAGAATCCCTTCGAGCAGGGTACGATCGACCGTCTGCTTTACCACAAGAACTGGATAGACACGGTGCAGTGGCATCTCGAGGACATCATCCGCGACCCGCAGATCGACCCTGCGGCGGCGCTCGGGATTAAGCGCCGCATCGACCGCTCGAATCAGGAGCGGACGGATATGGTCGAGTATATCGACTCCTACCTGATGGACAAATACCGGGACGTCTGTCCCGCGGCCGATGCGCGGCTCAACACCGAGACGCCCGCCTGGGCCATCGACCGGCTGTCGATCCTGGCGCTGAAGATCTACCACATGGAGCGCGAGACGGAGCGCGGGGACGACGCCCACCGCGACGCCTGCCGCCGGAAGCTGGCCGTGCTGCTCGAACAGCGGGCGGACCTGTCGCGGGCCATCGAGGAGCTGATCGAGGACATCGAGGCGGGCCGCAAGTACATGAAGACCTACAAACAGATGAAAATGTATAACGACCCGGCATTGAATCCAGTGCTCTATGCCCGGAAAAAATAGACAAACGCCGCCCCGTCACCTGCTGGTGTTCCGAACTTCGGCGATGGGCGACGTGGCGATGCTGGCGCATGCCGTCCGGGCGCTGAAGTCGGCTTATCCCGCGTTGCGGGTCACGGTGGCCACGCAGGCGATCTTCCGTCCCTTTTTCGCCGGACTGGAGGTCGGATTCCTGACCGTGGCCGTCAAGGGGCCCCACCACTCCCTCTACGGCATGTGGCGGCTGGCCGCCACGGCCAAGCGGCTGGGGGGGGACGCCGTGGCCGACGTGCACGGCACGCTGCGGTCGAAGACCTTCGGGCTGGCGATGCGGCTGCGGGGCGTCCGCGTGGCGGACATCCGGAAGGGCCGCGACGAGAAACGCGAGTTCATCCGCTGCGGAGGCCGCGGCGCCGAACCCGTGCGTCACACCGTACTGCGCTATTGCGACGTCTTCCGGCAGCTCGGATTCGAATTCGCCGATCCCGGGCCGGCGGCGCCCGCCGTGCGGCCCAATCCGTTCGGTCCCAAACAGGGCGTCTGGGTCGGATTCGCCCCCTTCTCGGCCCAGCAGGGCAAGACCTATCCCGAAGCTCCTGCGCGCGAGGTCGTGCGGCTGCTGGCCGGACGCTACGACCGGGTTTTCGTACATGGCGGCGGGGGCGTCGAGGCGGGATTCGCCCAGGAGATGGAACGCATGTATCCCAATGTGACGGCCGTGTACGGCAAGGTGCGTCTGGCGGGCGAGATGGACCTCATTTCGCATCTGGACTGCGTGGTGTCGATGGATTCGCTGGTCATGCACCTCGCCTCGCTCGTGGCCACGCCCGTGGTTTCGGTGTGGGGGGCCACCCATCCCGGGCTGGGATTCCTGGGCTACGGCTGCTCCGCGGAGCACGCCGTGCAGGCCGACATGGCATGCCGCCCCTGTTCGGTCTTCGGCAACCGGCCGTGCCGGTACGGCGATTTCAGGTGTATCGCCTCGGTGGCGCCCGAACGGATCGTGGACGAGGTCGCACGGCTGCTCGGCCGGTAAAGGAACGAATGCCATGCGGGTCCGGATCGAAGAGAGTTGGCGGCGGCGTTTGCAGCCGGAGTTCGACAAACCCTATTTCGCCCGTCTGGCTGAGTTCGTGCGGGAGGAGTACCGCACGCAGCGGGTCTGTCCCGTGAACCGGGACCTGTTCCGTGTCTTCGACCTCTGCCCGTTCGACCGCGTGCGGGTGGTGATTCTCGGGCAGGACCCCTATCCCGATCCCCGCTTTTATTACGGCATCTGTTTCTCCGTGCCCGACGGCCTGCCCGTTCCGGGCTCGTTGCAGAACATCTTCCGGGAGATTCACGACGACACGGGGCGGCCCGTCCCCGCGTCGGGACGCCTCGAGCGGTGGGTCGTTCAGGGCGTGCTGCCGATGAACTCGATCCTGACCGTGCGTGCCTTCCGGAGCGGTTCGCACCGCGACCGCGGCTGGGAGACGTTCACCGATGCGGTGATCCGACGCCTGAACGACGAGCGCGAACACCTGGTCTTCATGCTTTGGGGATCGTACGCCCAGCGGAAGGGGGCGATCATCGACTCCTCGCGTCATCTGGTGCTTTCGGCCGCGCACCCTTCGCCGCGTTCGGCCGACCGGGGATTCTTCGGATGCCGTCATTTCAGCCGGGCGAACGACTATCTGCGACAACACGGAATCCCCGAAATCGAGTGGTGATTCCGGGGATCATTCCTTTTCTTCCGTTTCTTTCGGTGCAGACCTTTTTTCTCGGCGTCCCGGGGGCCCGTGGCGTCTCGGGGTTTCTGAGGTGTCCTCGGGTTTCCGCGGCGTTCCGGGCAATGCCCGGTTACCGTCTCGCCGGGCTGTCCCGGGCGACTGTTACCGGCGGAATACGACGATTCCGTTCGGTACGGCGCGTTCGCCTTCGTGATCGAAGCGTTTGTTGTCGGTGGGGTGGTTCAGCACGCCCAGCTGCCGGGTCCAGAGCGACGAGGAGCCGCCGCCGTCGAGGTTCAGCGCTTCGGTGAGCCCCAGTTGCCGTGCGATGTAGGCCGTCTCGGCGATGGTTGCGCCCGCGGCCCGGCCGGGAAACCGGCCGTCGATGACGAGCAGCACCACGCTGCCGTCGGAACGGGTTCCGATGACCGATCGGGGGTGGCGGCCCGTGTAGAACGTGTCGTCGGTGTCGTAGATGAGGATTTCGCCTTCGTGCACCAGCATCGGTCCGGCTGCGAGCGCCGAGCGGTAACGGCGGGCGATGCGGGGGTAGTCGGCCGTGTCGCAGGGGAGGATTTCGACCCGGCGACCCTTGCGTCCCCGAACGGCGGCGACGCCGTTGGTGAGCGGCGAGGGTTTCATCGTCCCGCGGTTTCGGATCTCACCGTCCGAGAGGACGAAGGTGATCGGTTCGGCGCTTTTCATGTGGAAGTAGCTGCCGTTGATGGCCATGTCGGCCCCGGCCTCCTCGCCCAGCCGGCTCGTGGCCCGGGCCGCGCCTTCGGGTTGTACGACGAGCGTGGAGAATCCCCGCCGGGGGTAGATCGCCACGGAGAGGGTCTGCTGCGTGCCGAAGAGCTCCGTCTGCGTTCGGCGGGCGACGGCGCCGCCGCCCAGGTCGGTGATCTGCCATTCGGCCTGCGCCAGGGCGGCCGAGTCGCGGGGCGTCTGGGCCGCCGCAGGCAGGGAGGCGAGGAGCAACAGGGCTCCCGTCAGTTTTCTCAGAAGATTCGTCATGGCGTGTTTTCGTTCGGGTTCCGCGAAATTACGCAATTTAATCCGTTCGCCCAAGCTCCGGCCCGTGAAAAAGGCCGCCCTTCGGAAAGGACGGCCCTGGAGGACGGCGTGCGGGTCACTGCGCTTTGGTATAGACCGTGCCGGTTCCCTCGATCGAGAGGGTGTAACGGCCTGCGGCGTCCTTCGAGATGACGCCCGTTTCGGTGAACCCGATCGTCTGGCCGTTGCCGATGCTCTGTCCCTTGAGCAGGATTTTGCCGGCCTCGCCCTGCAACTCCCAGCCGGTGTAGATCAGCGTGGCCATGTTGATCGACTGTGCGCGGCCTTCGGTCTGCAACTCGACGCCCATGACCTTCGCAGGGGCGATCGGGTCCGGCACGGTCCAGCGGCCGACGGCTTCGGCATAGGTCCGGTCGGCCGAGATCTTGACGGCCTCGGGGTTTTTCTTCAGGTCGCCCGTGTACTCCACGATGGCCGGCGAACCGACGAGCAGCCCGTAGGCCTCGCTCTTGTCCGCTTCGGCGGTGGCGAAGGTGTAGGTCTGCTCCGAGGTGAGCGCCTGGAGGGTGACGGTGTTCATCGTCGCATCGGCGATGAAGCCCGCTACGCTTTCGGGCGCAGGGGCGGTGCAGGCGGCCAGACCGCAGAGGGCCAGTGCCGCGAAGGTGGTTTTGAGTGTTTTCATAATCGGATTAAATGGATTTTCCGGGACAAAGGTAGGAAATCGGTCGGGAATCCGCTTCTCCCGTTGTGTCAGTTTGTATGTGTCCGGGGTTTTCGGACGCTCCGGGACGTCAATCGAATCGGTTGTAGAGCACGACGGGGCGTTCGCGGCGCACGCTCATCGAGGGGAACCACATGTCGTCGGCCGTGAGCCCGCACCGTTCGACGGCTTCGAGGCAGTACTCCAGCCGGCCGAAGTCGGCATCGACGTTGTTGGTCCCGAACGTGAAGCGGATACCCCGTTCCCTGGCCCGGCGGATGATGTCGAAGCTCGGAATCCGGTAGCGTGCGTTGATCTCCAGCGCGATGTCGTACCGTTGCAGGACGTCCAGAACGCGGTCCACCCGTTCGTCGGTCCAGTACCGGTCGTAGTCGGGCTGCATGTCTTCGGGCAGGTACGTGGGATTGGCGTAGATGTCGGCCGGTTCGTTGGTGAGGATCAGTTCGGTCTGTGAGACCAGACGATCCATGTACTGCTCGCGCGTCACGCCGTCGTAGTGCACCTCTTCGGGGCGGTAGATGCGTGCGTTGCGTCCCTTGTGGTCGATGATGGTCATGGCGTCGGTGAACAGGTAGTCGAATACGCCGAGAGCCTCCTGCGAGAAGGTCGCCGTCCACCTGCGTCCTTCGCCCTGCACGCCGCGCAGGAAGGGCATCGCCCGCACTTCGTCGAAGTAGGCGTACACCTCCCCGTCGTCGGCCAGCATCCGCCCGACGCCGCCCTCCCCGGCGTTGGGGGCCACGCCGTAGTTGATGCCGTAGTTCATCGACTTGGCGTGCGCCTGCTCCTTCGTCAGTCCGCCCTTCAGGTGCACGTGGTAGTCGATGACGGGGAAATCGCGTTGCTGGAGGCGGATCACGCCGTCCGTGAGCTCGTCCGCGGGCGGCAGCGTGTCGGCCTCGTTGCGGGCTCCGTCGCCGAGGCGCTCGACCTCGAGGCCGCGGAACGCGACCTCGCCCTGCAGGCCGCGCAGCGCGAAGGCGCCGTGGCCGAGCCGTTGGCGGGCGTGGGCTTCGGTGCGGTAGGGCTGTCCGGGTTCGGTGTAGCAGACGACTTCGGTGCTGTCGATGCGGACGACGATGTTGTTTCCGCGCACGGCGATCTCGAACCGGAACCATTCCCCGTCTTCGGCCAGCGAGCGGTAGAGGTTGCGGACCGAGGCGAGCGACCCGCTCTTGCGCGTGCCGTCGATGGCGCCGTTGCGGAAGAGCACGTCGTAGCCCGACTCGCCGTCGGTGTGGAAACGCAGCGCCGCTTCGGCGCCGGGCTGCGTGAGGGCCTCGCCCGTGAGGCGGAAGTTGCGGTAGTCGCCCTCCGAGAGGAGCGTTTCGCCCGCACGGACGGCGGGGGACGACGTGCGGAGCGTGCGTTCCCCGTCGTGCCACCTGTCGAGCGGCGCGGGGGAGTGGGCCGTGCGGCAGGCCGTGAAGAGGCCGAAGCCGCAGAGTGCGGCGGCGAGCCGGAGGAGGATGCGTTGTCCGGGGATCGGACGGGCGGATGGATTCATCTTGAAAACGGATTGCGGGTTTGTCATTCGGTCTGGGCGGTCTCTTTGCCGCGCAGGTATTCGTCGATGGCGCGGGCGGCGGCGCGTCCGGCCCCCATGGCCAGAATCACCGTGGCGGCGCCCGTCACGGCGTCGCCTCCGGCGAAGACGCCCGGGCGCGAGGTGGCGCCCTGCGCGTCGGCCTCGATGCAGCCCCGGCGGTCGGTGCGCAGCCCTTCGGTGGTGGAGGCGATCAGCGGGTTGGGCGACGTGCCGAGCGCCATCACGACCACGTCGCACGGGAGGTCGAACTCCGAGCCGGGTTTCGCCACGGGCGACCGGCGGCCGCTCTCGTCCGGCTCGCCCAGCTCCATTTCCACGCAGCGCAGGCCGCGGACCCAGCCCTGTTCGTCGGCGAGCACCTCCACGGGATTGGTGAGCATCCGGAAGCGGATGCCCTCCTCGCGGGCGTGGTACACCTCCTCGGCGCGGGCCGGAAGCTCCTTCTCCGAACGGCGGTAAACGATCGTGGCCTCGGCTCCGAGCCGCCGGGCCGTGCGCACGGCGTCCATCGCCACGTTGCCGCCGCCCACGACCGCCACGCGGCGGCCGACATGGATCGGCGTGTCGTACCGTGCGTCGTAGGCGTGCATCAGGTTGGCGCGCGTCAGGAACTCGTTGGCCGAGACCACGCCGTTGAGGTTCTCGCCCGGGATGCCCATGAACCGGGGCAGTCCGGCGCCCGAGCCGATGAAGACCGCCTCGTAGCCCTCCTCGTCGAGCAGCGAATCGACGGTCACCGTGCGGCCCACCACGACGTCGGTCTCGATCTCTACGCCCAGCCGTTTCACCGCCTCGATCTCGCGCGCCACGATCCGCTCCTTCGGAAGGCGGAATTCGGGGATGCCGTAGACGAGCACCCCGCCGACCTTGTGCAGGGCCTCGAAAATCTTCACTTCGTAGCCTGTCTTCGCCAGATCGCTCGCGCAGGCCAGCCCTGCGGGACCGCTGCCGATGACGGCGACCTTGTGTCCGTTGCGGGGGACGGCCGCTGCGGCGGCTCCGGAGGCGTTCTCCAGCTGCCAGTCGCCCACGAACCGTTCGAGCTTGCCGATCGCCACCGGTTCGCCTTTGACGCCGAGGACGCACGCCCCTTCGCACTGGGTCTCCTGCGGGCAGACGCGGCCGCAGACCGAAGGCAGCGAGCTGTCGCGGGCGATGATGCCGGCCGCCTCGGCGATACGCCCTTCGTGCAGCGCGGCGATGAAGTCGGGAATCGCGATCCCCACCGGACAGGCCTCGACGCAGCGGGGCTTGCGGCAGCGGAGGCAGCGCGACGCCTCGAGCAGCGCCTCCTGCCGGTCGTAGCCGTGGCAGACCTCTTCGAAATTCGCGGCCCGCACCTGCGGGTCCTGTTCGCGCACGGGTACGCGCGGTATTCTGTTCGCCATAGTCTCTTATTTGTCCAAACCGATTTTACATTGGTGTCCCGCCTCGCGTTCGGCCTCGATCGCCGCGGCGCGCTGCTCCTCGTTCCGGTACATGCCCTGACGGCGCATGGCCTCGTCGAAATCCACCTCGTGTCCGTCGAACTCCGGGCCTTCGACGCACGTGAAGCGCGTCCGCCCGCCCACCGTCACGCGGCAGGCGCCGCACATGCCCGTGCCGTCCACCATGAGGGTGTTGAGCGACACGGTGGTTTTTAGTCCGTATTTTTTCGTGGCCAGGGCGACGAACTTCATCATCACCATCGGTCCGATGGCGATGCATTCGTCGTAGCGGCGGCCCTGTTCGCCGACGAGGCGTTCGAGGACCTGCGTGACCAGCCCCTTGTCGCCCTCCGAGCCGTCGTCGGTGGCGATATGGAGCTGCCCGGCCACGGCGCGCATGGGTTCCGTGTAGATGAGCATGCCGCGCGTCTTGGCTCCCACGATGACGTCGGCCGCGACGCCGCGTTCGTGCAGCCACTTCACCTGCGGGTAGACCGGGGCTGCGCCGACGCCGCCGGCCACGAAGAGGAAGCGCTTGCGCCGCAGCTCCTCGGGAGGCGTCGAGACGAACTCCGAGGGGCGGCCCAGCGGTCCGGCGAAGTCGGCGAGCGCGTCGCCTTCGCCGAGGGCGCAGATTTTGCGCGTCGAGGCGCCGATGGCCTGGATGACCAGCGTGACGCTTCCCTCCGCCGCGTCGTAGTCCGAAATGGTGAGCGGGATGCGTTCGCCGCGTTCGTCCGCGCGGACGATGACGAACTGTCCGGGACGGGCCGAACGTGCGACGCGCGGCGCGAGAATTTTCATCAGCCAGATCTGTTCGGCCAAAGCGCGTTTTTCGAGAATGGGGTACATCGTTATCGTGTCGTTTCCGTTTGTGTGTCGTTTCTGCGGGGGCGGGGTGTCACTCTTCGATGACGGCCGTGGCCCGGATGCGCCGCATCGGCCGCAGGGGGTCGTTGGTCACCAGCAGCAGGAAGGAGCTTCTGGCGCCGTAGCCGTCCGCGGAGGGATCGAGACGCACCTCGATGCGGGCCGAACCGCCGGGCGGGACCGCAAGACCCGGTTCGAGCGGGGTGGAGAGCCCTTCGCCGCACTCTACGGCCCGGACGATCAGGTCGCCGCGGCCCGTGTTCGAGAGCGTCAGTGACTGCGAAGGGCGGGGACCGCCGTGTTTCACGGGGCCGAACTTCACCACGTTGGTCGATACCTCGCTCCGGGGTGCCTTCTCCTCGGGCATGTCGGAGGGGTTGTCCGCTCCGATGCCGTGCGCCACGATCGTCGTGCCGCGGCTGCGGCCGTCCACGAAAAGCTCCAGCGCGTCGCGCAGCGTGCCGTAACGGGGGGTGTCGGCCGGGACGAGGTAGGAGATGTTGATCGCGCCGCGTGCACCCGGGGCGATCCGTTCGGGCGCGTCGATACGCAGCAGGCCGCTGCGTATCGCGGGATCGGGACGGAGCTCGAGACTTACCGTGCGGTCCGACGTGTTTACATAGCCCACGGACGACTGCATCCGGACGCCGGGATATATGTAAGTGAAGGCGCAGAGCGTCGTGTTCAGGCGCAGTCCGCCGCCGGCATCGACCGGATAAAGCTCTTCGACGCTCTTCGCCCGCGGGACGACTTCGCCGCGGATCGTGAGCGTGGCGATGCGTTTGCGGTCGGAGGAGTAGATCCACAACTCCTTGTCGAAGGCTCCGGGGCGGTTCGTCGGATCGTAGCTCACGGTGATCTCCGTCCTGTCGCCGGGCAGGACCGGCCGCTTCGAGAAGCGGGGAACCGTGCAGCCGCACGTGGTCGTCACATCGAGAATCACCAGCGGCCGGTCGCCCCGGTTTACTCCCGTGAAGGTGTGCCGCACCGGCCCGTCGGCCTCGCGGACGGAGCCGAAGTCCCAGACGGCCGGTTCGAAGACCAGCTCCGGCCGTTCCTCCTGCGCTGCGACGCCCGTGGCGGCCAATGCGCAGACAATGAGCGTTATGATCGTTTTTCTGTTCATGTTTCTACGTTCGGTGTCCTTGCAAAGGTACATTTTTTGCGAAAAAAAAGAGCAATAATTTTGCGGGATTGAAAATTTGCCCTATATTTGCACTCCGAAAACGATAGACAACGTTCTTCGAAAAGCCTGAATAGCTCAGTTGGTTAGAGCACATGACTGTTAATCATGGGGTCCTAGGT
>CDZE01047825.1_pt1 | contig 16634 bp, 10 predicted proteins | sample 557341 | NCBI WGS metagenome assembly CDZE01 (sample SAMEA3182109, study PRJEB8094) | gut metagenome | biome: human; feature: gut; material: Stool; isolation source: human stools | place: Canada | collected 2013-04-23
AAGATCAAGGGCGTGGCCACGCAGCAGGGCGACGGCTGGCTGGTGGGCGGCAGCGTGAAGAAGATGCCCGACAACACCTTCAACATCGAACACGGCAAGTACACCACCTGCGAAGAGACCGATCACCCGCACTTCTACCTGGCGATGACCAAGGCGAAGGTCATCCCCGGCAAAAAGGTCGTCACCGGTCCGGCCTATCTGGTCATGGAGGACGTGCCGATCTACTTCCTCGGCATCCCCGAAGGCTTCTTCCCGATCAATATGGGCCCCAAATCGGGCCTGCTGATGCCGACCTACGGCGAGGAGTACTCCAAAGGTTTCTTCCTGCGCGATCTGGGCTACTACTTCACGCTGGGCGAGTACGCCGACCTGGCCGTGCGCGGAGGATTCTACACGCTCGGCTCGTGGGAAGCCTCGGCCGCCTCGCGCTACATCAAGCGCTACAAGTACAGCGGCAGCTTCAACCTCCAGTACTCGAACATCAAGACGGGCGAAAAGGGCGAACCGGACTACATCAAGCAGAGCAACTTCCGCATCCAGTGGACCCACTCGCAGGACGCCAAGGCCAACCCGGGATCGACCTTCTCGGCTTCGGTGAACTTCGCCACCAGCGGCTACAACCGCTATTCGGCCACCAATATCGACGACATTCTCTCGACGCAGACCAACTCGTCGATCTCCTACTCGAAGAACTGGGCCGGAACCCCCTTCTCGCTCTCGGCCAACATGGCCATCTCGCAGAACTCGCAGAACAAGTCCATCTCGGTCACGCTGCCCACGGTGGTTTTCAACGTCTCGCGCCTCTACCCCTTCAAACGCAAGGAGCGCATGGGCAAGGAGCGCTGGTACGAGAAAATCTCGATGCAGTACACGGGCAAGATGACCAACTCGGTGACCACCACCGAATCGGAAATCTTCTCCAAGAAGACGCTCGACAACATGAAGAACGGCATCGAGCACTCGATCCCCGTCTCGGCGTCGTTCAACCTGTTCAACTACATCAACATCTCGCCGTCGTTCAACTACACCGAGAAGTGGTATTTCAAGAAACAGGAATACCAGTGGAACCCCACGACGAACCAGACCGACACGCTCGCCTCGGACTACGGATTCTACCGCCTCTACAACTACACGGCGAGCGTCTCGGCCTCGACGACCCTCTACGGCATGTACGACTTCACGAAGAAGCGCCGCGACCGCAAGATCCAGGCCATCCGCCACACAATCACCCCGTCGATCGGCTTCTCCTTCGCCCCGGACTTCAGCGATCCCCGCTACGGATACTACCTCACGCGGCAGACCGACTCCACGGGCCGCTTCACGACCTATTCGCCCTATGCGGTCAATGCCTACGGCGTTCCCTCGTCGGGAAAATCCATGTCGATGAACTTCTCGCTGTCGCAGAACCTCGAAATGAAGGTGCTCTCCAAACGCGACACGTCGGGCGTCAAGAAGATCAAGCTCATCGACGAACTGCGCCTGAGCGGATCGTACAACTTCCTGGCCGACTCGATGAAGCTCTCGACGATCTCGCTGTCGTTCCGCACGACGCTCTTCAACAACTTCGGCATCAACCTCTCGGCCACGATCGACCCCTACCGCGTGACGCCCGAGGGCATCCGCTACGACAAACTCTTCTTCCCGGGGCGCATCACCTCCACGGGCTGGTCGTTCGGCTACACCTTCAAATCGCGCGACGACCGTTCGCAGCCGGCCATCAACGACATCACGAGTCTCCCGCCGGACTATGCGAACCCCTTCCACGACCCCTACGGAACGATGGACCCCGTGCTGCGAAGGCAGTACATGGCCCAATCCTACTACGACTTCTCGCTGCCGTGGAACTTCGGCTTCAACTACGCGGTGAACTACTCGATCTCCTATGTCAATAACGGCACGACGGGCTATCGGAAGAACGTCACGCAGACCGTGAGCTTCAACGGTTCGCTGAACCTCACGCCCAAGACCGGCATCACGTTTCAGGGCGGTTACGACATCAAGGCCAACAAGCTCACCACCTCGTCGATTTCCATTTCACGGGACCTCCACTGCTGGCAAATGTCCTTCTCGTGGATTCCCTTCGGCTACCACAAGAGCTGGAGTTTCAACATCGGCGTCAAGGCCGCATCGCTCGCGGACCTGAAATACGACAAGAGCCAGTCCATGTACGACAACATGTACTGACCGCCGGTCCGCCACCTTACACCTCATAATCGGTTTCGGCCCGGCCAGGATGGTGCGGGCCGTGCCGAAAGACGGCCGCAGCCCTTCCGGCACGGAGAACAAAAGGCATCGCCCCTGCCGCATGAAAGCGGCAGGGGCGATGCGACAAGAGAATGCCCGGAAAGAAGCGGCCGCCATCCGGCCGCCCCTCCCCGGCAATCAGCGGCTCTCTCCGGCCAACGCCGCCGGATCGTGCCTGTATCTGAAAACCAGCGCGAAGACAAGGGTCACGACGAGCGCATACCCGGCGAAGATCAGCCACGATTCGGACCATCCCCCCACCATCGCCTCGGGCGTGGACTGCGAATAGACGCAGCGATTGACGACGGCCTGCGCCCCGAGCGTTCCGATCGTCGCCCCGACGCCGTTGGTCATGATCATGAACAGGCCCTGCGCCGAAGAGCGGATCGCCACGTCGGTCTCCTTATTGACGAAGAGCGATCCCGAGATATTGAAGAAGTCGAATGCCACGCCATAGACGATCATCGACAGCACGAACATCCACACGCCCGACCCGGGATTCCCCAGTCCGAACAACCCGAAGCGCAGCACCCAGGCGAACATGGCCATCAGCATCACGTTCTTGATTCCGAAACGCTTCAGGAAGAAGGGAATGAGCAGGATGCAGAGCGTCTCGGAGACCTGCGACAGCGAAATGAGCGCGTTGGCGTGGTTGGCGCCGAAGGTCGAGGCGTACTGCGGAATGTCGCGGAAGCTGGTGATGAACGGGTTGGCGAAACCGTTGGTGATTTGCAGCGAGACGCCCAGCAGCATCGAGAAGACGAAGAAGAGCGCCATGCGCCTCTGTCTGAACAGCGTGAAGGCGCGCAGTCCGAGCGCCTCGACCAGACTCTTCTTGTTCCCCGCACGGCTGACGGGGCATCCGGGCAGCGTCATGGCGTAGAGACCCAGCGCAAGCCCCAGCACGGCGCACTGGACGAACTGCATGCAGGTCGTCTGGAATCCGGCGGCATCGCACACGAGCATCGAGCAGATGAAACCCACCGTGCCCCACACGCGGATCGGCGGAAAGGATTTGACCGTGTCCAGCCCGGCCCCTTCGAGCACGCAGTAGGCCACCGAGTTCGAGAGCGCGATGGTCGGCATGTAGAACGCCACGCTCAGCGAATAGAGCGTGAACAGCACCCCGAACGACACCTCCGCGCCCGACGAGAAGGCGTAATATCCGGCCGCGCCCATGAAGAGGGCCGCCAGCAGGTGGCAGACGCCCAGCAACCGCTGCGCCGGAACCCAGCGGTCGGCGACGATGCCGATCACCGCCGGCATGAAGAGCGACACGATGCCCTGCATGGCATAGAAGATGCCGATATGCGACGCCAGGCCGACGCCGACCAGATACGACCCCATCGAGGTCAGATAGGCGCCCCAGATCGCATATTGAAGAAAGTTCATGACGACGAGACGCAGCTTGATTCCCATAACAGGCTGATTTTAGGCTGAATTTATTCTATCCGTTCATTTCCGCCGGAGCGGTGAAAACAAATGTACGAATTTTTTTTCGGAATTTTCTTTGAAATTGCGAAATAAAGTTCTACTTTTGCATCACCAAAACGTCATTGAGCTATGGTGTAATGGTAACACAACAGATTCTGGTCCTGTTATTCTTGGTTCGAATCCAGGTAGCTCAACTCGAAATCCGCGACCTTTCAAGGTTGCGGATTTTCGTTTTTCACTCCGCCCGCATCCCGCACATCCGTCCGCCGGCACGATTTCCGCAACGCCGCCGGACGAACGACACGATAATCGCAAAACGGCACGGCCGGCAGCCCCGATTTGCGAAAATCGCACGAAGCCGCTCCGATCGTGTCAAAAACAGGACCCTTTCCGCCATGTCTTTTGCGATTTCCGTCTTGCGCCGAACGAAAATTCCCACTATATTTGTAATACACAAAACAAGAAGAATTCAACAGTTTCAAAAACTTTTTGTGTAACGCGCGAAGCTTCGCAACGGCAACGCACGGATGGAGAATCCCCGGGAGAGGATTCGAAGGACGAGGTTTGACAACGGTGACGCAACAACGTTTTTCACAGAACCGACTTCGGGGGAGGGCTTACAGGCCCTCCCTTTCCTATTCCGCATCCAGTTCCGACACCACGGCGCGCTGCTCCTTGAAGAAGCGGAGCCGCTGCAACTCCCCGCTCCGTGAGACGAGCGTCGAAAGGCGCCGCATGGCCAGTACCCACTGTTTGATACGTGCGAACATGTCCGGATCGGAGGTCCGCAGCGAATTGACCGAAAAGACCGCCATCCCGCTGCTCTGCACCGCCTGCGAGACGAAATAGCTGTACGTCCCCTCCAGATCGACGTCCGATATGTAAAGGAACACCCGCCGTCCGTCCGGGAACCGGCCCGTGAGGGCGATCTCCTCCAGTTCGTCGAGCATCCGCAGCAACTCCTCCCTGAGCTCCCGGACACACCCCTCCGAAATCAGACGCATGGCGCGGAACGACCGGATCGCATTGACCCAATGTTTGAAACAACTGTGGTCCAGGACATAGTAGGTCGTGTCGATCTGCCGCACCGCCTGCCGGAGCCGCCGGCTGAGATCGAACACGTGCGGAGGCAACTGCATATCATCGAAACGGTTGTTCGCTCCGTCGAGCATCCCGTGCTGGAAAAAACATTTGAAGAACCGGAACCGCACGAGTCGTTCGTAGCCGAGATACAGCGCTGCCGGCAGCGAACTCCCGGCAAGCGAAAACTCCGACTGCTCGTCCGAAGCGATCTCCTCCATCTTACCGATCCAGGACTCCACCTTGCCGGGATAGTCCTCGAGCAGCGTCTGGCCGTCGGAAAAGTCGAGGCGGAAAAGCACGCAGTCCGGATCGTCCGTCCCCATGATGCGGTCGAGCGAGAAACTGAGCCGCGCGGCGACGAGCGCCGCTTCGCCGAACGTGAAGGGCACCTCCCCGCGCATCCGGCGGTAGGCGGCCTCGCGGCCTATGTTGAGGATTTCGGCCACCGTAGCGGCCGGGTTGGAATTTTTGGGCGTATTTTCGAGAACAGCGCCGATCAGCGCCGCATTCAAAGCGTTCACTGGCATTTTTTCGGGTTTAACGTCTCCGGTTTACAAAAATAAAAAATAAATCCGCTACGGACAACGGCCCTGTCGCTTTCGACCTCGAATCCGTCCTTACGGAATACTCCCGCCGAAAACCGAGAAAGCCGCGGTCGTCGTGACCGCGGTTCTCCATTCCTAACGGACGTCGTTAGGTCCTATTTTCCGAGCTGCATCTTCTCGATCAGCGCCTTCGTCTCGGGCTTGTGGCCGCGGAAACGCACGTAAAGCTCCATCGGATCTTCCGTACCGCCCTTCGAAAGGATGTTGTCGCGGAACGACGCGGCGACCTCGGGGCTGAAGATGCCCTTCTCCTCGAAGAGCGAGAAGGCATCGGCCTCCAGCACCTCGGCCCACTTGTAACCGTAGTACCCCGAGGCGTACCCTCCGGCGAAGATATGCCCGAAGGCCGGCGACATGGCCGTACCCTCGACCGCGGGCAGCACCTGCGCCGGAGCCATCGCCTCGCGCTCGAAGGCCTCCACGTCGCCCTCGAACGGCTCGGTGAGCGTATGCCACGCCATGTCGGTCAGGCCGAACGACAGTTGCCGCACGTTGGCATAGGCCGCCAGGTAGTTCTGCGCCGCGACGATACGCTCCACGATCTGCGCGGGAATCTTCTCCCCCGTCTCGTAGTGCCCGGCCCAGAGGTCGAGGAACTCCTTCTGCGTGGCCCAGTTCTCCATGATCTGCGACGGCAGCTCCACGAAGTCGCGCGAAACGTTCGTGCCGGTCAGCGACTCGTAGGAGCCCTCGCCCAGCATGCCGTGGAGCGAATGCCCGAATTCGTGGAGGAAGGTCTCCACCTCGTCGAAGGTCAGCAGCGAGGGCGACTTTTCGGTGGGCTTCGTGAAGTTCATCACCAGCGACACCAGCGGGCGGGTCTCCTTCCCGTCCGCGCACTTCGTACCGCGGAATTCGGTCATCCACGCCCCCGAGTTTTTCGACGCGCGGGGGAAGAAGTCGAGGTAGAGGACGGCCATGAAACGCCCCTCGGCGTCCGTCACGTCGTAGGCCGTCACGTCGGGATGATAGACGGCCACGGCCGGATTGGGGGTGAAATGCAGTCCGTAGAGCTTTTCGGCCAGCAGGAAGACACCCTTCTTGACCCGCTCCAGCTCGAAATAGGGCTTGACCGTCTCGGCGTCGAGCGCATACTTCTCGCGCTTGTATTTCTCGCTGTAATAGGCCCAGTCCCACGGCATCAGCGTCCCTTCGAAGCCCTGCGAGGCGGCATAGCCGGCGATCGTGCGGTAATCGGCGTCGGCATACCGCTTCGTCTCGTCGAGCAGCTCTCCGAGGAACGCACGGACGGTCGGCGTGTTCTTGGCCATGCGCTCCTCGAGCACATAGTCCGCATAGCATTCATAGCCCAGCAGGTTGGCCAGCCGGAGGCGCGTATTGGCGATCCGCTTGACGATCTCCGTGTTGTCGAACTCGCCGCCCAGCGCGCACGAACCGTTCGCCCGCCACAGCTTCTCCTTGAGCGCGCGGTTCGAGGAGTAGGTCATGAAGGGCAGGTAGCTGGGGTACTGCAACGTCACGGTCCACCCCTTCTCCCCGCGCGAACGGGCCTCGGCGGCCATCCCTTCGCGGACGAATTCCGGCAGTTCGGAGACCGTCGCCGGATCGGTGATGTTGAGCGTGAAGGCGTTGGTCGCGGCCAGCGAATTGCGGTCGAACTCCAGCGAAAGGGCCGACAGTTCGGTGGTGTACTGCCGGTAGAGCTCCTTGTCGGCGTCCGACAGCGCCGCGCCGTTGCGGGCGAAGCTCTTGTAGGTCTTCTCCAGCAGGCGCCTGTCCTCGGCCGAAAGGCCCCGTCCGGGATGCTCATAGACGGCCTTCACGCGCGCGAACAGTTCGGGATCGAGCGAAATGTCGTTGGACAGCTCCGTCAGGCGGGGCTGGACGCGCATGGCGATCTGCTGCATCTCCTCCGACGTGTCGGCGCTCAGCAGGTTGAAGAAGACGCCCGATATCCGGTTCAGCAGCTCGCCCTGACGCTCCAGCGCCACGATCGTATTGCCGAAGGTCGGCTTCTTCGGGTTCTTCACGATCGCCTCGATCTCGGCGCGCGAGCAGGCGATCGCGGCATCGAACGCCGGTTCGTAGTCCGCCGGTTCGATCCGGTCGAACGGAGGTGTGGCATGGGGCGTCTTCCACTCCGCCAGCAGCGGATTCGAGGTGTCCAGTTCGGGCAGATCGGCCCGGGGAATCGAATTGTCGGCGCATCCGGCCGCAAGTGTCGAAAGGGTCATAATCAACAGGGCTTTTTTCATCGTATCCTCAAATAAATAAGAAGGTTTCTTCAACGGGTCGCGAAATCGGAGCCGGGCCGTCATTCCCGGACGGTGCGGGGACTTTCCGCCGCCCCGTCCGCACGCTTGTCCGCAGCTTCCCCCGCACGGAGGGGCTGCGCGCCGGTCCGCACCGCGGCGGCCTTCAGAGGCGTCTTGCCGGAGAGGGCCGCAGGAGAGAGCGTCCCCGCATCCGCACGTTCCGGCACGGCGGCTGCCGGAACCGTGTCGGAAACCGGCGCGGGACTTTCCGCCGCGGCGAGCGAATCCGCCGGGTCGGGGCCGTTCCAGAGGCCCCGGCTGCGCAGCATCGCCCGCTTGTCGGGGTCCTTGCCGCGAAAAGCGCGGTAGAGGCTCATGCCGTCCTGCTCGCCGCCGCGGGCGAGCACCTTGCGGCGGAAATCGGCGGCGATGCGCCGGTCGAACAGGTCACCGCTCTCGCGGAACGCCTCGAAGGCGTCCTTGTCCAGCACCTCGGCCCACGTATAGAAATAGTACCCGGCCGAGTAGCCGCCGTCGAAGATGTGGCTGAAATAGGGGTAACGATAGCGCGGCTCGATCTGCGGAATCAGCCCCCGCTTCTCGGTCAGCGCCTGCCGCTCGAAGGCCACGGGATCGAACGGCTCGTACTCCCGGACCGAATGGATGTCCATGTCGGAGAGCGCGGCGGCGGTCTGCTCGGTGGTCATGAATCCCTGGTTGAACAGCTCGCTGCGACGGATCTTGTCGATCATCGCCTGCGGAATGACGTCGCCCGTGCGGTAGTGCACGGCGTACTGCCGCAGCACTTCGGGATCGAAGGCCCAGTTCTCCATCAGTTGCGAAGGCAGCTCCACGAAATCGCCCTCGACCTCCGAGAGGCCGCGGTACTTCACGTCGTGGAAGAGGAAATGCAGCGCATGGCCGAATTCGTGGAAGAGCGTCTCCGCCTCGTCGAGCGTCAGCAGCGACGGCGAGCTGCCCACCGGCCGCGTGAAGTTGCAGACGATCGACACCACGGGCGCCACGCGCCTCCCTTCGGCGTCGTAGGTCTGCTCCACGTAGTTGCCGCACCACGCACCCTGGCTCTTGCCCTCGCGCGGGAAGAAATCGAAATAGAGCACGCCGAGGTGCGTCTCGTCGGCATCGAGCACCTCGTAGGCCGTCACGTCGGGATGATAGACCGGCACGATGACGGGCCGGAAGGTAATGCCGTACAGCCGGTTGGCCAGGAAGAAGACGCCGCTCCGGACGTTCTCCAGCGAGAAGTAGGGACGCAGCATCGCCTCGTCGAGCGAATACTTCTGGCGGCGGAGCTTCTCGGCGTAGTACCACCAGTCCCACGAGGCGAACTCCCCTTCGGGCACGTCCTTGCGGAACAGCTCCTCCAGCTCGCTCAGCTCGCCCTTCGCCCGTTCCAGCGCCGGAGTCCAGACGCCTTCGAGCAGCTCATAGACCGCGTCGGTCGTACCGGCCATCTCGTCGTCCACGACATAGGCCGCATAGGAAGGGTAGCCCAGCAGGTGCGCCTTCTCCGTGCGCAGGCGGATGAAGTCGTTGATCAGCTGTTTGTTGTCGTACTCGTCGCCGTTATTTCCGCGGTTCAGGTAGGCCTTGTAGATCCGCTCGCGCAGCCCCCGGTCGGACGAGTAGGTGAGGAACGGGATGAGGCTGGGTTTGTGGAGCGTGAAGATGCCCGTGTCCTTCTTTTTTCCCCGCTCGCGGGCCTTCTCGCGCGCGAGCTCCTGCACGTCGGAGGGCAGACCGGCCATCTCGTCGGCCGTGAGTTCCATCTCGAAGCGGTTGTTCTCGGCGAGCAGGTTGTTGCCGAACTTCACCGCAGCGAGCGCCAGCTCGCCGTTGATCTCCTTCAGGCGGGCCTTCCGCCCGGCGTCGAGCAGCGCCCCGGCGCGCACGAAGCGCCGGTAGGTCTTCTCCAGCAGGCGCAGTTGCACGTCGTCCAGATCCAGCGCCCCGCGCCGGTCGTACAGCTCCTTCACGCGGGCGAAAAGCCGTTCGTCGAGCAGAATCCGGTCGTAATGCGCCGCCAGCAGCGGCATCGCCCGCTCCTGCAGGGCCTGCAGCTCGGGGGTGTTCTCCGCAGCGCAGAGCATACCGAAAACCAGCTCCGTCCGGGCGAGCATCCCTCCCGCGACGTCGTACGCTTCGATGACGTTCCCGAACGTCGGGTCGTCGTTGTTCGACGCGATGGCGTCGATCTCGGCATCGTGCAGCGACATGCCCCGCTCGAGGGCGGGCAGGAAGTGTTCGGCACGGATCTTATCGAAGGGAGGCACGCCGTAGGGCGTCTCCCAGGCGGAGAAAAAGGGATTCTCCCCCTCCGTCTTTTCGGATTTGCAGGATACGCAGGCCATAACCAGAAAAAGTGTCAATAATCCAGCGATAGGTTTCATCTGTCGGCTTATTTGTGTAACTTTGCGGCTCGGGATTTCCCGCACGGCGCGTCATGCCCCCGGGAAGCCGTTGCAAAGTTAGTAAATTATAACAGGTATGCAACTTTTTTACGACCCCGACGCCGCACCTCCCCGCCATACGCTGGGCGAGGAGGAGTCGAAGCACTGCGTGCGCGTCCTCCGGCTCGGCCGGGGCGACACGCTCCACCTCACCGACGGCCGGGGCAACCTCTACCGCTGTTGCATCACGGACGACGACCCCAAACATTGTACCGTGCGAATCGACGACGTGCAGTCCGGGTTCGGGAAACTGCCCTACTCGCTGACGATGGCCGTCGCGCCGACCAAGAACACCGAGCGCTTCGAATGGTTTCTCGAAAAGGCCACGGAGGTGGGCATCGACGCGATCGTACCGCTCGGCACCGAACACAGCGAGCGCCGGATATTCAGGACCGAACGGGGCGGGAAGGTCATAACGGCGGCGATGAAGCAGTCGCTCAAGGCCTACCGGCCCGAACTGCGGGAGCTCACGCCCTTCCGCGAGGAGGTGCTGCGCCCCTTCCCCGGACAGCGCTTCATCGCCCACTGCGGCGCGGCGCATGCTCCCGAAGGCAAGGCGTACCTGCCGCAGGCGGTGCAGGCCGGAACGCCTGTCGAGATATTCATCGGCCCCGAAGGGGACTTCTCGCCCGCGGAGATCGACTTCGCCCTGGCCCACGGATTCCGCGAGATCACCCTCGGCGACCAGCGGCTGCGCACCGAGACGGCCGCCCTGACAGCCGTCGTGATGGTCTCCGTCGCGAACGGACCGAAACAGACGAATTAATCTTCCGATATGTTTTTTCTCTGCACACTACTCGCGCTGGCGGCCGTAACGGCCATCCTGTTCGCCGCGCCGCTGCGCTGCAAGGCGCCGGCCGCGCTGGCGATCGTCGGCGCCGGCGCCCTGTGGGGCTGTACGCAGGCCGTCGCCACGCTCGCCGGAGTCCCGGAGCGGCTGCTGTGGCTGCTCCCAGGCACGCTCTTCGGCGGCGATTCGGGTTCGATGGACTCCCTGTCGGCACTCTTCGTGCTGATCGTCTCCGTCGGTTCGCTGGCCGCGACGGCCTATTCGCGCGGATACCTCGCCCGCTACCTTCCGCTCAAGTCCCCGGCCCACATCTCGCTGCACTACACGGCGCTCGTCGTGCTGTTCTACGCCATGCTGGGCGTCGTGCTCTCCGACGGCGGCTACTCGTTCCTCTTCTTCTGGGAGCTGATGACCGTGGCCTCGTTCCTGCTGATCCTTTTCGACGCCGAACGCCGCGAGGTGCGCCGCGCCGCGCTCTCCTACCTTATCATGATGCACATAGGCTTCGTGCTGCTCGTCGTGGGATTCGTGCGCCTCGAAGCCGTCACCGGCTCGGCCGCGTTCGGCGCGCTGGCCGAATACTTCCGCACGCAGCCCGCGCTGCCGCTGTTCGCCGTCTTCCTCGCCGGCTTCGGCATGAAGGCGGGGCTCTTCCCGATGCACGTCTGGCTGCCGGAGGCGCATCCCGCCGCCCCGTCGCACGTTTCGGCGCTGATGTCGGGCGTGATGATCAAGACGGGCGTCTATGGCATCCTCCGCACGACGGCCGCGCTGGGCGAGTTGCCCGCGCTGCGCACCGCGGGATACATCCTGCTCGCCGCCGGCATCCTCACCGGACTCTGGGGCGTCGTGCTGGCCGCGGCGCAGAACGACGTGAAACGCCTGCTGGCCTACTCCTCGATCGAGAACGTCGGCGTCATCCTCATCGGCATCGGCATCGCCGCGCTGGGCAAGGCCTCGGGCAACCAGTTCGTCGCGCTGGCGGGCATCGCCGGGGCGCTGCTCCACACGGCCAACCACTCGTTTTTCAAGCCGCTCCTCTTCTTCGGCGCGGGCAACATCCTCTCGGCGACGCACACCACCTCGCTCGACAGCCTCGGCGGACTGGGCCGCCACATGCCCCTGACGGCGCTGCTCTTCCTCGCCGGCACGGCGGCCATCTGCGCCCTGCCGCCCCTGAACGGCTTCGTCTCGGAGCTGCTCATCTACCTCGGGCTGTTCGACGGCATCGCCTCGGGCAGCGACACCCTCGCCTCGGCGGCCGCGCTGACGGCGCTGGCCCTCATCGGCGGCGTGGTGGTGCTGGCCTTCACCAAGCTCTACGGCACGGTGTTCCTCGGCTCGCCCCGCACGCACGAGGTGGCCGAAGCCTCCGAGGCCGACAACCACCGCATCGCCGCCATGGCGCTGCCGCTGGCGGGCATCCTCTTCGTCGGGTTGTTCCCCCGCGCGGCCGTGGCCGCCGTGACGCGCGCCGCGGACTTCTTCCTCCGCACTCCGGCCGACGCCGCCGACTGGCTCCTGTCGCCCTCGCTGGCCGCCGCCGGACGCACGGCCTGGCTGCTGGCCGCCGTCGTGGCGCTGCTGCTCTGGCTCCGGCGCCGCCTGCTCCGCGGCCGCCGCATCGCCCGCGGCCCCACGTGGGGCTGCGGCTTCACCTCGCCCAACGTGAAGATGCAGTACACGGGCGAATCCTTCTCCGAAGGGTTGCAGTCCATCGCCACCTCCCTGACGCAGAACAGCGGCGAAGGCTCCCCCGTGCCGAAGAGCGAAATCTTCCCCGGCGCGCACTCCTTCGACGTCGGCCACCGCGACCGCATCGGACGGCTCTTCTCGGCCTGGTGGGTCGAACTGCTGCGCCGCATCAACGCCCGCGTCATGCGGCTGCGCACGGGCAAGATCAACCACTACGTCCTCTTCGCGCTGGCCTTCCTGGCGCTGGTATTCCTGTTGTCCGTCCTCAATCTGATCTGACGTATGGCCCTTTTCAACACGCTGCTCCTGCTGCTCGCGGCCCTTGCGATTCCGGGGCTCATCAACCGCACGCGGGCCCGTCTGGCCGGACGCCGGGGCATCCGCTTCACGCAGCACCTCCGCGACTTCCGCCTGCTGCTCCGCAAGGGAGCCGTCTATTCGACGACCGTGTCGCCGCTCTTCCGCGCCGCACCGTCCGTCTGCCTGGGCTCGGCGCTGCTGGCCGCGCTCTTCATCCCCGTGGGCGACCTGCCGCCGCTGCTCTCGTTCGACGGCGACCTGGTGGCCTTCGCCTACCTGCTGGCCCTGGGCCGCACGGCGCTCATCCTCGCGGCGATGGACACCGGCAGTTCGTTCGAAGGGATGGGAGCCAGCCGCGAAGCGCTCTACGGCGCGCTCGCCGAACCGGCGCTGATGCTCGTTTTCGGCACGCTGGCGCTCCTCTCGAGCCACACCTCCTTCGCCGCGCTCTTCACCGGCGACACCGCGGGCGACGCGCAGCAGGCCGTCGTACTGCTGCTCGCGGCCTACCTGCTGCTGAAGCTCGTCTTCACCGAGAGCGGCCGCATCCCGGTGGACGATCCCCGCACGCACCTCGAGCTGACGATGATCCACGAGGTCATGTGCCTCGACTACTGCGGCGTCGATCTGGCCTTCGTCAAGGCGGCCGGATGGCTCAAGACCGCCGCGCTGGCGGTGCTCGCCGCCGATGCGGCGGCGGCAGCCGTCGCCGCACCCCGCTGGTGGATCGCAGCACCGCTCGCCGTGCTGCTGACCGGTCTCTCGGTGGGCGTCGTCGAATCGACGCAGGCCCGCAACAAGCTCGCCCGCAACACCACCTTCATCCTCACCATCGCCGCGCTGGCCGCCCTGGTCTTCTTCACGGGCTACCTGCTGCGGTTCAACATCGCCGTCCAATGATCCTTCCGCTCGTCATACTCTACGTCGTGACGCTCGTCTATCTCCCGATCACCGAGCGTTTCCGCAACTTCGCTTCGCTCATCGGCCTGCAAGGATGGCTGCTGTTCGCCGTCGCGCTGGTGCGCCTGCACGCCATCAACCCCGCCGAACTGGCCTTCATCGCCGTCGAGACCCTCCTGTTCAAGGGCATCCTCGTCCCGTGGATGCTCTTCGCCGTCATCCGCCGCACGAAGATCAACCGCGTGCGCCGCTCCGGCTCGTCGCAGTCGGGGGCGCTGCTGCTGTCGCTCACGGCGCTCGTCGTCAGCGCCTCGATCACCTACTACATCGCCGATTCGGCCGTCGATCTGATCTTCTTCGGCGTGGCGCTCTACTCGCTGCTGAGCGGACTGATCCTCATCACGCTGCGCCAGCGCATCTTCTCGCACATGGTGGGATTCCTCGTCATCGAGAACGGCGTGTTCCTCTTCTCGACGGCCATCGGCGTCGAAATGCCGCTGGTCATCAACTTCGCCATCCTGCTCGACATCCTCATCTCGGTGCTCATGCTGGGCATCTTCTTCACGAAGATCGACGGCAAACTGCACGCCGACGACGCCGACTCGCTCACCAACGTAAAGGACTGACGCCATGATGCTCTTCTACCTGATCGCAAGCATTCTGGCCGCCTCGGCGGCCTTCGCGGCCCGCAACGAGCGGCAGATCGCCGCCGCGGGCGCCGCATTCTACGCCGTTCAGGCCGTCTTCGTCCTCTGCATCTTCGCCGGAGGACTCTACGACACCGACTCGCTCGGCGTCTTCTCCTTCGACGCCGCCGGCACGCTTTTCCACATCCTGCTCGTCGTGGTCTCGGCCTTCGCCTTCGCCCACTCCGAAGCCTACCTGCACGGCAGCGACCTGAGGCAGACGCGCACCTACTCGGCGCTCCTGATGCTCCTCACCACGGCCATCTCCGGAGCCTATTTCGCCTCGAACCTGGCCGTGACGTGGATCTTCCTCGAAGCCACGACGCTCTGTTCGGCAGGCATCATCTACCACCGCCGCACGGCGCAGACGCTCGAAGCGGCGTGGAAATACGTCTTCGTCTGCTCGACGGGCATCGCCATGGCCTATCTGGGCATCCTGCTGCTGGCCGCCGCCACCAAATGCGAATCGCTTTCCTACGAAGCGGTCGCCGCCGCGGCCGCGGGCGGCAACGCCCTCTACCTGAAGACCGCCTTCCTGCTGATCCTCTGCGGATACAGCTGCAAGGTCGAGCTTTTCCCGCTCTACACCGTGGGCGTCGATGCCAACTTCGCCGCGCCGTCGCCCGCCTCGGCGCTCATCTCCACGGGGCTGGTCAATGCCGGCTTCCTGGCCGTGCTGCGCGTCTATAGGATTCTCGCCGCCACGGAGGTCTTCCCGTGGGTCCGCTCCGTGCTGCTCGTCGTCGGCGTGCTGTCGCTCGCGATCGGCGCGCTCTTCCTGCGCCGCACAAACAACTACAAGCGCTTCCTCTCCTACTCCACGGTCGAGAACATGGGTATCGCGGCCATCGGACTGGGCATCGGCGGCGCGGGCGTCTGGGCCGCCGTGTTCCACGTCGTCTGCCACACGCTCATCAAGAGCAGCCTCTTCCTGCAAATGGCCGTCGTGCGGCAGGTTTACAACGGCTACCGCATCAACCGCATCGGCGACTACATCCACATCAACCGCGTGGGGGCCGTCGGCCTGCTCGCCGGCATGGTCGTCGTGATGGCCTTCCCGCCCTCGCCGCTCTTCGTCTCCGAGCTGGCGATCCTCCGCGAGGTGATCGCCGCCGGCAAATGGTGGCTCGTGGGCGTCATGCTGCTGCTGCTCTGCATCGTCATCTACTCCTTCTGCGTGCGGATGCTCCGGCTCTGCTACCAGCCCAACCAGGACGAGCTGCACCCCTCGAAAGCCGACCGCAAACTCTCGTGGTCGGCCCTCACGCTGCTGCTGGCCGCGATCGTCGTCGGCGTGTGGCAGCCCGCATTCCTCGAACGTCTGATCGCTCAAATCGTATCGCTATGAACTGGTATTCGACCGACAACCGCTCCCTGCACGTCCCGCTGAGCGAGATTCCCGAGGTCGCCTACGCCGAATTCCACGACGAGCTGGCCGCGCGCCTCGCCCGGCCGCAGTACCACGTGGCGCACTATTTCGCCCTTCCCGCGGGCGACCGGATGCGCTTCTTCTGCCTGCTGCTCGACGACGCCCGGAGCCGCGTGCTCATCGCCTCGCACGCCACGGAGTACTACGACGACGGAGCTCTGCCGTCGCTCACGGCCCTGCACCCGCAGATGCACCCCTTCGAACGCGACATCGCGGAGCGTTACGGCATCCGGTTCGACGCCATGCCGTGGCCCAAACCGCTGCGGTTCCCCGCCGACGGCTACGACCGCCGCAGCTCGATCGACAACTACCCCTTCTACACGATGGAGGGACGCTCGCTGCACGAAGTGAACGTCGGGCCGATCCACGCCGGAATCATCGAACCGGGAGCCTTCCGCTTCATCTGCAACGGCGAGCAAGTCCTCCACCTCGAAATCGCGCTGGGCTACCAGCACCGCGGCGCGGAAGCCGAGTTCGCCGCTACGGAGAACCGGCTGCGGCAGGCGTGTCTGGCCGAAACCGTCGCGGGCGACAGCGCCGTGGCCCATGCCTCGGCGTTCGCCGCCGCCGTCGAACGCCTCGCGGGATTCCGCGCTCCGGAGCGTCTGGAGACCGAGCGCGGCATCGCCCTCGAACTCGAACGGATGGCCATGCAGATCGCCGACACGGGGGCGCTCTCCATGGACGTCGGCTACCAGCTCGGGCAGGTGGCCTGCGAGGCGCTGCGCACCATGACGATCAACACCACGCAGGCGTGGTGCGGCAACCGCTTCGGCAAGGG
>CDZE01040494.1_pt1 | contig 14521 bp, 10 predicted proteins | sample 557341 | NCBI WGS metagenome assembly CDZE01 (sample SAMEA3182109, study PRJEB8094) | gut metagenome | biome: human; feature: gut; material: Stool; isolation source: human stools | place: Canada | collected 2013-04-23
GCCGAAAACGGCATGGACTGGATGTATGCCAACTGCTCGACCACGGCGCAGCGCGGCGCGCTCGACTGGTGGAAACGCTTCCGAGACGCTGCGAAACCCGTCTTCGAACAGCTCTACGAAGAGGTGGCCACCGGTCGCGAGGCACAGCGGTCGATCGACCTGAACAGCAAGCCCGACTACCGCCAGAAGCTCGAAGAGGAGTTGCGCGAACTGCGTGAAAGCGAAATGTGGCAGGCCGGCGCCGTCGTGCGCAAGCTGCGCCCCGAAAACAACTAAAACCTACTGTTATGTGCGGCTTTGTCGGAGTGTTCGAAATCGGACGAAACGGTGAGAACCTGCGTGCGCAGGTGCTGCGGATGTCGGGAAAAATCCGGCATCGAGGGCCCGATTGGTCGGGCATCTACTGCGGCCCGCGCGCCGTGCTCTCTCACGAACGCCTCTCGATCGTCGACCCGCAGTCGGGCGGGCAACCCCTTTACAGCCCCGACGGCAGGCTGGTGCTGGCCGTCAACGGCGAGATCTACAACCACCGCGAACTGCGGCGCGAGCTGGCCGGCGAGTACGACTTCCGCACCGGTTCGGACTGCGAGGTGATCCTCCCGCTCTACCGCAAATACGGCGCGGGGCTGCTCGACCGGCTCAACGGCATCTTCGCCTTCGCGCTCTACGACATCGAGCGCGACGAGTACCTCATCGCCCGCGACCCCGTCGGCGTCATTCCGCTCTACATCGGCTGGGATGCCGACGAACGGTGCTACGTCGCATCGGAGTTGAAGGCGCTCGAAGGGGTGTGCAACGTCATCCGCCCCTTCGAGCCGGGGCACTACCGGTGGAGCCGCGAGGGGAAGACGACGCGCTGGTACACGCGCGACTGGTTCGACTACGAAGCCGTCGAGCAGGGCGACGCCGACCCTGCCGCGCTGCGCTCGGCGCTCGAAGCGGCCGTCCGACGGCAGCTGATGTCCGATGTTCCCTACGGCGTGCTGCTGTCGGGCGGACTCGATTCGTCGATCATCTCGGCCGTAGCCAAACGCTTCGCCGACCGCCGCATCGAGACCGAAGGACGCGACGGTGCGTGGTGGCCCTGCCTCCACTCGTTCGCCGTCGGCCTGAAAGGCGCTCCCGACCTCCGTGCCGCACGCAAGGTCGCCGACCACATCGGTACGGTGCACCACGAAATCCACTACACCGTCCAGGAGGGGCTCGACGCCCTGCGCGACGTGATCTACCACATCGAAACCTACGACGTGACGACCGTGCGCGCCTCGACGCCGATGTACCTGCTGGCGCGCGTCATCAAGTCGATGGGCGTCAAGATGGTGCTGTCGGGCGAGGGTGCCGACGAGATTTTCGGCGGCTACCTCTATTTCCACAAGGCCCCCGACGCCCGCGCCTTCCACGAAGAGACGGTGCGCAAGATCGGCCGCCTGCATCAGTACGACTGCCTGCGCGCCAACAAGTCGCTCGCGGCGTGGGGGATCGAAGGCCGCGTGCCGTTCCTCGACACGGAGTTTCTGGACACGGCCATGCGCATCGACCCCGAAGCCAAACGCCCCCGCGACGGACGCATCGAAAAGTGGATTCTGCGCAAGGCGTTCGAAGACCTCCTGCCGCCGGAGATCGTCTGGCGGCAGAAGGAGCAGTTCTCCGACGGCGTGGGCTACGGCTGGATCGACTCGCTCAAAGCATTCACGGAGGCCGCGGTCTCCGACCGCGAAATGGCGCAGGCGGCCGACCGCTTTCCGGTCAACCCGCCGCGCAACAAGGAGGAGTACTACTACCGCACGATCTTCGAGGAGTGTTTCCCCTCGCAGACGGCCGCGCAGTGCGTGCCGTCGGTGCCTTCGGTGGCGTGCAGCACGGCCGAGGCGCTGGCGTGGGACGAATCGTTCCGCAACCTCGACGATCCGTCCGGACGCGCCGTGCAGGGTGTCCACCGCACCGCCCGGGACGAATGACGACGGGACGGACGGAAAACTCCGAGTATTTACGACTGCTCCGGCAGTAAAACAACGAAACAGATGAAAGTATTGAAATTCGGCGGATCGTCGGTAGGTTCCGCACAAGGTCTGCGACAGGTGCGCAGGATCGTCGCCGCCAACGACGGCCAGATCGTCGTGGTCGTTTCGGCGCTGGGCGGCATCACCGACCGTCTGCTGGCCACGGCGGCCGCAGCCGCGGCCGGAAAGCACGACTACACCGACTCGCTGGCCGAAATCGTGGCCCGCCACCGCACGACGATCGACGAAACGGTGGCGTCCGAGCGGCGCGGCGCGATCCGCCGGCGGACGGACGAACTGCTCGACGAACTGGCCAATATCCTGCGCGGCGTCTACCTGATCCGCGACCTCTCGCCCCGCACGGGCGACGCGATCGTCAGCTACGGCGAACGCCTCTCGTCGGGAATCGTGGCCGCCGTGCTCGAAGGCTCGCGGCTCTACGACGCGAGGGAGTTCATCCGCACGAAGACCGACTTCGGAAAGCACATAGCCGAACCGGATCTGACCGAAAAGCTCATCAGGGAGCGTCTGGCCGACCGCCCCCGCGTGTCGGTAGTGCCGGGCTTCATCGCCTCGGACTGCGCCACGGGCGACGTGACCAATCTGGGGCGCGGCGGATCGGACTACACCGCCGCACTCATCGCTGCCGCGCTGAACGCCGAGACGCTCGAAATCTGGACCGACGTCGACGGTTTCATGACGGCCGACCCGCGCGTCATCAGCGATGCCTATGTCATCGACCGGCTGAGCTTCGAAGAGGCGATGGAGCTGTGCAACTTCGGCGCGAAGGTGGTCTATCCGCCCACGATCTTCCCGGTCTACCACCGCGACATCCCCATCCTGATCAAGAACACCTTCAACCCCGAAGCGCCGGGCACGTTCATCTCCCGCGAGCGGGTGCAGGGGCGCGACAAGGCGATCAAGGGAATCTCCTCGATCAACAACACCTGTCTGGTGACCATTCAAGGGCTGGGCATGGTAGGCGTGATCGGCGTCAACCACCGCATCTTCCGCACACTGGCCAGGGCCGGCATCAGCGTCTTCTTCGTGTCGCAGGCCGCCTCGGAGAACACCACGTCGATCGGACTGCGCAACGAGGACGCCGATCTGGCCATCGCGATGCTCACCAGGGAGTTCGCCCCCGAAATCGAGATCGGCGAGGTGGGCAGCATCACCGCCGAACACGACCTGGCGACGATCGCCGTGGTGGGCGACGACATGAAACATACGCCCGGCATCGCGGGCAAGCTGTTCGGGACGCTGGGACGCAACGGCATCAACGTCATCGCCTGCACGCAGGGCGCCTCGGAGACCAACATCTCGGTGGTCGTGACGCTCGAAAGCCTTCCGAAGGCGATCAACGTGATCCACGACTCGTTCTTCCTGTCGGAGTATCAGGTACTCAACATCTTCGTGGCCGGCGTCGGACAGGTGGGGCGCGACCTGCTGGAACAGATCCGCCTGCAACGGCGCACGCTCATGGCCGACAACGGACTCCAAATCCGCGTCGTGGGAATCGCCAACTCCCGCAAACGGCTCATCGACGCCGAAGGCATCGCCCTGAACGACTGCCTCCGGCGGCTCGAAGAGGAGGGAACGCCCTCGACGCCGGAGAGCCTGCGCGACGAGATTCTCGCCCTGAACATCTACAACTCGGTCTTCGTCGACTGCACGGCCAGCGCGGAGGTGGCGGCGCTCTACCGTTCGCTGCTCGACCACAACGTCTCGGTGGTGGCCTCCAACAAGATCGCCGCGTCGTCCGACTACGCCCTCTACCGCGAGCTCAAAACCGTCTCGCGCAAACGCAACGCGAAATTCCTCTTCGAGACCAACGTCGGCGCCGGTCTGCCGATCATCAACACGATCTCCGACCTGATAAACAGCGGCGACCGCATCCTGCGCATCGAGGCGGTGGTTTCGGGGACGCTCAACTACATCTTCGACCGCATGAGCGCCGAAATTCCGTTCAGCCGCGCCGTACGCATGGCTCAGGAGGCAGGCTATGCCGAACCCGATCCGCGCGTCGACCTGAGCGGCACGGACGTCATCCGCAAGCTGGTGATCCTCACGCGCGAAGCGGGCTATGCCGTCGAACAGCGCGACGTGGAGCGGCGCACCTTCCTGCCCGAAAGCTGCTTCGAGGGGAGCATCGACGAGTTCTGGCATCGCCTGCCCGAAACGGACGCCCGCTTCGAAACATGGCGGCGACGGCTCGAAACCGAAGGGAAACGGCTGCGTTTCATCGCCCGCATGGAGGACGGACGCACCTCGGTCGGGCTCGAAGAGGTCGACAACGAAAGCCCGTTCTACCACCTTTCGGGCAGCAACAACGTCATCCTCATCACCACCGAACGCTACCGCAAATACCCGATCCAAATCAAGGGGTACGGCGCCGGCGCGGAGGTGACGGCCGCAGGCGTCTTCGCCGATATCATCCGCATCGCCAATATCCGATAGACCATGAAGTACCTCATCATCCTCGGCGACGGAATGGCCGACGAACCGATTCCACGGCTCGGCGGCCGCACGCCGCTGCAAGCCGCCCGCAAGCCGACGATCGACCGCATCGCAGCGCTCGGCGCCTCGGGCATCCTCGACACCGTGCCCGAAGGGTTCGCTCCGGGCAGCGAAATCGCACACCTCTCGCTGCTGGGGTACGACGTTCCCTCCGTCTTCGAAGGACGCGGTTCGCTCGAAGCGGCCGGCATGGGCGTCGAAATCGGGCGCGGCGAAATGGTCATGCGCTGCAACCTCATTACGGTCGAGCAGGAGCGCATCCGCAACCATTCGGCCGGCCATATCTCCACGGCCGAAGCGGCCGAACTGATCGACTTCCTCCAACGGCGGCTGGGCAGCGACGACGTGCGGTTCCACACGGGCGTCTCGTACCGCCACCTGCTCACGATCCGCGGCGGCGACAAGCGGCTCCACACCGTCGGGCCGCACGACGTACCCGACCGCCCCTTCGCCGAAGTGCTGCCGTCGGCCGCCGACGCTGCCGCCGAACCTACGGCGCGACAGCTCCGCGAACTGATCTTCCGTTCGCAGGAGTTGTTGGCGGATCATCCCGTCAATCGGGCGCGCCGGGCTGCCGGAAAACAGCCGGCCACGAGCATCTGGCCGTGGTCGCCGGGCTACCGCCCCCGTATGCAGACCTTGCAGGAGCGCTACGCCCCGATCCGCAACGGTTCGGTCATCTCGGCCGTCGACCTGATCCGCGGAATCGGCGTCTGCGCCGGACTGACGCCCGTCGAAGTCGAAGGAGCGACGGGGCTCTACGACACCAACTACGAAGGCAAGGCCGAGGCCGCGCTGCGGGCGCTGCGCGACGAGGATTTCGTCTTCCTGCATATCGAAGCGAGCGACGAGGCGGGCCACGAAGGGGACGCCGAACTGAAAGTACGGACGATCGAAGCGCTCGACGCACGAGTGGTGCGGCCGATCTTCGAAGCGGTCTCCGCATGGGAGTGTCCCGTCTCGCTGGCCATCCTTCCCGACCACCCGACGCCCTGCCTGCTGCGCACCCACACCGCCGCGCCGGTCCCCTTCACGATCTGGCGGAGCGGCTGCCATCCCGACATGGTGGGGGCCTACGACGAACAGAGCGCCCGACGGGGCCGCTACGGCCACCTGCGGGGCGATGCCTTCATCGACCTCTTCATCCACGGTACCGAATAACGGACGAAAAATACAAGTTTCCACACGATGAAATATTACAGCACAAACCGCCGCACGCCCGAAGTCTCGCTCCGCGAGGCGGTCGTCGCCAGCATGGCGCCCGACAACGGGCTCTACATGCCCGAACGGATCGAGCGGCTGCCCGACGCATTCTTCGACGGGATCGCCCGTCTGGACCTCCACCGGATCGCCTGCCGCGTGGCCGACGCCTTTTTCGGCGAGGAGATCGAACCCGAAACGCTGCGGCGCATCGTCCGCGACACGTTCTGCTTCGACATTCCGGTTGTCCGGGTCGACGACGGCATCTGGGCGCTCGAACTCTTCCACGGCCCGACGATGGCCTTCAAGGACGTAGGCGCGCGCTTCATGGCACGCATCCTCTCCCACTTCATCGAAGGCCGCGACGACGAACACCCCGTCACGGTGCTCGTCGCCACGTCGGGCGACACGGGCGGCGCCGTGGCCAACGGGTTTCTCGGCGTCGAGGGCATCGACGTAGTGGTACTCTACCCCAAAGGGCGCGTAAGCGACATTCAGGAGAAGCAGTTCACGACGCTGGGACGCAACGTCACGGCGTTGGAGATCGAAGGCACGTTCGACGACTGCCAACGGCTGGTCAAGAGCGCCTTTGCGGATACGGAGCTCAAACGACGGATGCGGCTCACATCGGCCAACTCGATCAACGTGGCGCGGTTCCTGCCCCAGACCTTCTATTTCTTCCACGCCTATGCGCAATTGCGCGCACAGGGCGTAACCTCGCCGATCGTGGTGAGCGTACCGAGCGGCAACTTCGGCAACCTCACCGCAGGGTTGTTCGCCCGACGCATGGGGCTGCCGGTCGACCGCTTCATCGCCGCCAACAACGCCAACGACACCTTTTACGAATACCTCCGCACGGGCAGCTACCGCCCCCGGCCGTCGGTTCCGACGCTGGCCAACGCGATGGACGTGGGCGACCCGAACAACTTCGCCCGCATCCTCGACCTCTACGGCCGTTCGCTCGACGCGCTGCGCGCCGACGTCGCGGCGTTCCGCTGCGACGACGACCAGATCCGCGCCACGGTGGCCGACACTTTCGCCCGCACGGGCTACCTGCTCGACCCGCACGGCGCCTGCGGCTACCGTGCGCTGCGCGACGGACTGCGCGACGGCGAAACGGGCATCTTCCTCGAAACGGCCCATCCGGCCAAGTTCCTCGATACGGTGGAAAGCATCATCGGCCGGCCGGTCGAGATTCCGCAGCGCTTGCAGGAGTTCGTCAAGGGGAAGAAACGCACGGTCGCGCTCGGCGCCGAGTTCGAAGCGTTCAAGGAGTATCTGCTCAGCCGATAAACATCATGGAGAATCCGGACATCGCACCAAACGCGGCACGCTGCCGCTTCCGGCGCATCGTCGTAAAGGTGGGCAGCAACGTGCTGACCCGCGCCGACGGCACGCTCGATACCGACCGCATGGCGGCGCTGGCCGACCAGATCGCAGCCCTGCACCGTGCCGGCGTCGAGGTCATCGTCGTGTCGTCGGGCGCTGTCGCCGCAGGGCGCGGGGTGATCGCGGCCGGCCACCGGCTCGACGCCGTGTCGGCCCGCCAGCTCTACTCGGCCGTCGGGCAGGTGAAGCTGATCCGCCGCTACTACGAACTCTTCGACGCACGGGGAATCGTCTGCGGGCAGGTGCTCACCACCAAGCAGGATTTCGAGACCCGCCGCCACTACCTCAACCAGCGCAACAGCATCCGCGTGATGCTCGAAAACGGCGTCGTCCCGATCGTCAACGAGAACGACACGGTGGCGGTCACCGAATTGATGTTCACCGACAACGACGAACTTTCGGGGCTGCTCTCGACGATGATCGGCGCCGAAGCGCTCATCCTGCTGACCAACGTGGACGGTATCTGCGACGGTACGCCGGGGGCGCCGGGCGTCGAAGTGATCCGCGAAATCGCACCCGGGCAGCGCGACCTGCCGGACTGCATCCGCGACGCGAAGTCGTCGTTCGGACGGGGCGGAATGCTCACCAAGAGCCGCATCGCCCGCAAGGTGGCCGCCGAGGGAATCGAGACGATCATCGCCGACGGCCGCCGCGACGGCATCCTGCCCGACCTGCTGGCCGAGGGAAGCCGCACCCTCTGCACCCGCTTCCTCCCCTCGCCCCACCCCATCTCGGGCGTCAAGAAATGGATCGCCCACTCGGAAGGATTCGCCAAAGGAGAGGTGCACGTAACCCGCGAAACTCTCGATGCGCTCGGCGGCCCGCGCGCCGTGAGCCTGCTGCCCGTCGGCGTGAGCCGCGTGGAGGGTGTCTTCGAGAAGGACGACATCGTGCGCATCGTCGCCCCCGACGGCCGGCCGGTCGGCGCCGGCAAGGTCTCCTGCGACAGCACGACGGCACGCCGCAATATCGGCCGCCGCGGCGCACGGGCACTCATACACTACGATTACCTCTATCTGGACTGACCCATGGAGACGCAACACACTTTTCGACGCGCCCGCGAGGCCGCCCGCGCGCTCAACCGCACCGCCTCGGAACGGATCGACCGCCTGCTGCTGGCGCTGGCCGACGCGGTGGAGGCCGGCACGGAGGAGCTGCTGGCGGCCAATGCCCGCGACCGCAGCCGGATGAACCCCGCCGATCCGGCCTACGACCGGCTGCTGCTCGACCGCGGGCGGCTGCTGGGCATCGCCGCCGACCTGCGCAACGTGGCGGCGCTTCCGTCGCCGCTGGGACGCATCCTCGACCGCACGGTGCGCCCCAACGGCATGGAGATCCGCAAAGTCTCGGTACCATTCGGCGTCGTCGGCGTCATCTACGAAGCACGTCCCAACGTGGGGTTCGACGTCTTCGCGCTCTGCGTCAAGTCGGGCAACGCCTGCATCCTCAAAGGGGGCAGCGACGCCCGCGACTCCAATGCGGCGATCGCCGCGCTGATCCGCCGCACGCTCGCGGCGCACGGCTTCGACGAGAACACCCTCGCCCTGCTGCCTCCCACGCACGAAGCGACGGCCGCGATGCTCGGTGCCACGGGACTGGTCGATCTGGTCATTCCGCGCGGCGGGCGGGGATTGATCGACTTCGTGCGCGACCACACCCGCGTACCGGTGATCGAAACGGGCGCCGGCGTCTGCCACGCCTATTTCGACCGGTCGGGCGACACGGAAAAGGGCGCGGCGATCGTCCTGAACGCCAAGACGCGCCGCGTAAGCGTCTGCAACGCGCTCGACACGCTCGTCGTCCACCGCGACCGCCTGACCGACCTGCCGCGCCTCTGCCGTCCGCTGGCCGAAAAAGGGGTCGAACTGCAAGCCGACGAAGCGGCACGGACGGCGTTGCACGGAAACTATCCCGCAGCGCTGCTGCGTGCGGCCGACGCAGCGAGCTTCGGGACGGAGTTTCTCTCCCTGCGCCTTTCGATCCGCACGGTCGCCTCGCTCGACGAGGCGCTCGCCCACATCGCCCGCTACTCCTCGCAGCACAGCGAGACGATCATAGCCGAAGACGCGGAGGCGATCCGCACGTTCCAGCGCGAAGTCGACGCCGCCTGCGTCTACGCCAACGTCTCGACGGCCTTCACCGACGGCGCGCAGTTCGGCATGGGCGCCGAGATCGGAATCAGTACGCAGAAACTCCACGCGCGCGGGCCGATGGCGCTGCGCGAACTGACCTCCTACAAATACCTGATCGCCGGCGACGGGCAGACGCGGCCGTAGCCCCGCCCGTGGCCGACAGACAAAAAAACGACCCGAAATTTTGTTTTCCGGAAATTAAATCCTACATTTGCGGCAGACGAGTTATCGAAAAATGACGAATTTCAACCATATCCATCATCATCACCACTTTCACCGAAGGGGCGAATCGATCGTGTATATGCGTTGATATTCCGGCAAATACAAAAGAAGCTCACCCCTTGCGGGCGGGCTTTTTTTCATGTCTGCACGCCGGGGTCGGGCGGTTGAAACGGAAATTCAAACCAAACGACTTATGTTAAGAATAGCCATTCAAGCCAAAGGCCGGCTCAACGAACAGAGCCTCGGCCTGCTCCTCGAAGCGGGAATTGCCGTTGCGGAGGGCAAACGCAGGCTCATCGCCCGCGCCGAAGGATTTCCGCTCGAAGTGCTCTTCCTGCGCGACGACGACATCCCGCAGGCCGTCTCGATGGGCGTCGCCGACCTGGGTATCGTCGGCCAGAACGAGGTGGCCGAAAAGGGATACGACGTCGAACAGGCGATGCCGCTCGGATTCGGCGCCTGCCGCCTCTCGCTGGCCGTCCCCAACGCGGCCGACTACACGGGCCCCGACTACTTCCGCGGACGGCGCGTCGCAACCTCCTATCCCAACATCCTGCGCGGATATTTCGCGCGGCAGGGCATCGAAGCCGAGATCCACACCATCGAGGGATCGGTGGAGATCGCACCGGCCGTAGGGCTGTCGGACGCGATCTTCGACATCGTTTCGTCGGGCGGGACGCTCGTTTCGAACGGCCTGCGCGAAGTGGAAACCGTTCTCCGCTCCGAAGCGGCGCTCATCGCCTGCCCGTCGCTCGACGCCGACAAACGCAGCCAGACCGAGCAGCTCGTCTTCCGCTTCCGATCGATCCGCGAAAGCCGCGACATGAAATACGTGCTGATGAACCTTCCTGTCGAAAAGGTCGCCGAAGCCACCGCCCTGCTCCCCGGAATGCGCAGCCCGACGATCCTGCCGCTGGCGCAGGAGGGGTGGTGCTCGCTGCACGCCGTGATCGGCAAGGCGCAGCTCTGGGAGCGCATCGAACGGCTCAAAGCCATCGGCGCCGAAGGCATTCTGGTGCTGGCGCTCGAAAACATGATCCGATAGAAAACAGCGAACGATATGGAACCGATCAGAGTTTACGACAATCCCCCGCGCGACGCGTGGCCTGCGCTGACGGCCCGCGTCACCCGCGACGACGCCGAGATCGACCGCCGCGTGGCAGCCATTCTGAACGAGGTGCGCACCGGCGGCGACGAGGCGCTGCGCCGCATCGCCCGCCGCATCGAGGGCTTCGCGCCCGAACGCTTCGAACTGCCGCAGGCACAGCTCGACGAAGCCGCCCGCAGCATCTCGCCCGAACTGAAAACGGCGCTGGCGACAGCCAAGGCCAACATCGAAGCCTTCCACCGCGCACAACTGCCCCGCCCCGTTGCGGTCGAGGTCATGCCGGGCGTCCGCTGCTCGCAGCGCGCCGTGGCGATCCGCCGCGTGGGGCTCTACGTCCCGGGCGGCTCGGCGCCCCTCTTTTCGACGGTGCTCATGCTCGCCGTGCCGGCCGCGATCGCCGGCTGCGCCGAAATCGTCCTCTGCACCCCTGCCGGCCGCGACGGCAGCATCGCCCCCGAAATCCGCTACGCCGCCGCGCTGTGCGGCGTGCGGCGCGTCTTCGCGCTCGGAGGGGCGCAGGCCGTCGCCGCCATGGCCTACGGCACCGAAAGCGTGCCGCGCGTCGACAAGATCTTCGGGCCGGGCAACCGCTACGTCACCCGCGCCAAGCAACTCGTCGGCGCCGAAGGCACGGCCATCGACCTTCCGGCCGGACCGTCGGAGGTGCTGGTGCTCGCCGACGAAGGGGCCTCGCCCGACTTCGCGGCCGCCGACCTGCTCTCGCAGGCCGAACACGGCGGCGACAGTCAGGCGGTGCTCGTCTGCCGCACCGTCGCGTTCGCACGCCGCGTGAACGACGCCCTCCGCCGGCAGACGGCCGCGAGTCCCCGCAATGCGATCCTCCGCGAATCGCTCGCGCAAAGCCGGATCGTCGTATTCGATACGCAGGACGACATGCTCGACTTCGCCGAAGCCTACGCCCCCGAACACCTGATCGTCTCGCTGCGCGACCCGTGGCCCGCCGCCCGCCGCATCACGACGGCCGGCAGCGTCTTCGTGGGCGATTATGCCCCCGAAAGCGCCGGCGACTACGCCTCGGGGACGAACCACACGCTCCCCACGGGCGGGTGCGCCCGCGCGTACAGCGGCGTGAACATCGACAGCTTCCTGCGCCGCATCACCTATCAGGAACTCACGTGCGAAGGGCTTCGCGCACTCGCCCCGACGGTCGTCGCCATGGCCCGGGCCGAGGGACTGGACGCGCATGCCGAAGCCGTCCGCATCCGGCTGGAAGGAGGTGTGCGATGAGACCGCTCGCAGAACTCATCCGCCCCAACATCCGCACGCTCGCCCCCTACTCCACCGCACGCGACGAGTACGGCGGCCAACGCATCGACGTGTGGCTCGACGCCAACGAAAGTCCCTACGACAACGGCGTCAACCGCTATCCCGATCCGCGCCAGCAGCGGTTGCGGGAAATGCTCGCCGCACGCAAGGGCATCGCCGCCGACCGTATCTTCATCGGCAGCGGCAGCGACGAGGCGATCGATCTGGCCTACCGCATCTTCTGCCGGCCGGGCATCGACAACGCGGTCTCGATCGCACCGACCTACGGCATGTACCGCGTCGCGGCGGCCGTCAACGACGTTGAACTGCGCGAAGTGCCGCTCGGCGACGACTTCTCGCTGCCGGTCGAACGGCTGCTCGCGGCGGCGGACGAACGGAGCAAACTGCTGTGGCTCTGCTCGCCCAACAACCCCACGGGCAACGCCTTTCCGGCGACGGAGATCGAACGGCTGCTGCGCCGCTTCGACGGCATGGTCGTCCTCGACGAAGCCTACGTCGATTTCGCCGACGGGGCCGGATTCCTGCCGCGGCTCGACGAATTCCCGAACCTGATCGTGCTGCAAACGCTCTCCAAGGCGTGGGGCATGGCGGGACTGCGCATCGGGCTGGCCTTCGCGGCACGAGAGGTCGCAGCGCTTTTTTCGCGCGTCAAATATCCCTACAACATTCCCGGCCCCACGCAGCGGGCCGCCGAGGAGATGCTCGGCCGCGACCTCACGCCGCAGATCGCCGAGATCCGCAGCGAGCGCCGGCGACTGGCCAGCGAGCTGGCCTCCTGCCCCTGCATAGAGCGGGTCTACCCCTCGCAGACCAACTTCCTGCTGGTGCGCACACCGGCGCCCGACGCTCTCTACGACGCATTGATCGAAGCGGGCATCATCGTCCGCAACCGCTCGCGCGCAGCGGGATGCGAAGGGTGTCTGCGCCTGACCGTGGGAACGACCGCCGAGAACGACCGCCTGCTCCGAACCGTCAAAACCTTCCGCCCATGAAAAAAGCACTCTTCATCGACCGCGACGGCACGCTGATCGTCGAACCGCCCGTCGACCGGCAGGTCGACAGCCTCGAAAAACTCCGCTTCGTACCGGGCGCCATCTCGGGGTTGCGAGCGCTGTCGGGACTGGATTTCGAACTGGTACTGGCCACCAACCAGGACGGGCTGGGCACGCCGTCGTTCCCCGAAGCGACCTTCCGGCCCGCCCACGAACGGATGCTCGCGACGCTCGAAGGCGAAGGCGTCCGCTTCGACGACCAGCTCATCGACCGCACCTTCGAAGCCGACGACGCCCCCACGCGCAAACCCCGCACGGGGATGTTCGGCCGCTATCTCGACGGAAGCTACGACCTCGCGGCCAGTTACGTCGTCGGCGACCGGCCGACCGACATGCTGCTGGCACGCAATCTCGGGGCGCGGGGCATCCTGCTCGCCCCCGACGAGGAGGCGGGCCGCCGTGCGCTGCGCGAAGCCGGCGCCGAAGCGGCCTGCGCGCTGGTCGCCCCGTCGTGGGAACGGATCGCCGAGTTCATCCGCCGCGGCGAACGCAGCGTCACCCTCACGCGCCGCACGGCCGAGACGCAAATCACGCTCACGCTCGACCTCGACGGCCGCTCCGGTGCGGGACGCATCGCCACGGGAATCGGATTCTTCGACCACATGCTCGCGCAGATCGCCCACCACGGAGGCGTCTCACTCTCGGTCGAAGCGACAGGCGACCTGTGGGTCGACGAGCACCACACCGTCGAGGATGTCGGCATCGTGCTCGGCGAGGCGGTCGACCGTGCGCTGGGCAGCAAGGCGGGAATCGCCCGCTATGGCTTCGTCCTGCCCATGGACGACTGCCGTGCCATGGCGCTCATCGACTTCGGGGGCCGCATCGGCTTCGAATGGGAGGCCGAATTCCGCCGCGAACGCATCGGTGAACTGCCCACCGAGATGCTGCGTCACTTCTTTCATTCGTTCGCCTGCGCCGCGCGCTGCAACCTCCACGTCGCCGCCCGCGGCGACAACGAGCACCACAAGGCCGAAGCGATCTTCAAGGCCTTCGCACGGGCGCTGCGCATGGCCGTGGCCCGCATCCCCTTCGCCTACGATATTCCCAGCAGCAAAGGAGTCCTATGACAGCGATCATCGATTACGACACGGGCAACCTGCGCTCCGTGGCCGAAGCCCTGCGCCGCGCAGGCGCCGAATTCACCGTCACCGCCGATCCGGCGACGCTGCTCCGAGCCGAGCGGGTGATCCTGCCGGGCGTGGGCGAAGCGTCGTCGGCAATGGCCCGACTTCGGGAAAAGGGGCTCGACACGCTCGTTCCCGCGCTGACCTGCCCCGTGCTGGGCATCTGCATCGGGATGCAGCTGCTCTGCCGGTCGAGCGAGGAGGGCGACGCCGCCTGTCTGGGCATCTTCCCCACCGACGTGGTGCGGCTTCCCGACCGTACGGCCAACGGGCCGCTCAAAGTCCCCCACATGGGCTGGGACACCGTCGACACGCTGCGCGGGCCGCTCTTCGAGGGAATCGACGCGCAGACCTACGTCTACTATGTCCACTCCTACGCGCCGCGGCTCTGCGACGCCGCGATCGCCGCGACCGACTACGGCATGCGGTTCAGCGCGGCACTCGCACGCGACAACTTCTTCGGCACGCAGTTCCACCCCGAAAAGAGCGG
>CDZE01017883.1_pt1 | contig 14427 bp, 10 predicted proteins | sample 557341 | NCBI WGS metagenome assembly CDZE01 (sample SAMEA3182109, study PRJEB8094) | gut metagenome | biome: human; feature: gut; material: Stool; isolation source: human stools | place: Canada | collected 2013-04-23
AATATAGTGTATATAAACTATATATTGTTGTTTATATTTTAGTATGATCAGAAATGATTATATTACCGATTAAAAAGATTGAATTTTAAAATTTATCTGCTAATATATTGATGAAAATATTTTGAAATATACGAGGATATACATACATGAAAGACCTTACAAAAGGAAAACCATCAAGACTCATACTGGCATTTGCCATTCCAATATTTATGGCAAATATACTCCAGCTCACATACAGTATAGTTGACACGAGAATAGTCGGATCATATCTGGGAGAAAACTCACTGGCAGCAGTCGGAGCCACCACGACACTCAGCAATCTGATGATAGGCTTTTTGATGGGCTTAGCTAATGGATTTGCCATAATAACAGCCCAGAAATTTGGCGCAAGGGACTATGACGGTGTAAAGAAATCGTTTGCACTGTCAATTAAAATGGGATGCATAATAGCGCTTGCTATAACGGTATTGTGCCTGTTATTTTTGCGTCAGATTCTTGGATTTTTAAATGTGTCAAAGGATTTGATGGGAATGGCTGTGTCATATATTTTTATTATAATAGCAGGGCTTGTAGCGACATTTTTGTATGATGCATGTGCGGCGGCACTTAGGGCACTGGGCGATACAGTTACGCCGCTTGTATCAAGCTCACTTGAGATGGTAGGAAAGATTGTCATTGCATTCACACTTGTGCCACTGCTTGGCTATACAGGAGTGATAGTGGCAGAGCCGATAGTATGGTTTATCATGGTGATACCGCTTTTGGTGAAGATATACACAATGCCGGTGCTTAGGAAGCAGGGGCATGGGATTTGAAAAAAGAGTGAAGCAGGCTTTACTCCAACACCAGAAGAAGTCCCATCTTGAACCTTTCGTCAGCGGTTACGCTGTGCAGTCCGTTTTTGTCAAAACGGAAATTTTCGCCTGCTGAGATTGTGTAATCTTTGCCCTCGTAGTCTATTACAGCCTTGCCCTCGAGTGCGAAAATTATTGCATTTCCAGGCGCGCGATGCGGTGTGAGACCGGTGCCCTCATCGAATGCCATAAGCACGAATTTCATTGTGTCGTTGCTTACCACATCAATGTTCGTGATACTGCCATCCTCATATGAGATAAGATCCTTAAGCTTCATGACCTCGCCTGATTTGATAATTTTGTTCATATTGTTGTTCTCCTTTTTTATGATGATTTCGGTGTAAATACAGCCGGTTTCTGTTGTTACTCCGCAGAGTGTTTTCGAAGGGACTACCAGCATATCACCTTCTGATATGGTATGCTTTGCAGCATAAGCTCCGATAAGAAAATCAGGTTATGGGTGTTTTGTCACTTAGCCTTGAATTTCGTGAGATGGTCATCTCGTCGCGGATAGGGCGTAAATCTTCTATTTTGAAAACCTTGTCCATAGGATTTCTTGTCCTTCTTTCTTGAATGTTGATTTCATTATTTATAATACAATATTACTATAATTTTGTCCAAAAATATGTTGCATATACAACAAAAACAATATAATAAAATACAAACCGCTTGCTATTTCTTTCACATATGTTAAAATATAGTCAAAGCAGTTTTTCTATAGCAACCTGTGCGGTCGTTGGCACATTTATTACAGATATGACTATATGCTCTGTAAATATGTGAGGCATAATAAGATGTCGTCCGGCGATAAGGGCGTGCAGGGTCTTCAATACCTTAATTATTTTTCATATTCCCTGAAATTCTTGCTTTTAAATGTTTCATTATTTTATTTAAAGCAGGATAAGAGGGCTTTTACCACACAGATATTTCCTGCTTTAGTGTTTTCAAATGAAGGAGGATTTTATATGAGTGGTAACAGAGAGTACAAAAGTGATGTTTTCAGTATGCTGATGCAGGATAAGGAAAGAGCCTTACAGCTGTATAACGCAATGAATGGGTCTAGCTATGACAATCCGGAGGATGTTGAGATAGTGATTCACGATGGCGGCATTTCACTTTCGGTCAGAAATGATGCATCGTTTATTGTGGATGCGAGATTGAGCATATATGAGCATCAGTCCACAGTTTGTCCGAATATGCCGGTGAGAAGTCTTATTTATTTCAGTGTGATATTGTCAGATATGCTCAGCGACAAGAAAAAAGGAACAAAAAGTGGCAAGAACATCTATGGCAGAAGACTGGTAAAGATACCGACACCACATTTTGTGGTATTTTACAATGGTGAGGAGGAACAGCCGGAGGTTCAGGAGCTTAAGCTGTCCGATGCGTTTGAGAAGCCGACCGATGAGCCGAATCTTGAGCTTAAATGTAAGGTGTACAATATAAACGACGGAAAGAACAAGGCTATTATGGAGTCCTGTGGCTGGCTGAATGATTATATGACATTTGTAAATAAGGTCAGAGAGTATCATGCAGACGGGGCATTTGATGATCTTGCTATAGATATTGAGAAGGCTATAGACTATTGTATTGACAATGATATTCTGAAGGAGTTTCTAAAGACTTACAGAAGTGAGGTGACGAAGAGTATGCAGTTAAATTACGAATTTGACAGGCAGCTTGAGCTTGAAAGAGCTGATGCTATCGAGGAAGGATTAGAACAAGGATTAGAACAAGGATTAGAACAAGGAATAGAATTGATTAACCAGCTAAATCAGATTTTATTGTCCGAAGGCAAATATGATGAATTGCAGAAAGCTTCAAAGGATAAGGAGTATCAAAAAAAGCTTCTTGCAGAGTATGGACTTCTCAATGAGAAGCAAGGTGAATAAATGAGACAAAAAGAACTTGAAAAATGGTTAAAGATAGTAATAATAGCGGTAGCACTTTGCGGATTAGTGGTCTGTGCGGTTGCCATACCATGGATAGGGCATGTGCTTATTGCGCCTGATCCGCAGATTTCTGATATGTATATACCATGGCTTGTTCTGTTTATCATCAGTGCAATTCCGTGCTATGTTATATTGTATCTGGGCTGGTGCGTAGCTGTAAATATCGGAAAAGACAGGTCGTTTTCCCTAGAGAATGCGAGACATATAAAGCTGGCATCGAAAATAATTCTGTTTGATGCGTTGTATTTTTTTGTTGTGAATGTCTGCATGTGGAGAATATATGTGAATCATCCGGGGGTGATACTGGCTCTTGTGTTCATAGTGTTTGCCTGTGTTGTGGTATCGGTCGTGGCGGCGGTTTTGTCACATCTTGTGGTAAAGGCCGCAGATCTGCAGGAGCAGAGTGATTTGACAATATAGCGTGTGCGCTACAGTTTTATTTGAGCGGGAGAGATACATGGAAGGCGAGATTATTTTTAACATAGACGTAATGCTTGCAAAGAGAAAGATGAGCGTTACGGAGCTGTCGCAGCGTGTGGGAATCACCATGGCAAATATATCAATTTTAAAAAACGGCAAGGCAAAGGCAATCAAGGTATCCACGCTTGCAAAGCTATGTGAAGCACTTGACTGTCAGCCGGGAGATTTGCTGGAATATAGAGATTGCTCTTGCGATAAAGGAAAAAATATAGTATCATAAATGATTGGTGTGCGCCACCTTGGGCGTACAAACAGCAACGTATTATGGGAGGCAATTGACAGATGAATAATTATGATGTGATAATCATTGGAGCAGGACCGGGAGGTATCTTCGGAGCATATGAGCTTATCGAGAAGAATCCTGACTGCAAAATAGCGGTTTTTGAGGCAGGACATGAGCTTGCTAAGAGAAAATGTCCTATCGACGGAAAGAAAATAAAGAGCTGTATTTCCTGCAAGAGCTGTTCTATTATGAGTGGTTTTGGCGGGGCAGGTGCTTTTTCGGACGGAAAATACAATATCACAAATGATTTTGGTGGTACTTTGTACGAGCATATCGGCAAGCAGCCGGCCATTGATCTGATGGAATATGTTGACGAGATTAATATGAAGTACGGCGGTGAGGGCACAAAGCTTTATTCTACAGCCGGCACAAAGCTCAAAAAGGTCTGCATGCAGAACAAGCTCAAGCTTTTGGATGCATCGGTCAGACATCTCGGAACTGACATAAACTATGTTGTTCTGGAAAATATGTATGCACATCTGAAGGATAAGGTGGATTTTTATTTCGATACACCTGTTGAGTCGGTAGAGGTGCTGTATGATGAGAATACGGCATGTGCTGATGCTTGCAGTTTAGAAGAGGCTCGCACAGACAATGTATCCGGATATGCAGTAAAAACAGCGGATAGCACATATGAGAGCAGATACTGTATCATCTCAGTTGGAAGAAGCGGAAGCAAGTGGATGGAGAAGGTCTGCAATGACCTTGATATCCCAACCAAGTCAAACCGTGTGGATATCGGTGTGCGTGTTGAGCTTCCAGCTCTGATATTCTCACATCTGACAGATGAGCTGTATGAGAGCAAGATTGTATACAGAACACAGCTTTTTGAGGATAATGTGCGTACCTTCTGCATGAATCCGCATGGCATCGTGGTAAATGAAAATACAAACGGCATCGTAACAGTAAACGGACACAGCTACGAGGGAGCAGACAAGCAGACTGAAAACACGAACTTTGCTCTTCTTGTTGCGAAGCATTTTTCAGAGCCATTCAAGGATAGCAACGGATATGGTGAGAGCATCGCGCGCCTTTCAAATATGCTTGGTGGCGGTGTAATTGTACAGCGCTTTGGTGATCTTGTGAGAGGGCGTCGAAGCAATGAGAAGCGTATTGAGGAAGGACTTGTTACTCCTACACTTTCAGCTACACCGGGAGACTTAAGCCTGGTGCTTCCAAAGAGAATCCTGGACGGAATCATTGAGATGATTTACGCGCTTGACAAGATAGCACCGGGAACTGCAAATGACGATACCTTGCTTTACGGCGTAGAGGTCAAGTTCTACAACATGGAGGTAGAGCTTAACGATAAGCTTGAGAGCAAATATAAGGGACTTTACATCATCGGAGACGGAAGCGGTGTGACACATTCACTTTCACATGCGTCGGCAAGCGGCGTGTATGTTGCGCGTGAGATTGAGGCAGAGAGATAGTTGCTGTTAAAGAGGGAATATATATAAGCAATGATTGAGAATGTATAGATTTAAAATGATATGTTAGAACATAATATTTCTATAATTGGGAAATATTATCATTATAAACTATTGAAATGCTACATTAGTTAGATTAAACTAACTGTGTAGCATTTTTCTTTATTTATAAATATATGCATATGTGGCAGGCTTTCACATATGTATTTTTATGATTAAAGGGTCAAAAGGTATCATCGATGCATGTTTGCATTCAATCCTACAATCATGACATAGAGAAACTGTATTGTAGGATAAAATTGAATCAGAAAAAACATAAGGAGGTTCATAATGAATTATTTAGAAATCGAAAAGGTAGTGGGCAGAGAAATACTTGATTCCAGAGGAAATCCTACAGTTGAGGCAGAGGTTTATCTGGTTGACGGAACTGTTGCAAGAGGCACAGCACCATCAGGAGCTTCAACAGGAGAGTTCGAGGCACTTGAGCTTCGTGACGGAGACAAGAGCAGATATCTGGGCAAGGGTGTTACCGGGGCAGTAGAAAATATAAATACTGTAATCAACGACACATTGACAGGTATGGACGCAAGTGATATCTATGCAATAGATGCGGCTATGATAGAGGCAGATGGCACAAAGGACAAGTCTAAGCTTGGAGCTAATGCCATCCTTGCTGTATCAATTGCATGTGCGAGGGCGGCAGCTGTATCACTTGATATTCCTCTCTATAGATTTTTAGGTGGTATCTCGGGAAACAGACTTCCTGTACCTATGATGAACATTGTAAACGGTGGTTGTCATGCACTCTCATCAGGACTTGACGTGCAGGAGTTTATGATTATGCCGGTAGGTGCGCCTTCCTTCAAGGAGTGTCTCAGATGGTGTGCGGAGGTATTTCATGCACTTGCAGCCATATTAAAGGAGCGCGGTCTTGCCACGTCAGTCGGTGACGAGGGTGGATTTGCACCGGCACTCAAATCTGACGAGGAAGCTATCGAGACAATTCTTGAAGCTGTAAAGAAGGCAGGCTATGAGCCGGGCAAGGATTTCAAGATTGCCATGGATGCCGCATCATCTGAGTGGAAGAGTGAAAAGGGTAAGGGCTTTTACAAGCTGCCAAAGGCCGGCACAGAGTACACCTCAGAGGAGCTTATAGAGCACTGGGCAAAGCTCTGTGACAAATATCCTATTATATCAATCGAGGATGGTCTTGATGAGGAGGACTGGGAAGGCTGGCAGAAGCTTACTGCGCGTCTGGGCGATAGGGTACAGCTTGTGGGAGATGACCTGTTCGTAACAAACACTGAGAGACTTGCAAAGGGAATAAGCCTTGGAGCAGGAAATGCAATCCTGATTAAATTAAACCAGATCGGTTCAGTATCAGAGACTCTTGAGGCTATCAAGATGGCACACAAGGCAGGCTATACAGCAATCAGCTCACACCGCTCAGGTGAGACGGCTGACACAACAATTGCAGACCTTGCGGTGGCACTCAACACATGCCAGATAAAGACAGGTGCACCTTCGCGTTCAGAGCGTGTTGCAAAGTATAACCAGCTTTTAAGAATTGAAGAGGAACTGGGAAAGAGCGCAGTTTATCCGGGAATTAAAGCGTTTAATGTGCAGCAGTAGTTTAAAATAAAACTTTATGACTGCATTAAGTCAATATCCATTGGAGTGTCTTTAGGAGAAAATAAGATAAGTATAGTCGCAGATATCATAATATGGTATCTGCGATTTTTTGTTTTATCAGTAATCCTTAACATTTTCAAACAACTTTTTTTACGCGTCTCAGGTTACTATTTCCTCATTTTTAATGTGACATTTACCTGACATTTATAATGCTTACAACTAATTTATCGAGAAACGATAAAAAGTTATTGCAAAACTGAAAACTGTGTAGTACAATTAGCTTGCCGGTAAGTGAAAAATATGAGAAAATAAATATATGATTAAAGGGTCAAAAGGTATCATCGGTACATGCATGCAATTCGATGTATTACCGAGAGTAAGGAGGTAGCTATGGACAATAATAATATCGGGGGCATGAATCCCCAACAGTTTTCACAGAACACGCCACAGACTTCACAGCCACATATGGGGGTGTCGGGTATTGAACTGCAGAAGATGCAGCAGGAGGCGGAGCAAAGACGGCGTGAACAAAGCAGGAGAAACGCGGATTTCTTTGGCAGGCTATGTATACCTACGATAATATATGCGCTGCTGTACACCATTTTCCTGTATGAGAATACAGGTGGAATACTTGTTACGTTGTTTGCAATCGTCACAGGAGTATACAGCCTGTATTGTATGAAGATACTTCATATAGAGGCAAAGCCACTCACCATATGGTACAGTGTGATGATGATACTCACAGGCCTTTCGTCAGGCTTGACCGGTAATAAAATTATACAAGGATTTAATTTTTGCTGGATACTTGTGTTTCTTGTTTTTATGCTGCTTCACAATTTCTGCAATGACAGACAGTGGGGGCTCATAAAGTATATCGCTGCGGCATTTCAGGCAGTGTTTGGAGCGATTGGATGTATAGCTGAGCCGTTTATGGATATTGCCGACTATATGAGAAATGAGCGCATGGATAGTGACCATATGGGCAGTGAAAGTGTGGTCGGTGACAGTGCAAATGCAACTGCCGGAGAGGGGCATGTGAAAAAACACAGAATGCTTTATGTGTTTATCGGAATAGCAATTGCCTTTCCTCTGGTTGTGTTGATAGTGGTGCTGCTGTGCTCTGCGGATGCGGTTTTTGCCTCAGTAATAAAGAAAATATTTGCTGATATCAATTTCTTTACAGTGAGCAAGGTTGTATTTCTTTTTGTATTTGCGCTTTTCTCATCGTACTGCGGTATAAAGTATCTGAGCAAGAAGCGTATATCGGATGCACCGGTTGAGACTCCGGCATTTCCGGCTGCAATCGGTATCACTGTAGCTGCAACTATATCAGTGGTATATGTATTTTTCTGTTTTATACAGATTGTGTATCTGTTCGGGGGACTTATGCAGCTTCCAAGCGGCTATACCTACGCCAGGTACGCGAGAGAAGGCTTTTTCCAGCTGCTTTTCGTGTGTATACTTAATGTGATTATCGTATTGCTCGGAAGTGGATTGTTCAGAAGGAATAAAATATTAAATGCATTTTTAATTTTAATAACTTTATGCACATATATCATGATTGCATCAAGTGCATACCGTATGGGACTGTATGTGTCAGAGTACGGGCTGACAGCCACCAGGCTTTGTGTGTTCTGGGCACTTGGAGTGATAGCGCTGTTTATGCTCGGAGTGATTTTATCTATATGTAAGCCTGCTTTTTCGCTATTTCGGTACGGAATAATAGTAATCGGGGTATGTTATCTTGTGCTTGCATTTGCAAGGCCTGATTATCTGGTTGCAAGGTACAATACAGTATGTATGGAGGATACAGACTACAAATATCTGATGTCACTTTCCACGGATGCATCTCCGGCGCTTGCGGCAGATGCGGACTTTATGGAAAATAAGGGTATGGTCACCATGTATGCAAGACAGCTGGCAGGTGAGACAAATGACAGCTTAAGACAGCTCAATGTATCTCATATAAAGGCGGCACATTTATTCAGGGATAGCATAGATGAGGTAAAGAGCTCACAGCTTATCCTTTTATATGTATATTCGCCTTACGATTCGGGCAGCTATAACAACAATGATACCGGTCTTGATGGCGTGGACAGCATACAGATGGGCTATCATGTGTTAAAGGATACAGAAGATGATGACACAGCCAACTATGATTACGACAGTTATAGCATGGATGATACAAGAGTGGCGGCACCAGTATTTTTCAAATGGGTGGATGCAGTCGAGGTGAAGAAGATTTCCGACAGTGAGCGTATCTTCCTTGCAAAGATTCCAAGAAAGGCATTAAAAGGCAAAGATGGAGTGAATATTGAATACAGATTTAATAAAAATGGAGATGTTATATATTCATCCCAGTACAATGTGATTCTTGACAAGAAAAAAGGACTCAACGAGGTGGAGCTGTCATACTATGCCGGAACAGATGGCGTGGATGTGCCTGAGTACAATATTTATGGAAAGTAATAGTTTAAATTGTATATAATTCAAAGTTGATATGGTGAAGTTGATTAAAAACTGCTATACTTAACATGTAGTATAGGTTGTTAAATTATTTCATTAAGGTAGGAAAATTCATGGGAAGATTTTTAAATCCGGGAAATAAAGCTTTTCAAAAGACATTGAAATCGGAAATATATGTGGATAAAACTATGCTTTTGGCATACACCAATAAGGTTATAGGTTCTGATATGGCATGCATATGCAATAGCAGACCGAGGCGCTTTGGAAAGTCCATCACGGCGAATATGCTTGCTGCTTATTATAGCAGAGGATGTGATTCCTTTGATATGTTTTCCACTCTAAAGGTAGGCAGGCTTGATTCCTTTGAGACAAACCTTAATAAATATGATGTTATTCATATTGATGTCCAGTGGTGCATGATGGATGCGGGCGAAGTGCAAAACACCGTGAAATACATCAATAACGGTATTCTTGATGAGCTTATAATAGCATATGGTGATGTGATACCGGACACTGTTAAAACAGCCTATGGAGCCATGTCTTATATAAACGCAGCCACAGGAAATACCTTTGTTATCATAATAGATGAGTGGGATGTGTTGATAAGAGATGAGGCTAATAATAAGGAACTGCAGGAGGAATATATTAATTTCCTCAGAGGAATGTTTAAAGGGACAGAGCCGACAAAGTATATTGCGTTAGCTTATCTTACCGGCATACTTCCTATTAAAAAGTTAAAAACTCAGTCAGCACTTAACAATTTTGAAGAGTTCACAATGCTTGATGCAGGAGCGCTTGCATCATATATTGGCTTTACAGATGATGAGGTTAAGCAGTTATGCAAAAAGTATGACAGGGATTATGAAGCAGTAAAAAACTGGTATGACGGCTATATGCTTTCGGGTAAACATGTGTATAATCCAAAAGCGGTAGTGAGCGTGATGATGAGAGGCAGCTTCCAAAGCTATTGGTCACAGACCGGCACATATGAATCTCTGATTCCGCTTATTGACATGGATTTTGATGGATTAAGAGCCGCTATTATTTCAATGATTTCAGGAAATGAGATAAAAGTTAGAACAACCACGTTTCAGAATGATATGGTATCATTTAAAAACAAAGATGATGTGCTGACATTGCTTATACATCTTGGATATCTGGCTTTTAATCAGAAAAATCAGATGGCATATATTCCGAATGAAGAGCTTCGCAATGAGCTTATGGATGCGGTTGAGGAAAACAAATGGGATGAAATCATACAGTTTGAGAGACAGTCAATAGATTTGTTTAATGCAACAATAAACAAAGATGTAAATACTGTGGCAGCAAAAATTGAGCAGATTCATATGGAGTATACCTCGGTGATTCAATATAATGACGAGAACTCCCTTAGCAGTGTGTTGGCCATTGCTTATCTTGGAACAATGAACTATTATTTTAAGCCGGTCAGGGAATTACCGACAGGGCGTGGCTTTGCTGATTTTGTTTATATTCCGAAGCCTGAGTATATAAATGATTATCCGGCGCTTGTTGTGGAGCTGAAATGGAATAAGAATGCGGATACAGCCATGCAGCAGATTCGTGAGAGACAGTATCCGAATTCATTATTGCAATATACGGGAAACATCCTGCTTGTGGCAATCAACTATGATGAAAAAACAAAAGAGCATGTATGTAAAATTGAGGAATACGCTAAAATACAGAATTAATGATTGAGATATACAAATATAAAAACAAATACAAAAACGGACATGGCAGTTTTGCATGTCCGTTTTTTGTTTTTGTATAATAAGTATCGGGTATTATGAACCGGGTAGGTTTACAAAAAGCAGAGTAAAATTTAATCAAGCTTTAATATTAATCCTAATATACGCTTTACAGAGGTTTCCATCTCACTACGAGAGATGGCACCCTTATCATAAGCCTTCTTTACACGATCAGGATATCCATTTCCCATCTTAAGATCATTTCCGGCTTTTGTCTCCTTATAATGCTCGCCACAGGTCCACCAGTCGGTTGTGACCATTCCTTCATAGCCCCACTCATCACGCAGTATTCCTGTCAAAAGGTCCTCGCTTTCAGAGGCTCTGTAGCCGTTTATCATATTGTAAGAGGACATAATAGCCCATGGATTATCATTCTTTACAATCATCTCAAATGCTTTCAGATAAATTTCTCTGGCAGCTCTTTCTGAAACGCGTGAATCGCTGTTTTTGCGGTTGGTTTCCTTGTTGTTCAAGGCAAAGTGCTTGAGTGTAGCACCGACATTGTTTGACTGGATTCCGCGTACCATGGCACCAGCGAGCTTTCCTGTGACGAATGGATCCTCTGAGTAGTACTCGAAGTTACGTCCGCAGAGAGGACTTCTGTGAATACAGATGGCAGGGGTGAGCCACAGTGCAAGGTTGTTTTCCTTTAATTCTTCACCGCCGGCGCGTCCTACAGCCTCTAAAACATCCGGGTTCCATGTGCATGCAAGCAGTGTGGAGCATGGAAACGCAGTGGTGCATATACCGACCTCAGGTGCTATGCGCACTCCTGCAGGACCATCTGCTGTCATGACAGAAGGAATACCGTATTCAGGCATATTTCCGATACCGAAGGTATTTGCAACACCTGTATTTGGCTGTCCGCCGAGCAGATGAATGAGTTCATCGATGGAAAGCTCTGATACAAATTCATCAAGCGTGATACGTCCTTCCACAACATCCATGATGTCGTGACTGCCGTTTTTAGCCATGCCATCGGCAAAGCGGAAGTATGGGATGGCTCTCTGACATGGAGCAACAGCCTCTGTCAGGGAAGGGTCAATGTTGCCAATAGCTGAGTAGTCGGTGTCCACAGGCTCACTTTGAGGCAGAGCTTCATAGCTTCCGTCAGCGAGCATTCTCTTTGGCAGACTTGTAGGAACCAGCTTTGCTGAAAGCTGTTCGGTAATTACATCACGATTTAATATATATGAGTAATCAGCTTTTGTCACGTCACGGACGCTCGTTCCAACGTATATATCATATGAACCGGCTTCAAGTACATATGCAGATTTTTTAACTTTTCCAAGGTCATCATATGATGCCATATCGTTTATTTCCCATGTGAGGATCATAAGCTGTGATTCACCCGGCTGCAGTTCTCTTGTCTTTTCAAAGGCTGCGAGCTCCTTTGCAGGCTTGCCAAGCTTTCCTTGTGGTTTAGCGATGTATACCTGAACAACCTCTTTTCCGGAGAATTTACCTGTATTTGTCACACGGACTTTTGCATAAAGCTTATTGGCCTCAGACGTACAGTTGGAATTCACAACGCCGGCAGAAACGGTCTCTACATCAAATGTGGTGTATGAGAGTCCATAGCCAAATGGGTATACAACCTTCTCGGCAGCTCCCGGAATTGTCTCGAAATAGCGGTATCCGACATATATATCATCGGTATAGTCCACATAGTCTCTTGACTCGTGGAAATTGTAAGTAGACGGATAGTCGTCGAGTGATTTGGCAAATGTATCGACAGTTTTTCCGGAAGGATTGCCATCTCCTACGAGAAGCTCAGCGGCAGCGAGCCCGCCTTCCATGCCGCCCTGTAAGGCAAGCAGTGCTGATTGAATCTGATTATCATAAGCAAACCAAGATGTATCAACCATTCCACCGACATTTAAAATAACGATTACATTTTTGAAACTGGCTTTTACAGTGTCAATCATCTCCTTTTCTTTTACGGAGAGACAGAAATCACCATCCTTAAAAAGCTCTGCCGACTTCTCGGTCATCTCGCGTTCGTAGTCCCAGAGAGCCTTGTTGTTTGGGTCAATAACACTCTTTCTGTCCCAGCCTTCTCCGGAGTAGCGGCAGATTGAGATGATAGCAGTGTCGGTATATGCCTGTGCTTTGCTTAAAAGCTCAGCCGGTACATCCGGCTCTATAGTCATGCCGGGTACAGCACCGGCTGCATACTGCTTTTTAATGTCGTTGCGGTAGTAATCGCACAGCTCCTCAAATATGCTTATTTTCTCTTTTTGAAGCTTAAGTCCTTCGTAGAGATTGCGGATATATGCAACGGTTACATCACCGCTTCCTCCACCGCCCTTTACATAGTCGAAAGTACCCTTTCCAAACAGGGCTACCTTAGAACCCGCTGCAAGAGGGAGTACGTTGTTTTCATTTTTGAGAAGTACCATGCCTTCCTTGGCAGCTTCCTTTGAAAGCTCTATGTGAGCCTTGCTTCCTGTAACTCTTTCACCATTTGCCCCAAGTGGAAGATTAGGAGTGAATTTGAATCGTGACCATTTGTTCATAGCAGATTACCTTTCTTATATTTTTATTATTTAAAGAGCTTCCCATACATTAATATGTCGGGAGCTTGTTCTTTTCGTATAAGATGATTGTAAATTATAAAAGCGATATATACAATTGTGATACTGACATTATTTTAGGTCGATATTGACTTTTTGCGCGAGAGGAGTATATTTTGAAGGTAGAATTTCAAACTATGAATATTGTTTTCTTCGGAATAATTGGATATGCTCAGGCTAATATAGCATTAAATACGAAGTTTGATTTAGTAAGTCAGGGAGAAAATTATGCAGCAATACACACACGAAAACGTCAGATCAATACCACATCTTCCAATCTACTGCGACAGATACGAGGATTACAGGCAGTTTTCACCGAGGCACTGGCATGACCATATAGAGATAATCTATGTAGTTTCCGGCTCACTGCAGGTTGACTGCGGTGAAAATGAATATACATTGCAAGAAAATGAATTTTTTGTCATAAACTCAAATAAGATACATGGCACGCAAAGCTATGAAAGAGTCAAGGTGCTTCTGGTACAGATACCGTATGTATATCTGGACAGCTACATAGACGATTACGGACATATAAGGTTTAGAGAGTGCTATGAGACCGAGCATGGCAGCAGAAAATATGAGCAGATGAAGTCTCTTCTTAAGTCGATAGCGCATATATACCGGAAAAAGGGCAAGGGCTATGAGCTTCGACTTATGGCAAAAGTGAACGAATTCTTATATATTTTGTTTACAAATTATTCGTACAAAGAGATGAATGCGGGAAAAGAATCCAGGCAGATAGCGCGCCTTAAGGATGTCCTTAGATATGTGGCGAAAAACTATCAGGAGCCAATAGCATTAAAGGAGGCGGCAGACATAGCCTCACTCAATCAGGATTATTTCTGTCGTATGTTCAAAAAATGCATGGGAGTTACGTTTCTCGAGTATGTCAATCAGGTAAGAATCAATCACATACATGAGGAGCTTCTGGCAACTGAGGATTCTATCACGGACATATTGGAGCACAATGGATTTACGAATTATAAGG
>CDZE01039895.1_pt1 | contig 13809 bp, 8 predicted proteins | sample 557341 | NCBI WGS metagenome assembly CDZE01 (sample SAMEA3182109, study PRJEB8094) | gut metagenome | biome: human; feature: gut; material: Stool; isolation source: human stools | place: Canada | collected 2013-04-23
AACGAGTCTATTTTTATTGCTGCCGCAAAGGCGGCCATGACTACAGTGCCAAAACTATTGACCAATCCTTGTACCATCAGAATGCCCAGATTCATCACCGACTGTTGTACACAGGTCAGTGCGGAGAACGAAGTGATCTCTTTCAGGCAGTGACGGTCGAAATGCAGGTCGTTGCGGTGTAATCTCAGTTCGGGGTATTTCACGTAGGCATATCCCATAATTCCCAAAGCGGATACTCCCTGTGCGGCTACCGTGGCGATGGCTGCTCCCTTGATTCCCCAATCCAACTGCAAGATAAAGAATAAATCCAGCCCGATGTTCAGTACAACGGAAACCGCCAGAAACCAAAGAGGAGTAACGGCATCTCCTATGGCACGCAGTAATGCCGCATAGAAATTATAGATAAAGGTAAAGCCGATTCCCCAAAAGATAATCCACAAGTAATCATACATCATGCCATAAATATCTTTGGGAATCTGCAATAACCTGAGAATGGGATGAATCCAGACGAAAGCCGCTATATTTAGAATCAATGTTACTGTACCGATCAGCAGGGCGGATACATAGATGTTACGGCGTAGGGAATCCGTTCGTCCGGCTCCATATTGCAAGGAAAAAACGGTTCCGCTTCCCATGGACAATCCCAGCAGGATGGAAATGAGGAAAACCATCAGCGTATAGGCGGAACCGACGGCAGCCAATGCGCCGGAACCTATACATTGTCCTACAATCAGCGTGTCGGCTATATTGTAACACTGTTGTAGCAGTGAGCCTATAATCATAGGTAAGGTAAAACGTAGCAGAGTGCCGGTGATACCTCCCTGCGTCAAGTCTATTTTAGATAACATGATGCGTGTCTGTTCGATTCAATTTCTTATTTATTTTGAAATTTATTGCGAAGGTAGGGAATAAAATATCAAACAACAATAAAGATTGTCTATTTAATACCCGGAATGTTCTTTCTCCTTAAAAAGAGTTAACTTGATAATATTTTCCATAGGAAACTTTTTATTATAAGAAATATCATGTATGTTTGCATAAAGTTTCCATTGGAAAATATTAAATCAAATAAAATAGTTTAATTATGAAGTATATAGTAATAGGAGGCGTAGCAGGAGGTGCAACTGCTGCCGCACGTATCAGAAGAAACACGGAACAGGCGGAAATCATTTTGTTCGAGAAGGGAGAATACATTTCGTATGCCAATTGTGGTCTACCTTATTATATAGGAGGTGTGATTGCGGAGCGGGAAAAATTGTTTGTACAGACTCCGGAGGCTTTTGGGAAACGTTTTAACATAGATGTGCGTACCCGGTCCGAGGTAATAGCCATCCATTCTGCCGAGAAAACAGTGGATATTCGTACTTCCGACGGGAAAACTTATACGGAGAGTTATGACAAATTATTGCTTTCTCCGGGTGCGTCGCCTGTTCGTCCTCCCTTGCCGGGCATTGACAATGAAGGGATTTTTACCCTACGTAATGTGAATGATACCGATGCTATCAAGAGTTACTTGCAGCAGCATAAGGTGAAACGGGCGGTAATCATCGGGGCCGGATTCATCGGGTTGGAGATGGCGGAGAATCTGCAGGAAGCCGGTGCGGAAGTGGCGGTTGTAGAGATGGCAAATCAGGTCATGGCTCCTATTGATTTCTCTATGGCTTCTTTGGTGCACGAGCACTTGTTGCAGAAAGGAGTACATCTCTATCTGGAAAAGGCGGTGGCTTCTTTCGAACGCACGGTCAACGGACTGGAGGTTGTTTTCAAATCGGGCGAAAGGCTGCCTGCCGATATGGTGTTGTTATCCATCGGGGTACGTCCCAATACCTCATTGGCGATAGAGGCTGGACTGGAGATAGGGGAGATGCGCGGTATTAAGGTTAATGATTACTTGCAGACTTCCAACGAGCATATTTATGCGGTGGGCGATGCTATCGAGTTCCGTCATCCACTGACTGATAGACCGTGGTTGAATTATCTGGCAGGTCCGGCCAACCGTCAGGCGCGTATTGTGGCAGATAACATGGTCTTTGGAAATAAGGTTACATACGAAGGGGCTGTCGGTACTTCCATTGCCAAAGTTTTTGATATGACTGTCGCTGCTTCGGGCCTTCCGGCAAAACGGTTGAAACAGGCAGGCATTGATTATTTGTCGGCAACCATCCATTCCGGTTCCCATGCGGGATATTATCCTGATGCTTTACAGATGTCCATTAAAATAACTTTCTCTCCTGTGAATGGGAAATTACTCGGAGCGCAGATTGTGGGGTATAACGGAGTGGACAAACGTATTGACGAATTCTCGCAAGTGATTAAGCATAACGGAACTGTTTATGACTTGATGGCTTTGGAGCAGGCATATGCTCCTCCTTTCTCTTCGGCTAAAGATCCTGTAGCAGTAGCCGGATATGTAGCCGGAAATATACTGAGCGGAAAGATGAAGCCTCTTTATTGGCGCGAATTACAGGCTGCCGATTTGAGTAAAGTTACGTTGGTTGATGTCCGTACTCCCGATGAATTTGCACTCGGTGCTTTGAAAGGGGCTGTCAATATTCCTTTGGATGATATGCGCGAAAGGATGGAAGAGATTCCTCAGGATAAGCCGGTCTATTTGTATTGTGGAGTAGGGTTGAGAGGGTATTTGGCTTCTAATATATTGTTACAGAATGGTTTTGGGGAAGTAAAGAATTTAATAGGAGGTTTAAAACTGTATAAAGCGGCAACGGCTCCTCTGCCCGAGCCGGAGGAGTTTTCAAATTCTGGCTCTTCAAGTTCTGATTCTTCAAAAGTTGATCATTCTGAACACAGTAAAGATTCTGCTGGAGCTTATACTATTGCCTCTTCCGTCATTCCTTCTATGAAAGCAATAAAAGTGGATGCTTGTGGCATATCTTGTCCCGGTCCTATCATGAAACTGAAGAAGAGTATGGAAGAACTGGCGGACGGCGAACGTTTGGAAATTGTCGCTACAGATGCCGGTTTTCCCCGCGATGCCGAGGCATGGTGTCAAACTACCGGAAACCGTTTTGTTTCAGTAAATTCAGGAGCAGGAAAGTATCAGGTAATTGTTGAGAAAAATACTCCGCAATCTTCTTCCTCGGAAGTTTGCCGGGAGGATAAAGGGAAAACTTTTATTCTGTTCAGTGATGACCTGGACAAAGTTTTAGCTACTTTTGTACTCGCAAACGGTGCGGCGGCTACGGGAAAGAAGGTAACCATCTTCTTTACTTTCTGGGGGCTGAATGCCATCAAGAAGCTGGACAAACCTGTGGTGAAGAAAGATATCTGGGGGAAGATGTTCGGCATGATGCTGCCTTCCAGTTCTTTAAAGTTGAAGTTGTCTAAAATGAATATGGGCGGAATGGGAGCTAGGATGATGCGATATATTATGAATAAGAAAAATATCGATTCATTGGAATCTCTGCGTACTCAAGCCATTCAGAACGGAGTGGAATTTATTGCTTGCCAGATGTCAATGGACGTAATGGGTGTGAAACGTGAGGAATTGCTGGATCATGTGACTATTGGTGGAGTGGCAACTTATATGAACCGTGCCGAACAGGCGAATGTAAACTTGTTTATTTAAATTTGCATGGAGAAAATAAAATCAATATGTGTCATGAGAGAGCTGTTCAAGGCTCTCTCTGAACTTGAAACCCGCTTAATGGAACAATATGAAGTGTCATTGAATGAGGCAATGGCACTTTGTTGCATTGGCGGAGATACGCTGACGGCTAGTGTGATATCGGAAAACACAGGTCTGTCTGCTTCGCATACCTCTAAGGTCATCCGTTCCATTGAAGAGAAAGAATTAATCGTCCGTAATTTGGGGGATAAGGATAAACGGCAGATGCATTTTACTTTATCCGATAAAGGGCATGAATGTTTGGAAGCGCTGAAAGCAAATGAAATAGAAATACCGGAACTATTAAAGCCATTGTTTAAATAAACCCTTCTCTTTTCCATTTGTTTATTCCGGATATGAAACTGGAGAAATGGAAAAACAAATGGAAGAAGTGGAGCAATCTGCGCAAATGGCAAATATGGAAACTGAAGCTGATTGATGCCCGTCTGTATTTCGTGAGCATATTCGTGGGGCTGCTTACGGGACTGGTTGCTGTGCCTTATCACTATCTTCTTTGGTATTTCTTTGATGTGCGGAAAACTTTTTTTACGGCACATTATCCGTGGTATTGGCATGTATTGTTGTTTTTTATCTTATGGGGGATTCTGATCTTTGTCGCTTCTTTGGTAAAACGTATGCCATTGATAGCCGGTGGTGGGATTCCTCAGACACGTGCGGCCAATAACGGTCGTATCCGTTATGAGCATCCTTTTAAAGAACTGGTAGCTAAATTCTGCGGAGGGGTGTTGGCTCTCAGTGCGGGGCTGTCTTTGGGACGCGAGGGGCCGTCTGTTCAGATAGGGTCTTATATAGGAACACTTATCTCTCGTTGGGGACATATTCTGAAAGGGGAACGGAAACAATTGCTGGCTGCCGGAGCTGGTGCGGGCTTGTCTGCCGCTTTTGCTGCTCCGTTGTCTTCTTCTTTGTTGGTGATAGAATCCATCGAGCGTTTTGATGCACCTAAAACCGCTATTACTACCTTGTTGGCCGGCGTGGTAGCCGGAGGAGTGGCTAGTTGGATGTTCCCCACGACTCCTTATCATCTGATTAGTGCGGTCGTTCCTGGTTTATCTTTTATCCGTCAGGCGGAGCTTTATATTATCTTTGCCGCCCTTATGGCTGTCATTGCAAAGTTTTATTCGCTCATCGTTCCTTTCTTTCAAGAAAGGATACCTGCCATGAAACTCTCCATTCCTGTCAAGATGTTGTATTTATTAACCATAGCTTATGCCATATCGTTAACAGAGACGAATCTGACAGGTGGCGGAGAGCAGTTTTTGATGATGCAGGGAATGAATGGAACTCATGATATCCAGTGGCTTACTATCATGATGCTTATTCATTTTGTTTTTACGCTGTTTTCTCTTTCTTCAGGTTTGCCGGGAGGAAGTTTCATTCCTACCTTGGTTACGGGAGGATTATTGGGACAAATCTTCGGGTTGGTATTGGTACAACGCGGATGGATAGGGTATGAGAATGTGAGTTATATGATGCTGATCGGGATGGTGGCTTTTTTGGTGGCTGTGGTGCGTACTCCTTTGACTGCTATTGTCCTGATAACGGAGATTACCGGTCATTTCGAGGTGTTCTATCCTTCCATTGTGGTAGGTGGATTGACTTATTATTTCACCGAATTGTTACAGATAAAACCTTACAATGTATTGCTGTATGACAGGATGTTCCGTAGCCATAATCCGGAGTCTTCCGAAGAGGCTGGTGCTCGCTATCATCTTTTTGTCGAGATAATGGATGGGTCTTATTTTGACGGAAAGGAAGTGGATACATTGGCTTTACCTAATCATTGTATCATTCGTAGTATACATCGGAATCGTAAAAACTTACTTCCTCAGGGGCAAACCCTGGTTCCCGGTGATCAAGTGGAGATAGAAATAGATGCGCAGGATATAGAAAAATTATACGAACCGTTAGTCAGTATGGCAAATATCTATTAAAAGATGAGTCTAAAAAAGCCCCCGTTAAAGGACGAGGGCAACCTAAATGTTTTCACAACGGAATAATCCTTATTGTGACTTGCTTCAAATTAGTATTGCAAAACTATGAAATAAATATGTAAAGGACAAGTGATTATTAGAATAATTTGATAACTTTGAAAAGTTTTGATAAAATAGTTGTCTTATGAAAAATATAGTGGGTCTTGATTTGGGTACCAATAGCATAGGTTGGGCAGTAGTAAATGGAAGTGTCAATGACGATGGAAGTGAACAATTGGTTAAGATACAAGCTTCAGGAAGTCGCATCATACCTATGGATGCAGCTATGATAGGAGATTTTAATAAAGGTAATTCCATATCTCAAACTGCTGAAAGAACCAGATTGCGTGGAGTTCGTCGTTTAAGCGAACGATATCTGCTTCGCAGAGAACGGTTGCATAGAATTCTTGATATTTTAGGATTTTTGCCTTTTCATTTTGCTCAAGATTTAGATAGGCATGGTAAGATAGTTAAGGGCAAGGAACCTAAATTGGCTTGGCGTAAGAATGAAGCTGGTCAGTTTGAATTTATATTCCAAGATTCATTTAAGGAAATGCTGGAGGATTTTAAGCTAAATTATCCGAATCTGATAACAGATGATAAAAAAGTACCTTATGATTGGACTATCTACTATCTCCGTAAAAAGGGATTGACTTCTAAAATTTCAAAAGAAGAATTGGCGTGGATATTATTGAATTTTAATCAAAAGCGTGGATATTATCAATTACGTGGTGAGGAAGAGGAGGAAAATAAGGATAAATTGGTTGAATTCTATGCTCTTAAAGTAGTTGCAGTAGAGGATTCCGGAGAAAAAAAGGGAAAGGATATTTGGTATAATGTGCATTTGGAAAATGGATGGGTGTATCGAAGAACAAGTAATATGTCTCTTGATTGGGTTGGAAAAACTAAAGAATTCATTGTAACTACGGATTTAGAGAAGGACGGAACGCCTAAAAAAGATAAGGAAGGGAATGTAAAACGCTCTTTTCGTGCTCCTAAGGAAGATGATTGGTCATTGGTCAAGAAGAAAACAGAAGCGGATATTGATCAAACTCATAAGACAGTAGGTGCCTATATTTATGATACGCTTTTAGGAAATCCTAGTCAGAAAATTCGTGGAAGACTGGTGAGAACCATTGAACGCAAATATTATAAGGAGGAGCTGAAACTGATTTTGGAGAAGCAGAAGGAGTTTCACCTGGAATTGCAAGACAGAGCATTGTATGCTGCTTGTATTGAAGAACTATATCCAATAAATGAAGCACATCGGAATAATGTTGGTAATCGGGATTTTACTTATTTGTTTTTAGAGGATATACTCTTTTATCAGCGTCCTCTTAAAAGCAAAAAATCATTAATAGACAATTGTCCTTATGAGGAGAATCAGGGTCTTGATAAGGAAACGGGAGAGATAAAATCTTTTCCTGTAAAATGTATTGCTAAATCACATCCGTTGTTTCAAGAATTCCGCTTGTGGCAATTTATAATAAATCTGCGTATTTATAGGAAAGACCTGGCACAAGATGTGGATGTTACAAATGAGTTATTGAAGACAGAAGAAGATTATGTTGCTTTATTTGACTGGTTGAATGGTAAAAAAGAAATTGATCAAAAGGCTTTTTTGAAATATCCGGTTTTTGGACTGAAAAAAGAGATAGAGAATTATCGTTGGAATTATGTGCAAGACAAACCTTATCCATGTAATGAAACCCGTTCATTGATGTTGGCGAGGCTGGAGAAATGTGATATTTCTATTGAATTCCTGACAAAAGAGAATGAGGAAGCTTTATGGCATATATTATATTCGGTTGAAGACAAGAATGAAATAGTAAAAGCTTTGCAGAAATTTGCGGATAAACACGACCTGAATGCTTCTTTTGTTGATGTGTTTCAGAAATTCCCACCTTTTAAGAAAGAATATGGTTCCTATTCGGCAAAAGCAATTAAAAAATTATTGCCTTTAATGCGTATGGGAAAATATTGGAGTGAGAATTCAATAGATAAAGGAACGCGTGAACGGATTGATAAGATAATAACAGGAGAATATGATGAGAAAATAGAAAATAGAGTGAGGGAGAAAGCAATTCATCTTGCTGATGTTTCTGATTTCAAAGGTTTGCCTCTTTGGTTAGTGTGTTACATTGTTTATGGTCGTCACTCTGAAGCAAAAGAAATAATCCAGTGGAAATCTCCTGCTGATATTGATTCGTATTTAAGATCTTTTAAGCAACATTCATTGCGTAATCCAATTGTTGAGCAGATTATTATTGAAACACTACGTGTTGTTCGTGATATTTGGAAACAAGTGGGAAATATTGATGAGATACATGTGGAGTTGGGGCGTGAGATGAAGAATCCGGCTGACAAGCGGAAGAAAATGACACAGCAAATGTCTGAAAATGAGAATACCAACTTGCGTATCAAATATTTGCTCACGGAATTTTTGAATCCTGAATATGAGGTTGAAAATGTTCGTCCTTATTCGCCAAGTCAGCAGGATATTTTGCGTATTTATGAAGAGGGTGTTTTAAATAGTGTTTCCGATTTACCGGAGGAAATATCGGATATATTGAAAAAGTTTACAGAAACAGACTTGAAGAAGCGTCCTTCAAGGTCAGAAGTTTTGCGTTACAAGCTTTGGCTGGAACAGAAGTATCGTTCTCCTTATACCGGTGAAGTGATTCCATTAGGTAAGTTGTTTACGCCTGCATACGAAATAGAGCATGTTATTCCCCAATCATGTTATTTTGATGATTCTTTTAGTAACAAGGTGATTTGTGAAGCGGAAGTCAATAAGCTTAAAAGCAATTTATTGGGACATGAGTTTATAGTGAAGCATCATGGGGAGATAGTGGAACTTCCTTTTGGAAAAAAAGTAAGGATCTTCACTGTGGATGAATATGAGCAATTTGTGAAAGATAACTATTCGCGTACTCGTAGTAAAATGAAAAAACTTTTGATGGATGATATTCCGGAGGAGTTTGTTACTCGTCAGCTGAATGATAGTAGGTACATCAGCAAAGTTGTAAAGTCCCTTCTTTCCAACATCGTTAGAGAAAAAGGAGAGGAAGAAGCAATTTCAAAGAATGTAATTCCTTGTACCGGAGGAGTTACGGATCGTTTGAAGAAAGATTGGGGAATAAATGAGGTTTGGAATAAAATTATACTTCCTCGTTTTCAACGACTCAATGAGTTGACCGGCACAAATAAATTTACAACTAAAAATGTTGGGATTCAAGAAATTCCGACAATGCCTTTGGAATTGCAAAAAGGTTTTAATAAGAAAAGAATAGATCATCGTCATCATGCAATGGATGCCATAATAATAGCGTGTGCAAATAGGAATATTATTAATTATTTAAATAATGAGTCGGCAACAGCTAAGGCTGAATTATCCCGATATGATTTGCAGAAAATGCTGTGTGATAAAGCTAAGACTGATAATAACGGTAACTATAAATGGGTGATCAGAAAACCGTGGGCATCGTTTACACAGGATACATATTTGGCTTTGGAAAATATAATAGTCAGTTTTAAGCAAAATTTGCGTGTTATAAATAAAGCTACCAATCGCTTCTTGCATTATAATGAAGAAGGCAAAAAGATCTTTGTGAAACAGGGAAAAGGGGACAATTGGGCTATACGTAAATCCATGCATAAAGATACGGTATTTGGAGAAGTTAATTTGCGTAGGATAAAGACTGTAGCTTTAAATGAAGCGATGAAAAATCCTCAAAGCATCGTTGTGAAAGACTTCAAGAGAAAATTATTGGAACTTTGGAATTTAGGATTTGACGCGAAGAGAATAAAGAAGTACTTTGAAGATAATAGAGAAACTTGGAGTGATATAAATCTGTCTAAAATAGAGGTTTACTATTTTAGTAAAGATACTAAAGATCGATTCTTTGCTACTAGAAAACCGCTGGATACTAGTTTTGATAGAAAGAAAATAGAAAATAATATTACTGATACGGGTATCCAAAAAATATTGTTACGTCATTTGGAACTGAAAGATAATAATCCGGATATTGCTTTTTCGCCGGATGGCATTGATGAAATGAATCGTAATATTATTCAGCTGAATAATGGAAAGTATCATCAGCCTATCATTAAAATTCGTTGGTATGAACAGGCTGATAAGTTTGCAGTAGGTCAAACAGGTAATAAATCTTCTAAATTTGTAGAGGCTGCGAAAGGAACAAATTTATTTTTTGCTGTATACGAGTCGAATATTCTAGATAAAAAGACGAATACTATAATAAAGAAAAGAAATTATGCTACCATTCCATTGAATGTTGCAATTGAACGGCAAAAACAAGGTTTACCTGTTGCACCGGAAGATGAGAATGGTAATGACCCTATTTTTGTATTGTCACCTAATGATTTGGTTTATCTTCCTACTGATGATGAATTAGCTAATGGTATTATTGCCCAGCCTTTGGATAGGGGAAGGATTTATAAGATGGTAAGTTCCTCAGGTGAACAATGCTTTTTCATAAAACATATTGTTGCGAATGTACTAGTTGACAAATTTGAATTTTCTCCTTTAAATAAGATGGAGCGGGCTTTAACTGGTGAAATGATAAAAATGATATGTATACCTATAAAAGTTGATCGTTTAGGAAATGTCTTAGAATCAAGTAGTTCATATAAAAAATAATATATTCTTATTTTATGGAAGAAAACAAAGGACAAATTCTTTTATATCAAACGGTAGATGGTGAGTCAAGAATTGAAGTAACACTATGCAATAATACAGTTTGGCTGACATTAGATCAAATGGCAGAATTATTTCAACGGAACAAATCAACGATTTCACGCCATATAAAGAATGTTTTTGAGAGTGGGGAATTACAGGAAAGTTCAGTTGTTGCATTTTTTGCAACAACTGCTTCTGATGGTAAAATATATCAAGTGGCTTATTATAATTTGGATATGATTATAAGCATAGGCTATCGGGTTAAATCTTACCGTGGTGTGCAGTTTCGAATATGGGCAACACAAATACTAAAAGAGTATTTAATAAAGGGATTTGTAATGAATGATGAGCTGTTGAAGCGTGCAGGTGGTGGAAATTATTTTGATGAGTTATTATCACGCATACGTGATATTCGTTCCTCAGAAAAGATATTCTATCGTAAAATTCTTGAAATTTATGCTTTGAGCATAGATTATGACCCAAGTACTGAGTCTACTCGATTGTTTTTTGCCACGGTTCAAAATAAAATGCATTTTTCAGTACATGGACATACGGCTGCTGAGGTTATTTACGGTCGTGCAGATGCAGGGAAAGATTTTATGGGATTAACTAATTGGACAGGAGCAGTGCCAAAGCGGAATGATATAGAATATGCTAAAAATTATTTGACAGATGATGAGTTGGATACATTAAATCGTATTGTAAGTTTGTATCTTGACTTTGCAGAATTGCAGGCTAAAAGTCATACTCCTATGTATATGAAAGACTGGATTCAAAAATTGGATGATTTTCTTAGATTGTCAGGAAAAGAATTGTTACAACATGCTGGTACTATTTCGGCTGAATTAGCAAAGAAAAAAGCAAATCTTGAATATGATGAATTTAAGAAACGCATTAGTAATCAGTTATCTCCTGTAGAAATAGATTTCATTGAAAATTTCGAAAAAGAGCAGAAGAAATTGCGAGGTAAGTAATATATTAACCTTTAAAATATGATACTATGATAAAGAAAACACTTTATTTTGGTAATCCGGCTTATTTGTCATTACGAAATAACCAATTAGTCATAAAACTTCCGGAAGTTGAGAAAAGTGATTCATTGCCGGATATCTTTAAAGAACAATCGGAAATAACGAAGCCGATTGAAGATATAGGTGTCGTAGTACTAGATCATAAGCAAATTACTATCACTTCCGGTGTATTAGAATCTCTATTAGAGAATAATTGTGCCGTTATCACTTGTGATAGTAAAAGTATGCCAGTGGGTTTAATGCTCCCTTTGTATGGAAATACAACTCAGAATGAGCGTTTCCGTCAACAGTTGGATGCATCATTGCCATTGAAAAAGCAACTTTGGCAGCAAACAATTAAGGCAAAAATAGATAACCAAGCATCTGTATTGAGAGTTTGTGTAGGTGAAGAAATGAAATGTATGCGAATTTGGGCGAATGAAGTGAAGAGTGGTGATCCAGAGAATTTGGAAGCACGTGCGGCTGCTTTTTTTTGGAAAAATTTATTTGCAGATATTATTGGCTTTACTCGTGACAGAGAAGGGATTTCTCCTAATAATTTATTGAATTATGGTTATGCTATACTTCGTGCTATCGTTGCTCGTGCTTTAGTGGCAAGTGGGTTGCTTCCTACTTTAGGGATCCATCATCATAATCGTTATAATGCATATTGTTTAGCTGACGATGTGATGGAGCCATATCGACCTTATGTTGATGAATTAGTATTTAGTTTAGTGAAATTGTATGGTGCAAATTTGGAATTAACAAAAGAAATAAAATCACGTTTGCTTGTTATTCCCACATTGGATGTACGTATTAATGGTAAACGTAGTCCGTTGATGGTGGCTGTCGCTCAGACTACAGCTTCTCTATATAAATGTTTTTGTGGAGAAATTCGTCGTATTAGTTATCCTGAACGATAATGGACCGTTTTAGTGAATATCGGATTATGTGGGTACTAGTATTATTTGATTTGCCAACGGAAACTAAGAAGGACAAGAAAGCTTATACTGATTTTAGAAAAAATCTACAAAAGGATGGCTTTACAATGTTTCAGTTTTCAATTTACGTCCGTCATTGTGCTAGTAGCGAGAATGCAACTGTTCATATAAATAGAGTTAAATCTTTTTTGCCTGAATATGGACAAGTGGGAATAATGTGTATCACTGATAAACAATTTGCTGCTATTGAACTTTTTTATGGAAAGAAACTACAAGGTGTAACTACTCCAGGACAGCAATTGGAATTATTTTAAAAATAAGAAATCCCGTCTGAAACGGGATTTCTTATTAGATAACAACTTTGTTTTTAATTCCTGAATATGTGTGTAACTAATTGGTAATTAGTTTGTAACATATATTCTGTTGTTTCCAATGGTATCAAAGATACTAATTTGAAAGCAAATCACAACGAACGTTAATCCGTTCGGGACGATACCAACGTTGTTTCCAATGGTATCAAAGATACTAATTTGAAAGCAAATCACAACCTGACATTGGTCGTTCTCTTGCATCTATGGGTTGTTTCCAATGGTTCAAAGATACTAATTTGAAAGCAAATCACAACAGGTGTTGGTAATATTATTGGTACTCGTAGTTGTTTCCAATGGTTCAAAGATACTAATTTGAAAGCAAATCACAACTCATTAAGAAAGGTATAGAATATGAGAAGAGTTGTTTCCAATGGTTCAAAGATACTAATTTGAAAGCAAATCACAACGGTACAAACTTGAATTTATAAAAGAATGGAGTTGTTTCCAATGGTTCAAAGATACTAATTTGAAAGCAAATCACAACTACTTCATTCTCGTAATTGTAAACTCTATTGTTGTTTCCAATGGTTCAAAGATACTAATTTGAAAGCAAATCACAACTCATTAAGAAAGGTATAGAATATGAGAAGAGTTGTTTCCAATGGTTCAAAGATACTAATTTGAAAGCAAATCACAACGGTACAAACTTGAATTTATAAAAGAATGGAGTTGTTTCCAATGGTTCAAAGATACTAATTTGAAAGCAAATCACAACTATTAAAGTAAACTCCCCACAATGAAGCGGTTGTTTCCAATGGTTCAAAGATACTAATTTGAAAGCAAATCACAACTACCCAAGAATCCCCCAGATCGGGTTCATAGTTGTTTCCAATGGTTCAAAGATACTAATTTGAAAGCAAATCACAACTATTAAAGTAAACTCCCCACAATGAAGCGGTTGTTTCCAATGGTTCAAAGATACTAATTTGAAAGCAAATCACAACTACCCAAGAATCCCCCAGATCGGGTTCATAGTTGTTTCCAATGGTTCAAAGATACTAATTTGAAAGCAAATCACAACTATTAAAGTAAACTCCCCACAATGAAGCGGTTGTTTCCAATGGTTCAAAGATACTAATTTGAAAGCAAATCACAACTATTAAAGTAAACTCCCCACAATGAAGCGGTTGTTTCCAATGGTTCAAAGATACTAATTTGAAAGCAAATCA
>CDZE01018627.1_pt1 | contig 13691 bp, 13 predicted proteins | sample 557341 | NCBI WGS metagenome assembly CDZE01 (sample SAMEA3182109, study PRJEB8094) | gut metagenome | biome: human; feature: gut; material: Stool; isolation source: human stools | place: Canada | collected 2013-04-23
AGCAAACCGGCCCCGTTTTTACACGCTCCGCCTTCACTCCGCTCTTTTTCCGCTGCAAGCGATAATGCGGAGGCTCAAAACGGCCGATTTGCGGCCGCGGTGCGGTCGTGACGGAAAAAGGAGAAGTGCTAAAGTATTATTTATTAACACTTTAGCACTTCCGAAAAGTACCCGGAGCCGGGATCGAACCGGCACGGCCATTACTGGCCACAGGATTTTAAGTCCGGCGTGTCTACCGATTCCACCATCCGGGCGCAGTCTTTCGCCGAAAGACGCCGGCAAAAGTACGAAAATATTTACGATTTGCCAAAATCTATGTAATTTATCATCGCCGCATCGTCGTCGGGACGGAACCAACGGATTTCCGGATCGCGGCGGAACCAGGTGAGCTGCCGTTTGGCATAGCGGCGCGAATTGCGCTTGATCAGTTCCACGGCCTCGTCATAGCCGATACGCCCGTCGAAGTAATCGAAAAACTCACGGTAGCCGACCGTCTGCAACGCATTCAGTTCCCGGTAGGGGTACAGCGCCCGCGCCTCGGCTTCCAGACCGTCGGCAAGCATGCGGTCCACCCGGCGGTTGATGCGGTCGTAAAGCTCCTCGCGCGGCAGGTCGACACCGATTTTCACGATCTCGAACGGACGCGCACGCCGTATGCCGGTACGCTGCCGGGAGTAGGGCATGCCGGTTTGAAGGCAGACCTCCAGCGCACGCATGACACGCGCCGGATTGTCGAGGTCGACAACCCGGTAATACTCCGGGTCCAGTTCCCGGAGCTTCTCGGCAAGCGCCCCGAGTCCCTCCTCCGCCAGCTGGCGGTCCAACTCCCCGCGCAGCGATTCGTCGGCCTGCGGCAGGTCGTCCATACCTTCGCACAACGCCCGGACGTAAAGCCCCGAACCGCCGACGGCAACGACGTAATCGTGGCAGGCAAAAAGTCTTTCGAGCCGCGCAAGGGCCTGGACCTCGTATTCCCCGCAGTTCAAGCGATCCTTTATATCATGCGAGGCAATAAAATGATGTTCAACGGCTTGAAGCTGATCGGCAGTGGGCTGCGCCGTGCCGATCGGCATTCCCCGGTAAACCTGCCGGGAATCGGTCGAAAGGATCGGTGCCGCGTAATGGCCGGCCAGACGGATGCTCAAATCCGTTTTGCCCGAACCCGTCGGCCCGACGACGACCAGCAGCCGTTTAGTACTCATCGTCGTAATTATCGTCGCCCTCGAAATCGCTGAATTCGCTCATCACGTCGCCGAAAATCGACCCCTCGTCGTCCACGCGCGTTTTCGACGGGTCGTACTGGTCGGGAGCGGCGGCCTGTGCATAGATTTCACGCGGATAGGAAGCCCCTTTATCGGCCTCGAAGGTTCCGGTAAGTTCCAGAAAATAAGCCCGGTCGCCGAACATGTCGAAGAGATAGATCAGACGGTCGCGGCGGTTGTGGATGATCTGGCCGAGCGTCACGCTCTCCATCGCCGCGGGAGCATCCCCGGTGCCGTCGCCCATGTCCACGATCGTGAATTCGCGCTGTTTCTCCCAGCGGTCGTCGGCCGTGAAGAACGAAGCCATACAAGGCTCGTACTCAAGCGACTGAAGGATGAAATTATGGAAATCGAGCAGCGTCATGTCGTACAGCGCCTCGTAATCGCGCACGAAATTGTCGTTCTCGTCGCTCAACATCCGGAATCGGAAAACCATCGACATTGCAGTAGTATTTTTAGAATATTGTTCCGTTACGACACCAAATATAACACTTTTTGTCAATCCAACGCCGCAAGCCACGCAAGAACGTCGCGGTCGTCGGGATAATCGGTCAGGGCCGGGGACTGTGCGCAGCCGAAACCGGCGCGGCGGCTGTGGGGGAGACACCCGGTGACGACGCATTGCAGTTCGCCGTCGTGCCCGGCAAGCCATGCGGCCACTTCGTCCAACGCCGTGTAGTGCGCATAGGCGATCAGGCTCAACGCCGCCGGAAAGGCGCATTGTTCGACGGCCACGGCACACCCCAGATCGACAAACGGCCGTCCCTGCATCTCCAGCAAGGCTCGCTGCTGTCTGTAATTGTTTATATACTTATTGTTTACAGGCGGCATTTGAAGCGCAGGTTCATATCCTTCCGGCATGAAAATCAGCGACACGCTGCGACACCCCAGCCCGGAATAGGCCCAGATGTCGTCGGCCAGTCCGGCAAGCTGTTCCGGCGTCTCACGTCCCGAAAGCACGGCTACCGACTGGCGGCTGCCCCGCAGCAAGGAGGGAATGCCGGCGTAATGCGCCCGGAAATAGCGGTTGGCGTTGTCGCTGCCGGTGGCGATCACAGCGTCGACAGGCGACGTTCCGTCGTACAGCCCGACCGGCACGGAAGGGTCGATTTCGCGCAGCAGCCCCACGACATATTCCATCAGCACGGAATCCTTGGCGGAGGGCTTCACGAGGCAGCCGTGGCCGCTCACAAGCACGCACAGCAGGTCGAAAAAACCGACGAGCGGGATATTTCCGGCCATGACGACCAGCACGCGCCGCGGCGCCGCAACCGGAAGGGCAGGGTAGTTCGCCAGCCAGGCTTCGAGCTTTTCGCGTTGCAGCATGTCGCAGGCGACCGCGCGCACCGCACGGCGGACATCGGCGGGCGCAAACCAGCCGTTGGCACGACAGGCGGCGTCCATAACCGCGCGCGTCGCATCGTCATCGCCGAAACCGAGCAGGCGCGCGCCCAATGCGGAAAATGTTTCGATCGTGTTCTTCATGGCTACAAAGATACTATTTCGCGTTGTAATCCGCACATTTTTCCCAAAGTTGTGTTATTTTTGCAAAAGGGCATACAATAACATGCCAACGACTATGGAGAGAAATCTGAAAGAGGCGCTGCAACACCGGCGCAGTTATTATGAACTGACCCCCGAATCCCCGATCGACGACGCACGGATCGAGGAAATCGTGCGTTTCGCGATACAGCACATCCCGTCGGCATTCAACTCGCAGTCGACGCGGCTGGTGCTTCTGATGCACGAACAGCACAAGGCGTTCTGGGAGATCGTGAAACGGACCCTGCAAGCCATCGTTCCCGCGGAGGCGTTCGTCGCCACGGAGCAGAAGATCGACCGCAGTTTCGCATCGGGGTACGGCACGGTGCTTTATTACGAGGACACGACCGTCGTGCGGAAACTGCAGGAACAGTTCCCGCGCTATGCGGACAATTTCCCGATCTGGTCGGAGCACACCTCGGCCATGCACCAGCTGGCAGTATGGACGATGCTTGAAGACGCAGGGTTCGGCGCTTCGCTCCAGCATTACAACCCGCTCATCGACCGCGAGGTGCGTGAACGCTGGAACCTGCCCGGAGCGTGGCGGTTGATCGCCCAGATGCCGTTCGGACTGCCGGGCGGAGAACCGCAGGAAAAGAGTTTCGAGCCTTGGGAAGAGCGCATACGGATATTCAAGTAAAGCACCCGGAGGCCAGCATATCGTAAAAAAATTGCAGAATGCGTTTGAAAAATTTGGAGTTTCGAATTTTTTAGCTACCTTTGCACTCGCAATTACGAAACATGCTTTTGCGGAAATAGCTCAGTTGGTAGAGCGCAACCTTGCCAAGGTTGAGGTCGCGGGTCCGAGTCCCGTTTTCCGCTCACAAACAGGAGGGTCAAGTAGTTGGCCCTCTTTTTCTATTGTCGTTCAGCGAGTTGCAAGGTTGCAATTCTTTCGGCCGTTAACGATCTGTTAACCGATCTTCTGCACTGTATTGCAGTAATCTTCATCTTGATAAAGAACTCGTCAGCAAAGATACGTATTTTTTATCTTATTTGCATGTCATATTCTTTTATAAGATTTTTATTGGAAACACATTGTTATTCGATTTTAAAACAATTAGAATCGTTATAATAATTATCTTTGTAAGGCAAATAGCTTATTGACGTAATGGGAATAGTTAACTTCGTGAAAAATATAAGGCACTCCCAAGAGGTGGACTCTGTAGCTCGGATGAATGCGAGTTCGGAGAATTGCCCCGTGGAGTATGCCAGAACTATATCCTTCAATCAGGCTTTCGAGGATTTGCTATCTCAAGACCGGTTCATCGCACGGAGCGACTATAAGGAACTCGTTGAGCAATATCGCGATTTGGCGCAATTCTATGCTACGCTTGTTCAATCGAACCTATTGAATGAATACGTCGCTAAACATGGTCTCGACATCGAACTTATAAACTATTTCCAAACGATATTTGATGAAATAGCCGACCTTGCAACGGAATCGCCGACGATTCGGAAACACAACGATGCGTATGTTGAGCATCATATTGAATTGGAGAAAAACTATCTCGATAACATTCTCAAAGCGTGCGATCCGGCCATATCCCTCGACCGGGAACAACGTGAAGTGGTGCTTTCGGAAGAGGATCATACGTTGGTCATTGCAGGAGCCGGAGCAGGTAAAACGACTACGGTAGCGGCCAAAGTCCGGTATCTCGTAGAAAAACGAGGTATCGACCCTGCTCAAATATTAGTGATCTCTTTTACCAATAAGGCTGTCGAAGAACTTCGAGGACGCATAAACGGCAATTTGGGAATACCTTGTCCTATCAGCACGTTTCATTCCGTCGGCTATACGATTTTACGTCAAGGCGAAGAAGAGCGTAAAAAGATTGTCGAGGGCGGGTATATGTATACGGTCATCAACAATTATCTGAAATCGTCCGTACTGCGTAATCCGGAGGTCGTGGATAAGTTGATTCTATTCTTCGGCTCCTATTTCACAGCACCTTATGAAGGTGAAAAACTCAACGAATATTTCCAGTTCGTAGCCAAAGCGGACTGTTCGACCTTGAAAAGCAATCTGCACGAATATGTCCGACGAATCGTCGATCGCAAGACCTTGAAAACGCAGACGTTGAATAATGAGGTTTTGCGGTCGATGGAAGAGGTGCGGATTGCCAATTTCCTATATATGTATCAGATAGAATACGAGTATGAACCGATATACCAGTATCCTATCCTCGATGCGAATAAGCCCTATACGCCCGATTTCCGCATCAAACAAGGCGACAAGGTTTCGTATATCGAGCATTTCGGGATAACCGAAGATCACAGAAGCAATCGTTATACGCAAGAGGAGTTGGAACGATATGTCTCCCGAATCCACGACAAAAAAGAGGTGCATCGGAAACATAAAACCGATTTAATATATACCTACTCACAGTATGCCGATGGACGGGACTATCTTCTTCATTTGCGAGACCTGCTCGTTGCGCATGGGTATGAGTTGAACAAACGCTCGACGGAGGAAGTCTACAAGAAATTGATCGAGACGGAGGAGAGCAAATACATTACACGGCTGACCTTTTTGATCTGCACCTTTATCAACAACTTCAAGACGCAGGGCCACGGATTGGAGAAATTCGCAGAGTTTAAGGCTGCGAATAAGAATGTCCGCACCAAATTGTTTCTCGACATCTGTAAGGTATGCTTTTATGAATACCAAAAGGTATTGGAGGAACAACATTGCATCGACTTTCAGGACATGATTAACGAGTCGGCCGAGTTGATACGCCAAAAGCGTATCGGCAAGGAGCAGCTCGATTACAGATATATCATCGTAGACGAGTATCAGGACATTTCACGGCAGCGTTATAACCTTATCAAAGAGTTGTCGCAGTTGTGCAATGCCAAAATCATGGCAGTAGGTGACGACTGGCAGTCTATCTATGCGTTCAGCGGCTCCATCCTCCCGTTGTTTACCCGGTTCTGCGAAGCCGTTGGTTATGGGCAGGAATTGAAAATCACCCGCACCTACCGCAATGCGCAGGAGATAATCGACATTGCCGGAACATTCGTGCAGAAAAATTCGGCGCAAATCAAAAAGGAACTTGTCTCTCCGAAGCGAATCACCAATCCGGTTATCATCTATCCGTATCCTGAAACTTTCGACAAGAGGAAAGAACGGCCGGAGGGTGGCAAGTACCACTATTTGGGAATCGCCGTAAACAGAGCTATCGAAGAAATATTGGAGTATAATGCGGTCGAAAGCAAATCCCGAATCGCATCCATCCTTTTAATCGGTCGCTACGGGTTCGATGCGAGAAATCTCTGCTATTCCAAACAATTCAACTACGACGAAAAAACAGGCAAGGTTTATTCAACCAAATACGGGAACAAAATCAAGCTTCAGTTTCTGACGGCTCACAGCTCGAAAGGGTTGAGTGCCGACAATGTGATTATTATCAACGCAAAAGACGAGATTTACGGGTTCCCATCGAAAGTGGACGACGACCCCGTGCTGAACTTGGTCGTATCGAACGATACCTCGTATAACTACGCCGAAGAGCGGCGGTTGTTTTATGTGGCACTTACCCGAACCAAAAACAGGGTACTCATTGTTACCCCTGAAAAACGTCCTTCGGAATTTATTAAGGAGCTTTTGAGCGATCCGAAAAGTTATCCCAACGTTACGCTGCAAGGAGAGTTGAAAACCGACCTCTCCATCTCAAACATCGTAAAAGATCGTTGCCCGATCTGCGGCTATCCGTTGCAACTGCGATGGAATAAAAATTATGGGTTGAGACTATGGATTTGTACGAACGATCAAGAAGTGTGCGGTTTCATGACTAATGACCAACGCGGCGGGGAACTCTCCATTCAGAAATGCGATTGGTGTAAAGACGGGTATTTGATTGTTAAGGGTGGTCGTAGCGGGCCGATTTTAGGTTGTACGAACTACAAACCGGACAAATCAGGATGCGGCAGGTTGCTCAGCCAAGAACATTATCGCGCATGGCGAAAGGATGATTTCGGCATAGAAGACCCGTCCAAAGATAAGCCAACCTATTTCCGTGCACCCGAATCTTCCGCAGCGAATACGCAAGCCCCCGAAATGATTCCGGCCAAGGCGAGTGCTTCGGCAAAGAAAGAAGCCGGAGTTAATACAATCGGGTACTCGGAACGTATGATCGAAAAAGACGGGTTCAAAGTGGTTGTGGATGCCCATGGCAATTTGCTTACCGACATGGAGCTACTTGTTAAGCTGCGCAACCTCAGGCAAACCCTTGCGCAGGAAAATGGCGTGTCGGCATCTCGCGTTATGTATGATTCGGTATTGGTGCTCTTGGCGACGGACAGGCCGATGACACGTGAAGAGTTTATCGACATAAAAGGAATCACTATCACTACATACATGCGGTTCGGCCAACGATTCATCGCCGAAATCAAGAAACATATAGAATCATAAATGAAGAAACAGCGTTGCAACGATCTGCAACGCTGTTTCTTTCTATAATAAATATCTTATAAATCGTCCATTGCCGCCGAACGGACCGTATCTGTATTTATCTTGTCGTAGTATTTGAGTAAAACGAAATACTGTCCGAAGTCTCCTTTCTGTAAGGATAGCTGGATATCGCCTTTCGATGTTTCAAACGTAGTGTACCATGTGCAACGATCCATCATCAGTTCGTGCAATTTTTCATTGTTTGTATTCGGATTGGTTCTCCCTTGAAACTGTTCCACAACATCTGTCGGTTCTCCGTATTTTTGAGTTAGCATGGATTTAAGATGGTCGTAATCTCTTTCCAGCGAACTCCAATCATTATGTGAGGGAAATATTACACCGATTGTGCTGACTACATTCACAGCTTTCAACGTGGAAACGCCGACCGTACAACTCTTGAAACCCGCGAAATCGCCTTGCAGAATAGCTGTGCCGTCTTGTGTCCCAAGATACGAGAACCCGGCAGTTTTCATTTTCGACACATATTCGTTGAGCGTTCCGTCAATAGGTACTCCTTTGAAAGATAGATGCTCCAATTTGTCTTGCGCTGATGAAACAAGAATTGTGTTTACAAAAAGCAATAAAAAGATTAAATGTTTCATAATAAGATTGTTTGAATTTTTTATTCTGTAAATAAGCCATTTAACGCACGTCTTATCGCTTGGCGAATATCATCTGCTTCGGTTTCTCCTTGTCCTTCTGCTGTGCAGGAGCTGACCAGTTCGTTTGTGGCGGCTGATATAAACTGAATCGTTACCTCTATTGTATAACCCAATCCTCGGTTTCGTTTACCGCTTTCACCATAGTTTACAATCAATGTTTTCTTGGCTAATTCAGGATTCAGTTCGGGCAATATGACATATCCTTTTTGAATCAGCATTCCAGCAATGACATCGCTGGGATTGACGCTCTTTGTGGTCGACGAACCGTATACCCCATATTGTCCGCCATAGGTACTACCTGTGCTGGATGTTAATTCTTTTGTCGGCGAAATATAGACATACTTAAATCTTTCTATTGGAGCATTTTTTACAATTACCGGTGTTCTGAGTGGAGCACAAGCATTCATCAGTAGGATGATGCAAATCGCCAAAGTTAATCTTTTAAAAGTATTCATATGCAATCTGTTTTTGTTCTCCAGCTACCACAAGAACCTTTATAAAACACGGAAGCGTGGAACTGCGATGCCACGTTCTAAGTCGGAGGTCGTAGGAATAACCTTTATTCAGAGATATGGTAACAGCAGCCCACGCTAAAGCGTGAGAACCATTACGCTTTTCTCTCTGAATAGTCTTGAATTTCCTACGTTCCCGACTTCGAGATAAGCATAACGCTTCTTTTCATATGTCTGGAAAGAGTTGCCTCAATCCAACACAAAAGTAATAAAAAACGCAATACTTCAGCATCTTGGTTACGGTTTTTCCTTATGGGAAACTTAAACTTTCAGTTTCTTATGGGTATGTTGTCCGTGTATGGGTTGGCGAAAGACCTGTTGAAGTTTCTCGAATTGCTCTTTACACCACTCCTTAAACGGTCTTTTGTCGATATTAAGTTGCAGCTTTCGTTTGTCGTTCGGGTCGGGCGTTATTTGCGCCGTTACCTGTTCGACTGCGAATTTGCACTTGTGTTCTTCGGAATATAGTTCGCCGCTGTATTCGAGCGGTTTGCCCTTGATAAGCGTCGCAGTCTGTTCGTCATTGAAACCGGTGGTTCGGCAAACGCTCTCCATCCGAATCATCTCACGAAAGTAGGGAAACCACTTTACGGCTTTTGAGAGAACGGTTTTCAGTAGCGACACCTCTTTTTCGTGTTGCCTTGTTAGGTTTACAGTTTCGGCGGCGTGTTGTGTTTGTATAGTTATCAATTCTCGACTATGGTCGCTTTGCATAGTCGAGATTTTCGTTTGCAAAGTTTCGATTGTTTCGTCGCGTGCGGCGATCTCTTGCTGCAATACTCCAATTTCCTGCTCCTGCCGTTTGACTTTCGACGTGCCAATCATCGATCCAATACCGTCGAGAATAGTCGTACCGACTTCGGCGGCGGAGTTTTTCAAACGTTCGGTTTTCAGCTCGCCTTTTACTGCGTTCAGTTCGGCTTCGGTTCGATGCAGTTCTTCACGTGCTGTTTGCTCCTGCTTGGTGGCATGTTCGACGGCTTTGCACTTCTCCTCCTCGATGCGGAGCAGTTCGTCGATATTATCCTGCAAGCCCTGCTGCCGGGCAATAGCGTTGCGATAGAACTCCTGCATGGTGACGTGTCGGGCTTTCGAGCCGTCGATACCTCTTTGCAAGCCGTATTTGGACATTGCCTTGGCATAGGTATCTTGATACTCTTTCAGCTTCATGCGCGACATGACTTCGTCGGCGCATAGCCGAGGACGGGTGGCGGATTTCGTGCGATAGCGTTTGGCCGCCCGCTCCTCCTGCCTCTTGCGTTTTCGTTCGGTCGTTACAATCGGCACGAGCGTCGCATGGATATGCGGCGACGTTTCATCCAGATGCAGGTCGGCCGAAACGATATTCTCCTTGCCGAACGTCGCAGCAAGGTATTTCATGTTATCAGTACTCCATTCGTCCAAACGTCCCTCACGCACGATGCGCTGCATATCGTCGGGACTGCCCGACAGCATGATGCGTATGGCCCGAACTTGGTTCTTGCCGACTTTGCGGGTAAGTCCGGCTGTTTCCAATCGGTGCTGGATCGCCTGTGTGCGAGTGCGGACACCGTCGGGATATTCGATCAGCCGCCGATTGAGGTGTGTGCGTTCCTCGTCGGCATTCGCGGGTTTGACCTTGCGTTCGATGTGGGCGGAGGTTCCGCTGTCCGTTCCGCGGGTCTTCTGCATATGGAATACGGCATAGCCCATAGTTAAGAGGTTTTAAGTGGTTATCGGTTTCGGGGAGTGCAGAGGGGCGCAGCTCCTTTGCCTTATTGGGGAATTTTCAGCGTGTCGAAGACATGCGGCTCGAAAAATTCCCTAATAAGCTATGCCTTTTTCAAAAAGGCGCGGGTCGGAGCGGCCGAATGGTGGGCGACAATGCCGCCGTCGGGTCTGCCAGCCACGACCTCTACATCTTATTATTTTTCCTCTGTTTTCGGGAGGGCGCGGCGGTCTTATTCGTCGGTAGGTGCTTTTTGTTGCAGGGCGGTCGGAGGCAAGTTTTTCCCGATAAATACGCTCGCCCGTCGAGGAAGATTTATCGGGAAACGGCTGTGCTGCCCGACCTTGCCGACGACCGAAAGCCCTGCATGACCTTTGCACCTGCTGACGGTTAAGGCCGTTCGCCGCGGCTAATTCGGAAGCATCGTTTCTGCGTTACGGGAGCAAGACAAAAAAATATGAACCGCGGATCGTTTTTCGTTTGTTCGGAGCATACGAAACAGATGCTCGCACACCTTATTCGCTCCGAACGAATCGATTCGGAATGCCAGCGCGACGATCATCTCGATGCCGTAAACTTCAATTCCGTTTCCGTTTGCCAGACGCAAGTACCGCTTCGCATCATACGCTCGAATTACGCCGCTTTTACATACGGCTTTGATTGCCGCCCGAACCGTCGGAGCGATAACCCCGAATAACGCTGCGACTTCATATTCGGTCATAGCGATGCGATTCGTATCGGTCGGTACGGTCAATACACCGTTCCCGTCTATGGTGATTCTCTCTCTTTTCATCGTGCGAGGCTGTATTTGGTGGAATAGATGTCGGCCATCTCGTCGAAGCCTTTGGCCAGCATGTCATCCGTTACTTTAGCGTATATCTGCGTAGTCTTGATATTCGTATGGCCCAGCATCCGGCTGACGACCTCGATGCGAATGCCTTGCGCCAGCGCGTTAGTCGTGGCGAACGTATGCCTCGCCATATGGTAGGTTATCGTCTTGTCGATGCCGACCTCTGCCGCAATCTTTTTCAATACCCGATTGCAGTAGGCGATGTCGGGCACGGGTAGCACGAGGTTCGTGCCCGCTACTTCGCGCTTGTAACGGGCGATAATGCGCTTCGTGATGCCGCACAATTTGATTTTGAACGGCGTGTCGGTCTTCTGCCGTCGTTTGACGATCCACAAATCGCCGTCGAACGAGCGCTGAATCATCTCCTGCGTCAAACTCTTGACGTCGGCATGAGCCATACCCGTGAAGCACGAGAAAACGAACATATCCCGCACCTTGCCATAACCGTCGAATGTGAACTTGTGGTTCATCAATACCTGCAACTCGGATTCGATCAGATAACCGCGCTCTTTGGTCGTCTTCTTCGGATGATAGTCGGCAAAGGGATTGCGGGCGATGATGCTGGCATTGTGCGCCTTGGTTACGATCATCTTCAACGGCTTGGTGTAGATGCAGACACACGATGGTGTCAGACCCTTTTCGCCGCGCAGGTAAAGGTCGTAGTCGGTAATGAAGGTTTCGGTCAGCTCTTTCAACGGAATATCCTCGCGGTGCAGTTTCTCGGCAAGGAACTCCGCCAGCCGCTTGCGCACATTGTCGTACTTGCGGTAGGTGGACTGCGCACGGTCGACGCCGACGTGTTGTTTGAAATCTCGGTTGAATTTGTCGAACGCTTCCAACAGCGTTTCGTATTCCTCGCCCATACCGAGATAGGCCAGTTTCACTCGCTCGGCCGTAACATAGGCGTCGCGGTCGGAGATACGTTGGTAATGACGTTCAATTTTCGCGCGGATATGTTCCAACTTGCGGTTGACCTCCTGCGCTTCATGGCTTTTGCCCGCAGCCTTGTTGGCTTTGGAGTTCCACAAGGCGGGCGGCAGGGTTACGCGGCAGTTGACGAACGTACTTTTGCCGTTCACCGTCAGACGAGCATAAACGGGAATGCGCCCCTCTTTCATGCGCTGTTTGTTCACATAGAACAGGATTTTGAATGTGCTTCTTCTCATAACGGTTTTACAAGTTGCAAAGTTAAGTCGTTATGAGTTCAGAATCAATACGAAAAATTACGCAAAACGGTGAATAAGAATACATTGCGAAAACAAATCGGGCCGATTGTCCGATTCTTCGGCTACCGAATCGCTGTTAACGATTTGTTAACCGATCTTCTGCTTTTCGATGCCTAAAACCGCCGAATCACTCGTTTGCAAATCAAAGCGATAAATGGCATAACATGCTATTAAACAGTCAATTAATGCTATCTTGCTTCGAATTGCTCTCCGAGTCCCGTTTTCCGCTCAAAAGAGGTCATTTTGACCTCTTTTTTTGTTGCGCAAACGACGCAAATAGAAGCAAATAATCCTGTATATCAACGATATGCGGGATTATTTCGTTTCTGGCCAGAGCAAAGGAACGCATACGAAAGCAGGTCACTAAAGTGCTTAATCGTGGTACATGGGTACGAGCTGTCGAAATGCACCACGCGAATGGTGATAATGCGCTGAACGACATCGGTTTGCTCCAAACATTCAAGGCTTTTCAATCGTAAGGATTGTTAAACTAAACTGAATTTTGGACGATGGAGAGAAAACGATTTTGCGTGACCTTTTTTCTGCGCAGGGCACGAACCAACAAGGCGGGACTGGCCCCGATTCTCGCCCGGATCACCACGAACGTAGGGTTGAATTTTTCAAAATTAATTGATTCCCTCAAAAATAAGGATGATAAAAATTCGTAAATAATAATATATAAAGCACTTATGATCTATTTGTCCTTTCTGTCTTTTAGTTCTATATCATGAAAGAATTCCTCAAAAGAAATATCATAGAATTTGCATAATGCCGATAAGGTACTAACTGTAATATTAGAGTTGCCAGATTCGATGCGCCCCAAATGTATACCTGAAAGTCGATAAGCCTCGGCTTGAGTAATACCTTTTGACTCCCGTAAGCTTTTCAATTTTATAGCGACAAGGTGCATTAATACTTCGTTATGTCTTTGATTTTTCATACAATACACGTTATGGATTAGGCATACCTTTGAAAAATTCTTTCAAAGACACATTGTAATAGGTGCAAAGTTCCGCGAGCGTACTCAACGTTATATTGTACTCTCCGCGTTCGATCCGTCCCATATGTAGTTCTGTATCAATATAAACAATTTGCTGGGATAATCCTCTGTCTTCCCTTAACTGTACTAATTTTTCAGCTATAGCCTTAATTAATACATCATTACGCCTTTGTCTTTTCATAATACAAAGGAGCCTATTAATGACATAAACATCCGGGATGTATTTGTCATTAAAGCCAATAAAAATTACTATCTTTGTTCCCGAATTATAAAGGCAGAAAACGGGCCATCATTTGAAAAAAGATGAAAAGATGTTATCTTTGTATTTGAATAGTACGGCATAGCCGACGGACATAACATATAAAGGGTAAACAACTCTTTATACCTAACAGCAAACATAGGAACCTCTTTCGGGAGGGTTTGAAATTGGTATAATGGTTGTCAGTCCTTGTTATGTCCTGCCCTTCAGGGGCGGG
>CDZE01011860.1_pt1 | contig 13565 bp, 6 predicted proteins | sample 557341 | NCBI WGS metagenome assembly CDZE01 (sample SAMEA3182109, study PRJEB8094) | gut metagenome | biome: human; feature: gut; material: Stool; isolation source: human stools | place: Canada | collected 2013-04-23
ATCGGAAACAGGAATGAATTTCTTGTAAAAATGCAACCGAAAGTTGATGAGCTGGAAGAGGTGGCGGTCGTTGCTTTCGGAAAACAGAAAAAAGAAAGTGTCATCGGTGCAATCACGACAGTCACTCCGAAAGATTTGAAAATCCCGTCCAGTAACCTGACTACGGCATTGGCCGGACGGGTAGCCGGTTTGATTGCCACGCAACGTTCCGGAGAGCCGGGAGCCGATAATGCAAATTTTTTTATTCGTGGGGTGGGCTCGTTTTATTCGGAAGCGAAACGCGATCCGCTGATCCTGATCGATAATATCGAAATGACTTCCGACGATCTTGCCCGTTTACAGCCGGACGATATCGCTTCTTTTTCGATTATGAAAGATGCTACGGCAACTGCGTTGTATGGGTCGAGAGGAGGAAACGGGGTTATTCTCGTGACGACTAAAGGAGGAAAAGAAGGAAAACCTAAGTTCAATATCCGTTTCGAAACTTCGATGTCGCAGCCGACCCGTGAAGTAGAATTGGCCGATCCGGTTACTTATATGCGTTTACATAACGAAGCTGTGCTGAGCCGTAATCCTAACGCACTATTGGTATATTCCGAAGAGAAAATACAGGGAACGATCGAAGGAAAAAATCCTATGGTATATCCGGTGACCGACTGGCAGGATATGTTGTTCAAAAAGTTTGCTGTGAACGAGCGGTTGAATGTCAGCCTGAGCGGTGGTGGAAAGACTGCCCGTTACTATGTGTCGGGAGCTTTCAATCAGGATAACGGAGTGTTGAAAGTGAACGGAAGGAACAATTTCAATAATAATATCAATTTAAAAAATTTCGATTTACGTTCTAATATCGATTTGGATTTGAATCCGACGACTAAATTGACGGTAAGAATGCACGGTAATTTCGATGATTACAACGGGCCGCTGGGCTATGGAGCCGATTATTACCGGCAGGTGTTGCGAACTAATCCGGTCATGTTCCCGGCAGTCTATGAACCGGACGAAGCGAATCTGTTGGCCAAACATATTTTGTTCGGAAATGTGGAAGACGGTAGCTATAGTAATCCTTATGCAGATTTGGTAAAAGGCTACAGACAATATTCTACGTCGAAGATTTTGGCACAGTTGGAATTGAAACAGAATTTCGATTTTATTACCAAAGGACTGGAGGCCCGGATCATGTTCAATACCGACCGCAGGGCTCATTTTGAAGTGAAACGGGAGTATACTCCGTATTATTATGCGTTGAGTGACTACGATCGGCATACCGATACATATACGTTGAAACATGTAAACCCCGGTTCTTCAGAGGCCTTGAATTATACGGAAAATGGTAAAGATGTCATTTCCTCCGTTTATTTCGAGGGTAATGTGTCCTATAACCGTACGTTTAAAGAAAAGCATGCCGTCGGAGGACAGCTGGTTTATATGATGCGAAACGAACTGACTGGAAATGCCGGCGATTTGCAAAGTTCGCTGCCCAGACGTAATATGGGTTTTTCCGGTCGTATGACTTATGGTTTCGATAGCCGTTATTTCTTCGAGTTCAATTTCGGATACAACGGTTCGGAACGTTTTGCTGAAAAGGAGCGTTTCGGTTTCTTCCCTTCTGCCGGTATTTCCTGGATGGCTTCCAATGAAAAGTTTTATCCGGAAGGCCTGAAACGGGTGTTGTCTAAATTGAAAATCCGGGCGACTTATGGACTGATGGGTAATGATCAGATCGGAAATATAAACGACCGTTTTTTTTATCTTTCCAAAGTCAACCTGAATAATTCGGGTTTAGGTATGAATTTCGGGACCTCATTGAATTATAATCGTCCCGGCGTGAATATCGAACGTTATGCCAATGATAAGATATCCTGGGAAACTTCTCATTTTACGAATGTGGGATTGGAACTGGCTCTTTTCGATAAAATTGAAGTGAATGTAGATGCTTATAAGGATAAACGGACGAATATATTACAAGGTCGGGGTATTATCCCGGCAACGCTGGGGAAAGAGGCGGATATCATTGCCAATGTAGGAGAAGCCGAGCGATACGGAGTTGATGGAGATGTCCGTTACAACCAGGCTTTTGCCAATTCTTTGTGGATTCAGGTACAGGGCAATTTTACCTTTGCCAAAAGCCGTTACCTTTATTTTGAAGAAGCCGAACGCCCCTGGATGCCGTGGGGAGCTCATAAAGGAAAACCTTTCGATGCACACTGGGGATTTGTTGCCGAACGGCTTTTTATCGATCAATATGATATCGATAATTCCGCTAAACAAAATTTCGGTCAGCGGCAGGTGATGCCCGGAGATATCAAATTTAAAGATATGGACGGTGACGGTGAAATTACCGGGGACGATTGGGTCAATCTCGGTTATCCGCAAACACCCGAACTGATCTACGGTTTCGGTTTTTCTATGGGGTATAAAGGCTTTGATTTATCCTGTTTTTTCCAGGGGGCTGCCCGTACTTCTTTTATGATCGATGCTTCGGCTACTTCTCCTTTTGTCAATGGACAGAATGCCCTTTTGAAAGCCTATGCCGAAGATCACTGGTCCGAGACGAATCCCGATCCGCATGCCTTGTGGCCCCGTTTGTCGGATGTGGCTGAAAGTAATAATTGCCAGCAGAGTAGCTGGTTTTTGAGAGACGGTTCTTTTCTCCGCTTGAAACAAGCGGAGATCGGATATTCTTTGCCGGAAGAATTGATCCGGAGAGTCCGCCTGAACACTTTGCGTGTCTATATCAGCGGTAGTAATCTGTTGATGTTCAGTAAATTTAAATTGTGGGATGTGGAAATGGGCGGAAATGGCCTGGGATATCCGATCCAACGTGTATATAATGCTGGTATTCAGTTAACTTTCTAATTAAAGCCCAAGAAAAATGAAACGACATACGATAAATTTAATTACGTTAGGCTTGCTGCTGTTAAGCGTGAGCTCCTGCAATTATCTGGATGTAATCCCCGATAATGTTCCGAATATCGACCATGCTTTTGCCGACCGGGATGCTGCTGAAAAATACCTGTTTACCTGTTATAACCGGCTTCCGAGACATGGAAGTGCTTCTAACGATCCGGCTATGCTGGGAGGACACGAGATGTATACTTATCACGGGGAAGCGGAGATGAGCCAGGAGTTATTGGGATTGATCAACGGAACTCAATCCTCCGGAACGCCTTTATATAACTGTTGGAACGGAGAGACCAGTGCTCAGGGATTGTATCAGGCTATTCGCGTCTGTAATACTTTTCTGGAGAAAATAGATGAGGTATACGATTTAAAACTTACAGAAAGAAAACGTTGGGTGGCGGAGGTCAAATTTTTGAAAGCTTATTATCATTTTTATCTGATGCAAATGTATGGAGCTATTCCGATTGTTGACCGGAATATGGAAGTGGGGGAAGATATTTCGAAACTGAGACTTTATCGCGAACCCCTGGATTCTTGTATCCATTATGTAAATAATCTGATCAATGAGGCAATCCCCGATCTGCCTCTGAACATTGCTAATGAAGCTACCGAGTTGGGGAGAATTACTCAACCGATAGCCTTGGCGGTTAGAGCTAAATTGTGGATGCTGGCAGCCAGTCCCTTATTTAACGGGAATCCCGATTATGCCCATATCAAGGATGAACGTGGTGTTGCTTTGTTCAAAACGACCGAAGATCCTACCTTGTGGCTAAAGGCAGCTCAGGCTTGTAAAGCAGCTATCGATACGGCCCATTTAGCCGGAGCTGAATTATACAGATTGGAAACCGACCCGATGCCTCTGAATGACGTATTTCGCCAGGAACTGACTCTCCGGATGACGATATACGAGCGTTGGAATAAAGAAACCATTTGGGGACTGACGACTTTTAATCCGGGAGAAATGTCCCATTTGTGTATGCCTCCTTTGACGACAACGATGCGTGACCGGGCCAGCGGGCGGTTTGTACCTACTTTTGATCTGGTCGAATCCTATTATTCCAATCATGGCGTACCTATCGAAGAAGATAAAGACTATGATTATAATGGACGTTATTCTTTACAGACTGCTTCTGAAAAAGACAAATGGTATATTAAAGAAGGAGAAGAGACGGTTAAATTACATTTCGACCGTGAGCCTCGTTTTTATGCTTCTATCGGTTTTGACCGGGGAATATGGTTTGGACAAGGAAAGACCGATATCAATAATTACAATGATTTGTTGGTGGTGAAGAGCAGATATCGGGAAAAATGTGGATTTATCGGAAATCGTTTTTATTCTATTACGGGATATTTCTCGAAAAAACTGGTCGACTATCAAGCGATTGTTTCCGATGATGTCGCTATGACACAGGATGCCGTTCCTTTCCCTTCCATTCGTTTGGCCGATCTTTATTTATTGTATGCCGAAGCTCTGAATGAAACGAAACAGAGTCCTGATGATGAAGTATTCGAATATATCGACAAAGTGAGAGAAAGGGCAGGGCTGGACGGAGTAGAAAAAGCCTGGACCGAACATTCTAAACGCCCGGATAAATTCCGCTCGAAAGAAGGTATGCGGGAGATCATTCATCGGGAACGCCTGATCGAACTGGCTATGGAAGGACATGCCATGTGGGATTTACGGCGCTGGAAAGAAGCCGAAGAGTGGTATAATCGCCCTGTCCGGGGATGGAATATCAATAAAGAAGAAGCCGAAGAATTTTATAAACAGGTATATCTGTTACAGCGGGTGTATAGTAAGAAAAATTATTTATGGCCGATTAAAGACGATGAAATCAGAAATAATCCGAAATTAATACAGAATTATGGTTGGTAAAAATACGACGACGATGAAATATGCTATATTGTTTATATTGCTGCTGGGAATAGTGGCTACAGCATGTAAGGACGAAATGTTTACCGGGCAGACTCCGGTAGACGGTGTAGCTCCCTTGCAAATTAAGAATCCCGAAGTGATCAACGTGGAAGGAGGAGCATTGATTACCTATGATTTGCCGGATGAGGAAGATCTTCTGTATGTAGAAGCCAAATACAAACGGAATAGCGGAGAAGTGGCGATTGCACAGGCGTCGGTGTATACCGATACGCTCAAAATCGAAGGGTTGGGAGATACTACCCGGCGTGAAGTACAGATAACGACCGTTGACCGGAGTTTTAACCGTTCCGCTGCTATCGGTGTCGACGTGAGACCGCTGACCCCACCTTTCGAGTCGGTCTTTGCCAGTCTGGATGCACAGCAGACTGTGGGAGGAATCGATATGACCTGGAATAACCCGAAAGAAATCAATGTGATCATCTCGGTGTTGAAACAGGAACCTGACGGAGTATATCTTCCTTTGGAGATGATTTATAGTAGTGCTGCAAAAGGAAAATACGCGATCCGGAACCAGGAAGCCGTCCAAAGTAATTATGCTTTCTGCCTGAGAGATAAATGGGATAACCGGACCGATACCATCTATAAAACCCTGACACCGCTATACGAAGAAAAGATGAAGCTAACCCATTATCCGATGGTGTCCACCACGCCGGTTATTTACGGTTGGGTACACGATAATCTTTTTGACGGAGATAAGAGTACCTGTAATCACACCAGTGAATCCCAGTTGCCGATTCCCCATCAGTTTAGCTTTAAATCGGAAGTACCTGTGAAATTACGGCATATCCGGATTTTCCACCGGGATATATGGCCTTTCCGGGATGCTACTCCCAGAGTGTTTGAAATTTGGGCGACCAATTCTTTACCGAATCCGGACGGCAGTGATGACGGCTGGGTATTGTTGAATACGTTTACTTCTGAGAAACCCTCCGGATTACCTATGGGACAGGAAACACAGGATGATATCAATGTCGCTACCAAAACCGGAGAAGAATTCACCTGTTTTGTCGATGAAGAATATCAGTATTTCCGGTTCAAACTGATCGATTCTTATGACGGACAACCGCGTATGTGTTTCGCAGAATTGGAAATTTACGGTGAACCGCATGGATATGTCGCAGAAGAGGAAGCTGATGATACGGAACAATAGATAAAAGCAGTAATAAAAATAGATAAATATGAAGAAAAGAATGCTATATAAATTAAGTTGGGGCATCCTATTGGCAGGATTAACGGCCTGCTCCGATTTGACAGATAGTTATAAGGAATACCTGGATTGGGGAGAACGGGTCTATGCAGGAAAGATGGATTCCGTGGGAGTGAGGCCGGGAAGATTGCGGCAACAGTTGGATTTCTTTTACACTTCGCCGCGTCTTAGCCGTGGAGTGATCTACTGGAACCAGAAACAGGATTCACTGGAGTTTGATATTCCGGCAGACGGTTCCCGCCAATTTTCTAAAATAATCTCTCCCTTGGCAGAGGGGGAGTATGGGTATATCGTTTATACCTATGACCAATACGGGAATCCTTCCCGACCGCTAGAATATTCAGGCCGGGTATACGGTCCCAGTTATGAAAGTATTCTGTTGACAGCCGACCTGGAAAAAGTGGAAAACCATGATACTCAGTTTTATATCAAATGGAAGAATGTTTCCGAAATGGAAGGAATGAATCTGAGGTATGAGAATAAATCGGGACGGATGGATACGTTGTTCGTTCCGAGTAGCCAGGCAGAATGTACTGTGGATGCTGTGCCGGGAAGCGAGTATTCCTATACGACGATTCATCGTCCCGGGCATTCGATCGATTCCTTGGTTTCGGAAGCAGTAATCGGTAAATTTCCTTATTATAAGACCGGTTTCCATATTTACAATTTGCCGACGAATACGCCGACGGAATGGGGATGGAATCCCGAAAACCTGTGTGACGGAAATCTGGAGACAGGTTGGCATACCGGCGAGGGCAGTGGGGGAAAGTTACCGCATCAGATGACTTTTGAGCTGGACCGTCCTACAGAATTACATACTTTTAAAATTTATCAGCGTGCTCAGGACGATTGGGCTTTTAGGGCCGGGAATCCGAAAAAGTATACGCTTTGGGGTACCAATTCGCTTCCTGCTGAGGACGGGAGTGACGAAGGCTGGACTATGCTCGGCGAATTTCAATCGGTAAAGCCCTCCGGCCTGCCTGTCGGGACTCTGACAGATGCGGATATCGCTTATGCTCGTGCGGGTGAAAGCTATGATATACCTGAAGTTGGCATATTCCGTTATTTGCGGATTAAAGTGCTGGAGAGCTGGGGAGGAGAACAGGCGGTCCATTTCATGGAACTGGAATTTTTCGGAATACCCCATGAAGAAACTGGAATAAATGACTCGAATATTTAATTGATTGTGTGAATGAAGTATCTATTTGTTGTTCTATTGGCCGTGCTTTGTTGTTTACCTGGTAAAGCACAGCAAAAAAAATACAAAGCTTATTTTGTTGCGGATGCCCATTTGGATACCCAGTGGAATTGGGATTTACAGACCACTATCAGTGAATATGTATTGAATACATTGGAGCAGAATTTATTTCTGCTCCAGCGTTTCCCTAATTATGTTTTTAATTTCGAAGGAGGGATAAAATATGCCTGGATGAAAGAATATTATCCGGAGAAATATGAGCTGATGAAGGAATATATTCGTCAGGGACGCTGGCATATCGCTGGAAGTAGCTGGGAGGCCAATGATGTTATTGTACCTTCGCCGGAATCTTTTCTTCGGAATGTTTTGTTAGGACAGACTTTCTATGAAGATGAATTCGGAGTGCAAAGCAGGGATATTTTTTTGCCGGATTGTTTTGGGTTTTCCTGGACTTTACCTTCTTTGGCTGCTCATTGCGGGCTTATCGGTTTTTCTACCCAAAAATTCCAGTGGCGTTATAATAATTTCCATGATTATGGGAAATATCCTTTCCCGATCGGTTTGTGGCAAGGGGTAGATAGCGCCCGGATTATGTTGGTCGGTAACGGATATAGCTATAGCGCCGAATGGGGAGATGATCTTTCCCGGAGTGATTATATCCGGGGATTGGCGCAACAAAGTCCGACGAATGCAACCTATCATTATTACGGAACCGGAGATATCGGAGGGGCACCGACTTATGCCTCGGTAAAGGCGGTGGAAGAAAGCAGGAAGAGTGACGGTGATATCGAAGTGATCAGTGCCAGCAGTGATCAGCTTTATAAAGATTATCTGCCGTTCGAAGATCATCTGGAGCTGCCGGTTTATGACGGAGAATTGTTGATGGATGTACACGGAACCGGTTGTTATACCTCTCAGGCAGCTATGAAATTTTATAACCGGCAGAATGAGAAATTGGGAGATGCTGCAGAAAGGGCGGCTGTCGTAGCGAATTGGATGGGGGATACCTACCCTGCACTTGCCTTGACAGAAGCCTGGAAGCGTTTTATCTTCCATCAGTTTCACGATGACCTGACTGGGACGAGTATTCCCCGGGCATATGAATTTTCATGGAATGATGAATTGCTTTCCTTGAAACAGTTCAGTAGTGTTTTGACGACGGCAGCTGGAAATGTGGCGGATTTACTCGATACCCGGACTAAAGGTATTCCTGTTGTCATCTTTAACCCGGTGGCTCAGCCGGTAGCCGATGTGGTGGAGGTAGAACTTCCCTTTACAAAGGCTCCCCAAGGGGTGACGGTTTTTGATCCTCAAGGGAAAGAGGTTCCTGCTCAATTAGTGGGATATCGGGATGGAAAGGCAAAGGTGTTGATTTCCGCAGATTTACCGGCATTGGCATACGGGGTTTACGAGGTGAGGGGAAACGGAAAGAAACGGATGGGAAACTGGCCGGTAAATACCCGGGCTATCGAGAACTCCATCTATAAAGTAACACTGGACAATAACGGGGATATCACCTCTATCTGGGATAAACGGGTGCAGAAAGAATTGGTAAAAGAAGGCAAAGTGATCCGTTTGGCTTTGTTTTCCTCTAATCCTTCCTATGAATGGCCGGCATGGGAAATCCGGAAAGAGGTGATCGATCAGGTCCCTCAGTCCATTACCGGAGAGGTGAAAATTTCAGTTGTGGAAAACGGTGCCTTGAGATCGGCACTTTGTGTTGAAAAAAGGCATGGTGAATCTGTCTTCAAACAGTATATTCGTTTGAATGAGGGGGCTCAGAAGGACCGAATCGATTTTTATAACGAGATCGACTGGCATACTCCCCATGCTTTGCTGAAAGCAGAGTTTCCTCTGAATGTAACGAATGAACTGGCGACATATGATATGGGATTAGGTAGCGTACAGCGGGGAAATAACCGGAATAATGCTTATGAAGTTTATGCCCAATATTGGGCCGACCTGACCGATCGGAAAGGAGATTACGGTGTGTCGGTATTGAATGACTGTAAATATGGCTGGGATAAACCGGATGATCATACGCTGCGTCTGACTTTATTACATGCTCCCGAAACGAAAGTGGTATTTGCTTACCAGAATCGGCAGGATATGGGGTACCATACCTTCACTTATTCTTTGCTCGGGCATCGGGGTGGTTTCCGGGAAGCCGGGACAGTATTGAAAGCCGAGATCCTGAATCAGCGTATGAAAGCTTTTTCCGTTGACCGGCATGCCGGGACCTTAGGGAAAGAATTTACGTTCCTGGAAGTAAATAATCCGGATGTATTGGTGAAGGCTCTGAAAAAAGCCGAGAAATCCGATGAATATATCATTCGGGTATTCGAGACCGACGGCCGGAAAGAACAACAGGTTGAAATCGGTTTTGCCGGTCGGATTATCGGTGCAGAAGAAGTAAACGGAGTAGAAAAAACGATCGGCAAGGCAGTGGTTAAAGACAATAAACTTTGTTTTTCCATTCGCCCTTATAGTCTGAAGACTTTTAAAGTGAAATTGCAACCTGCAGATCGACGGGTGTTAGCTGTTGCGCAACAAGAAATACCGCTGGAATATGATCTGAAATGTTTCAGTTGGAACGAGTTCCGTAAATATCATAATTTCGACGGTGCGGGACATACCTATGCTGCCGAATTATTACCCGATACGATCGCCTGCGGAGATATTGAATTTACGCTTGGTCCGAAGGAAGCGAAGAACGGCATGCGGTGTGACGGACAGACCGTTCGGTTGCCGGAAGGGTGTAATCGTCTTTATTTGCTTGCGGCTTCTACATTCGGAGATAACCGGGCGGTCTTTCGGATAGGTGAGCAGGATTGTGAACTGACGGTACCTTATTATTCGGGATTTGCCGGACAATGGGGACATACCGGACATACCGAAGGATTCCTGCGCGAAGCTGAAATCGCTTATATCGGAACCCATCGCCATACCTGGAAAGGAAATAAAGATTTACCTTACGAATTTACGTATATGTATAAATTCGGACTGGATATTCCTAAAGGAGCGACTACTTTGGTGTTACCGAAAAATAAACGGATTGTGATTTTTGCTGCGACGGCAGCTACCGAAAAATATTTCGAGGCAAAACCGGTATCGGAATTATTTGGGACGGCTGTGAAAGAAAATCCGGATCATAGCGTAGTTTTTACGACCGAGAATCTCTTGCGGAAGGGTAAAGTAGTCGGAAAATCGGGACAGGCTAACGATAACGAAAAGCCGGAAAATATGTTCGATGGGCGGGAAGATACCAAATGGTGTGATATGAATTATGCCCCTCATTACGTTGCGGTAGACTTGGGAGAAACAAAGGAAATCCATGGTTGGCGTGTGGTCAGTGCTGAACGTGAAGCCGGCCGGCCTTTTATCACCCGGGATTATTGCCTGCAGGGGACAAATGACTTGACCGCGGAATGGGAGACGATCGACGGTGTCGATTATAATCCGGAGAACGAAACGGTAAGAGATTTGGCTAGTCCGGTAAAATACCGGTATGTCAGGCTGTATATCACTTATCCTGTACGGGATGGAGGACATGGAGCGAGAATCTATGAGTGGGAGGTCTATTAACGGCCTTCCTGCATTCTCCGTATGAGGAAGAAGGTCAGTAACAGAGATTTGTCATCCTGCCATTCTTCCCGGATCTTGTTGAGGGCACGTTGAAGCAGGTTGTGTACGGATTGATAGTTCATATCCATGAGTTGAGCGATCTCTTCGTACTTCAACCCTTCGATAAAACGGTACTGGATGACCATTTTCTGACGTACAGGCAGGTCGTTCAGAAGCTGGTTCAGCTTTTTTTGCCGGTTGAGTTCTTTTTCGTCATATATCAATTGGTCCAGCGCCGATTGATCGAGGGTGAAAGTCGTTTCACATTCCGTAATATCGACAGAGGGTATGACTTTGGCAAGCTCATTCTGCAATTGATGCCGGAAAGCACAAAAAAGATAGAATTTGATGTGATCGGTAGTTGAGAGATTTTTACGGTTTTTATAGAGTTTGATGAAAAGCTCTTGTAAAGTATCCCGGACGATCTCCCGGTTAGACGTAAAACGCATGCCGTATGAAAATAACAGATCGGCATAGGTTTCATAGATCTGGCTGAAAGCACGGTCGTCTCCGGCCTTGAAAGAGTCCCATAATTCCCGGTCATTGGTTGTCTGAATGTGCATAGTTACCGATCGTCTGAAAATATCGAAAGCTAAAAGTAGGAAAAAAGAAACAATAATGCACCCAAATGTAACGAAAATATAAAAATGACAGGCAGATCGGTTTAAAAATCTAAATCGGCTCAGTGAATTTTACGTACGGATTTCCGATAGGTTCCCGGGGAGGTGTTCATGTATTTTTTGAACAACCGGGAGAAATAGTAAGGATCGTCATAACCGAGCAGGGCCGCAATTTGTTTTACCCGGGAATCTTCGGTGTACAACAACTGACAGGCTTTTTGCATTTTCAGGTGTATGAAATATTCGATCGGCGACATACCGGTGGTGAGCCGGAAGAGCTTGGAAAAATGAGAGACAGAATATTTGTTCAGATCGGCGAAATCTTCAATCCGGATCGTTTTGTCCAGATTATTTTTCATATAGTCGATGGTCTCCCGTATGATCGCTTTTTCCGGAGAGGAAGAATTTTGATTCTGTTGCTGTGAAAATACAAAAGTGGCGATCAGGTGGTACAGGCAAAGATTGGTATTCATCAGGTTTTCAGGACTATAGCCCCGGCTGAGATTTTCGTACATTTCTTCCCAGATACGGATGCCTTTTTCGTTATGAGGAATGTATTGTGGACCTTGTTCCGGAACGATGTGGTAAGCCCGGTTGAATGCTTGGAGGGCGTCACTTGTAAAATGTACCCAGTAGATGCTCCAGGGATCTTCGGTATCGCTCCAGTAAACCAGCGGTTTGTCGGTGGCAGGGACGATTACGTATTGATTGGGATTTAAAGTAAACGTGTGGCCGTCGAGGGTATAATACCCTTTTCCCTGGACACAGTAGAACAGGATATTGTCGACACACCCTTGCGGACGTTGGCAGTAATGGTATAAAGCTTTGGGAAAATAACCGATATGACTGACATATAGCTGATGAGGCAGGATTTGACCTTTTTGGATGGCTCCGGCCAATACGTTTTGAGGAATACTGATCAGCAGTTCGCCTGCAAAACCATCCCGTTTCTTATTGGAAATTTTTGTTCTCATGAGCGATAATTATAAAATAATCCATTATAATCTCTTTATAATCCATTTACTGGTGAAGAGTTTTCGGATATATTTGTCGTTAGCAGCAATATTTCAGGTATTTGACGTACCGATTGTCTCCAGTACAAAGATATTGGAAATTATGGAATAATAATTTTAAACTATTATAATCTATTTATTTATGTGTTGTGAATCGAATAGAAGGGCATTTTGGAGTGTTTTGTCTGGATTTATGTTGTTGAGTGTGAGTGGATATACGCAGACGAACAGGGCCTCTTTGCCTTCTTCTGCCGGAAAAGAACTGAAGGTACCTTATGCTCCGATGGCTTTGAATGCCGAGTTGATAGGACCTGCTATTTCCGAGAAAGACTGGTTTAATTGGTGCGTTTCTCCTATTCAGGGAAAGGATGGAAAAATACATATTTTCAGCAGCCGTTGGCCGGCAGCTGAAGGGATGGAGGGCTGGTACGGGCGGAATGCCGAAATCGCTCATTTTGTCGCTGAGCGGCCGGAAGGACCTTTTACTTATGTCGGTAAGGTGATGACTACCGATATGTTTCCCGATCCGAAGACGATGTCGGCTCCTCATAATCCCCGGCTCGAATATGTGGACGGTAAGTATATCCTGTTGTATATCTGTCAGAATCCTTCCCGTCAGGGAAAAATGCGGGTTGGAATGATGATTGCCGATCGGTTGGAAGGGCCCTGGCGGTTTGCCGGAGATAACGGAGGAATTATGGTCGATCCGTCGGACGATCCTGCCCATTGGACTTATAATGCTGCTATCGGTGCAGATAATCCGGCTTTTCTGAAGATCGGGAAAAAATATTATATCTATTATAAATGCGGTACCCCGAATCATATGGATGCCAAATACGGATATGCCGTGTCGGAGCGCTTAGAAGGGCCCTATACTTTGTGTGATGCACCGATCACCGATAATGTGTCGTATCTGGAAGATGCCCAGGCTTTTGCTTATCGGGGAAAATATTATTTGCTGACTACCGATAACCTGGGGGGAAATACCGGGGTATATGGGGATTTGATTTTATGGGAATCTACGGATGGTTTGCGGTTTAAACTGGCGGATGCAAAAATCGCTATG
>CDZE01009181.1_pt1 | contig 12742 bp, 16 predicted proteins | sample 557341 | NCBI WGS metagenome assembly CDZE01 (sample SAMEA3182109, study PRJEB8094) | gut metagenome | biome: human; feature: gut; material: Stool; isolation source: human stools | place: Canada | collected 2013-04-23
CCGACGCTGATCGTCAAGCTGGCCTGACTGTCCAGGTCAACGAGCAGCACCTTCTTCCCGGCCGCTGCCAGCGCAGCGCCCAGGTTGTGGGTGGTGGTCTTCGCCACGCCGCCCTTTTGGTTTGCGATTGCAATGACTTTCACTGTGCTTCACTCTCCGTATATAAGTTATTTCATTTATTTTCGATATTTAATTTATATATATTATATCATGCATTTACCGTATATCAAGAAAAATATGGCGAAGCCTTTTGGCTCCGCCACAAACCATTATGGTATAATATAAATGCCTTACTGCCAGGACATTTGAAGCTGTCTGTGGTTATCGGCGCAATCTCTTAAATAGAGGTTAATCAGGGTCTGGTAGGGAATTCCTTTGTGCTCCGCCATGGATTTGAAGTAATCAATGGTGCTGCCATCGAGGTTAATCGTAATCTGCTTCTTCAAGCGGCTCGCATAGGGGTTCTTTCTTGGATTTAATTCATTGATGTTATATTCGTCTCTCATACTATCACCTCAAATTCTGTCAAGATAGGCTTGTCGCTCAGTTTTGGTTGCTCGTCTTGCCGAGATAATACGGATGGTGTCCTCTGCGTCACGATAGCAATGGCTTACAATGCAAATTTGTTCTGTCCTGGTTGCCCCTATAATGAGGAATCGATCTTCGTCAATCGAATGATCCGGGTCATCGAACAGAATCGCGAACTCGTCGTAAAAGACCTCCTTTGCTGTCTCGAAAGATAAGCCATGCTTCTTTTTGTTGATCTCATCCTTGTTTGGGTCCCATTCAAACTTTAGTGTTTCCATAATTATATTATATATGTTTTATAATTATTGTCAATCTATCTCGTTTATATATCTTATTTACATTATATACTATATGTAAACTATATAATGAAGGTTGTGTATGCTATAACTATTCGTAAAGAAATTGATCTAAAGGAGCCCTTGTCATCAGATCAAGCCAAAATGCTGAATGCCTTAACATCGAGGCCCATCTCTCCAGATGAAGATTGCCCAGAACTCACCCAAGAGCAGCTTACTCAGTTCCGTCGGATCTCTGCAGAGAATCGAGAAGTCCAACAGAAGTGAGCAGCTATGCTACAGCTCTATCACAAAGCGAAAAGGAGCGGCAAATGCCGCTCCTTTATTTTATATAATATAAATACACTACATAATTTAAATAAATTATGTAGTGTTTATTTTACTGCCCGAACCATGGGGACTCAACCAAATGCACCGTATCGTCCGAATCCGCACGGTAATAATAAAAGTCTGTACCAAAGGCCCGAAATCGAATGTGCCACAGGCCGCAAAATTCAATCTTTTCAATATCCTTTGCTCTGATCCCGATAGTCCGCTCTACATCTTCCTTTAGGTATTCCTCAGTGTAAGGACAGTTCATATCATCCCTCCGTCCCCTCACGCGCCCATAGGCCGACCGGGGAGGCCCCTGGTTGGCCGGGCATATACCATCCGGCGTCATTGTACTCAAAGGAGACTCGACGCCACGTTCCCCCACCGAGCCGATCCGGGAGCAGCACTTCCAGGCTCTGGCCGCAATGAATCTCCCAGCCATCCCAGGTCAGACGATCTCTTTGCGAATCATAGTCGATCTGCAGTATCTTATTTGCCATGGGCGCAACACCTCCTATCATTTAATCTTCATAGTGGCCCCGGCAAGACAGAATCACAATACTTTCATTCTCTACGGTATATTCCAGGCGGTTATCTTTGTCAATTCGCTTGCTCATTCCTTTTTTCCCTCGCAAGATCTCACTCTTGCCGAGTCCCTGCACGGCCCCATCCCGCTGCAGCTCCTGGAGCAGCTTGTTGATCCGCTTCAGCGTTTTCTTATCCTCTGACTGCCAGTAAAGGTAGTCTGCCCAGGCATCCGGCGAAAAGGTAATGTTATGTGCCATCTTCCGCCATTGCCTCCAGTTCCTCCATGGTCTTTGTGATCCCAAGTCCGGCATGGACCTGTTCAAGACCTCTCTCCAGCTTGCTCAAATAGGCTGCATTTCGCTCGGCCTTCTCCAACTCGTTATACCGCTCCTCACTGATGATTACCACATTTTTTTCTGCTTTTCTCGTTACGATAATAGTCTCATCATTGTCTGTAACTCTATCGCAGAAAGCCTTGAGTCGGCTCCGGGCCGTCGAAAAGTTAATAGCGATCATTCTATACACCTCCGCCTCATATTATGTACTATATTCTGTACTATTTATTGTACTATATGTAATTATCTAAATCAAGTGTTTCCTTCCTCTGAAGAAAAACTGTCCCACCATTTCCGGACTGTTTTCGGATCGAGGCCCGTGTCCCGGTGGCAGTCAGCCTTACGGCCCTCTGGGTGCTGCTGCCTCCACTCTTGAACCACACTCTCTGCCGTACCACTTCCAAGAGGACGTCCATTCCCTTCTCTCCAATCCTTTTTTCCCTTCTGTCGTACTCCAATATCCCTAATTGCCCTGGCAATCTCTAAATGATCCGCCTGTCTGCGCCAGTTCCGTTTATTGACAGGCATAGTCAGGCCGGAAAGCTTCCCAATATCATCCCTGGGGAACGTCACATAGTCCTCATTGAACATTTCCAGGGCACACACCACATCATCCTTCGTGAAGCGGTTGATGTCCTCGATGCTCATATCGTCATAGGGTTTCAGCAGGGTGAAAGCGTCCCGGCGCAGCTCGTCTTCACTGATCCCGCACTTCTTCGCGTAGATCGCCAGCGTCATAATTCCATAGAATCGGTGGCCGACTTTGATCTCATCCCCAATCCGATGCAGCCACCAATCGTAGAGATCCCGTTTGATCGTCCAGCGGCCCCGCCGTTCCTTCTTGACGATCCGCCGTTCGTACCAGTCCGGGTACTTCTCCTTCGCCTCGGCCAGCGAGAGCCGCCCCTTCCGCATAAGGCCCAGGAGCTGCTGCTGCTCCCCGTTGCTGTCAGGGATAAACTCCAAGAGGTCTTCTAACCTAACCCTGCCGCCGAGCCGATAAGCCGTCACAGGGTACTCCCTGCCCAGCTTGGAGCCGGAGCCGACCACCCGGAAGCCCTGCAGAATACCCTGCATCTGCGGCTCCTTGATGGTGGAGGTGAATCTGTTCCAAATCTGGCGGGTGAGGGAATACTTCAATTCCTTTAAGCATTTCTGGTTGTGCGGGTACATAGGGATCGGCTCCTCCAGCACATAATACAGGTGAAGCCCCGTCCCGCTGTTTACGACAAAGGTTGCCTTGGGCAGAATATCCTTGTTCATCTGGTGCAGCGTGTCCCGGAGCTGGGGCATCCCCACCCCGTCCAGATCAAAGACCAGAGCATAGAGATACCGGGCATTCTTGCCACACCGCCGCCGTCCAAAGTAGGACAGAGGGGACATGATGGTGAAGTCCGTATTATAAACCTCCGACAGCTCCGACAGCTCATCGGTAATCGTGTGGCGTTTGGCCTTGCCCTCCTCCTTGATCTCCAGAGCAATCCCAGCGGCCTTCGGCGGCACCGTCACGGCGATCCCGTTGCCCTTTGCGTCCTCAAAATGGCCTTTCCGCTCAAAGCTGCCAACGGGGAAGATCTCCCGGTAAAACTCAAAGGGCGTGACCGGCTCCAGGAACTTCTCCAAATGCTCATTCTTTTCCCGGTATAATTCCTGCAGCCGCTCCATAGCGGCCTGCTGATCCATAGCCATACGCTCACCTCCAAAAGAAAAAGTAGCAAAAAGAAAATCCGCTGCGGCGGGGCCCGCCTGCGGGCGGGAAGGGGGGAAAGGGGGAGCCAAAGAGCGGCCCCTCCGGGGCCTTAAAGAGAAAGTCACCTCCCCCTTTCCCCCCTCGCTCCGCTACCCCCCCTTTTCCCCTCCGACTTTCTCCCGAAAAAAGAGAACTTTTTTTCGCATTTTATAGGGAGCAATCTCCTTATTACCTGGCATATATTATCAATATATTTTTTTCCCTATTTCTTTCCCTTCCACCATCCATCCTTTTTTCTTACGCTACAAGGCCCTCTTATACGGCATATATTATCAATATATTTTTTTCCCTATTTTTGAATGTCATTATAGCCTGTCCAGGAGCGAAGTTCAAGCCCACTGGACAGGCTACTTTACAAACGGCAGAAGATCCTCCGGAACATCCCCCAGCGGCTTCGTATGCATGAAGGAAATCTCCCAATACTTCGAGCGAAACTTCCGCTTCAAGTGCTGCTGCCGTGCGATCACCACATTGTCATTGTAAAACGGGTCTTCCGGATGCTCTTCCTTTGCATCCATCATCCTTTCATAGCTGCCATTGAATCTTCCCATTATCCCGATCCGAGCAACCAGCCATCCACCATTCTTCGGGAATAGATCCTCCTCAATCTGTTTTCTTACCACCGCCTCTGAAAGCTGGACAGAATACGGAGTCTGGAGCGTTGTCTCCCAGAGCTTGGCTTTACGAAGATGTCTGCTGCCGTCCTTAAAACTAATTTCTCTCTCTTCCGAATTCATCACAACATATCCGCAGCGGTCCTTTTTCGGCTTCAGGCTCCGATCCGCATTGGCCCGCTCCCTGCTGATCCGCAGCAAATCGGCGTTCAGCGCCCGTTGGTGGGCGTTCTCCGCCCGTTCAGCCTCCAGCTCGCCCTGGATAGCATCCACCCTTTCCTGGGCCTCCTGTGAGGCTCTGTACACCTCCCGGCCGGCATCTTCTTTGACCGCCAAAATATCCTTGTCCGCTTTCCTCCGGGCAGCTCTGGCGTCCTGCTCCGCTGCGGAGATCTTTCGCAGAAGCTCATTGTACTCCTGCAGCGTCAAGATCGCATGGGTACACTCCGGATCGGAATGGCCGCCAGAAACTGGCCAATATCCCATCACAGTCTTTTTTACAAATTCACTCATAGCAGCGCACCTCCTTACAGGCCCCGGATATAGTTATTCGCTACGACTTCCACCCGGTTATGCCCAAGGGCCTTGCTGCAGACCAGCATGGCTGCCCTGTCCAGCTTCTTTCTGGCCTCATCCTTCCGGCAGACGTAGACATCGCCCTGATACCGGCGGCCGGTCCCCTGGTTGACCTTATCATAGGGGATCTCCTCGATCTTTCTGGCGTGGCCCTTATAGATGGCTGTGGCATAGTCCGCCCGATAGGAGTGAATGTCGGCGCACTGATGAACGAACTGCCAGACCTTTTCCTCTGCCGGGGTCTCCCTGATCCGCTCAATGATCTGCTCCGCATTCTTGCCGATGATGGGGCTTAAACGCTCCCGTCCGCCCTTCCCGTTGCGGACGTGGACAAAGTACCCCTCCTGGAACAGCCTCGTGTCCTGAAGCATTCCCAGGCGCTTTGTGAGAGCTGCTGGCCGCTGATCCTCCGGGATGCCCTCGATCCTGGTGATCTCCGCCTCGATCTGCTCCCTGGACACCAGATCCTTCCCTCTCAGGTTCTCCAACTCCATCCGGCGGAGTCCTGTTCCCCGGCAGAACTTAATCAGCTCGTCGTTGTTGGTTTTGGAGAAATGCTGATCCCGCACACGGTCCCCGCGGCTCCGCTTGATGTCCTCCCGGTTTCGCTTGGGCGGCTTGAAGTAGTTTTCATCGTCCGGAGAAATGCCGTAGAGCTTGCCCAGGGCTTTTGCCTCCAGCTGGACTGTCCAGGCGGAAAGCCCCTGATCCGCCCGCTGCTGCAGCCACTCGTTCACGTACTTCTTGGCCTTCTTGAGCGTGGTGCATTTTGGGTAGTTCTCCCGGACGTATTTCAGAAAATACTTGATGTGCTTCCAGTACGATTTGTAGGTATTGAAGGAAAAGATCTTCTCCCGGTCCGTGCCATTCGCCACGGCCTCTTTTTTGCTCTCTCCGAAGGACAGCATCCCCTGGAGCCGTTCGTAGGCTTGCTGGTGCAGGTCTTTGGAGTACGCCTTGTTCTTCCGGCCCATACGGGGACCTCCTTTGTTCAGAGTATTTCAAGTAAATACCATATATAATTTATATATGGTATTTACTTTATATCATTGAAATATGTTAAAGCCAGGCCGCCTCCTGTCGGCTCCCAAACGGAGACCGGGACATTCGGCAAAGAACACTTTTTAACGTCTTGTGTGTGACGAGGGTGAGGATTGCTCCTCTACACTTTTTTGAACTGCTTATGTGTGCAGCTCCCATTTATTCGTTCTACGGCAGTTGGGAATCTGTCGGCCCTTTTGTAGAGGGGGCAGCTCTCCAGGAGATCTACAGCATCCTGGCTGCTATCTGAAGGTGGGAAGGGACACGATACGTTCTGCTTACCCATCACGTTCACAAAGGTTACAGGTGAAGGGGTCAATGGTGCGCATTTTCCAATTCGCAAAAGGCTACTGCGGCGAGCCAGCGCATCACAGAGGTGTATCATCCCTCAAATGGCTCCTATATTAGCAAATTGCTAAACCCCTGACCGGCAGCTCCCGGCCAAGACGCTCTGGGCCTAATTACTCTTTACCCTCGCCCAGACGAGCTATCTTCCTTTCCCCGGCCGCAGCAGCCGGGTCTTTTTCATTGGCAGGAAATTCTTTCCTGCCACTGTCACTATACCATAGATTTCCGGGTCAGTCAATATAAATCCATTATTGCAAGATATAACGGTTTACCCGTTCACAATATATGCAAACGGGTAAACCGTTATATGGTAAGAGGACGATAGCTACAGAGATGGGCCTCCTCCCTTCATGGACCAATAGTTCATTGTAAGAGAAATTTAGAGAGCAAAGGAAAGCCGGCCTTGATTGGCCGGCTTTCCTTTGCTCTCTAATTAATATTACATACTATATTCACTCACCTGTGACGGCCCAACTTCAAAAGCTCCAATAACTGTAATTCCATCTTCTGCATAAAGGGGAATTGTTGTTGGTACGTTTGTTACAATATCTTCAGGAGAAGATTTTCTGCCAACGGCATCCAACTCAGACTCTAACACATATCCACGAACCCCATCGATGCCAACAGCATCAATAAGATCAGGATTCAGCCACCCAGACCCATAAGTCTGTCCAGCAGCATTTACGTTTATTTCTCCTGGAAGTGGATCGCAAATTGCTGCTCTGGCAAAAGCCGGATAGATCCTTGACACATCCAGATTTGGTGTGCGGTTGGTTGTGTATTCATCATACCCATCGCCATTATACAGTGAAAATTTTGATTGCGAAAACACAATTCCTCTTCGAGGACTCAAAAGGACGTCAAATGGTCCCGTCGATGCGCCCATTGCATTGCCCTTTCCAGAATTATATGTCCATCCGCTGGAACTCCTCAATGAGTTATCTACATAAACACGAGCATTAGCCCCCATATAACCGGCGGGTACGTTTTTCCCAGAATAGTCGGATGAATAAACTTGAGAATTTGCTCCAACAAACGACCCATCAGGCTCGTTATCCGGATTGACCCAAACGAAAGCAGCGGCAACATACTCGCAGTTATCTACAGAACAAGTCTTTTTTACACTGGTGGATGACGCTGTGGCAGTTTCTCTCGTTGTAACAGCAAGAGCTTGACAACAAAGGGAAATTGTCATTAAAAACGCCAAGCTGAGAGCTAATAATTTTTTCATTTCAATTCTCCTCGTAACCTCTGACCACCGCAATAAGCAAGTATACCTCAACAGTTGACTAATCAATAATTCACAAACCCAGAAACACTCACTTTGTAATTAGAGTTATTTCTTACCGCAAATGTATAGGTTCCTCTGAGGTCGATCCTGATCGTCTGGTTAATGCTCCCGTTGCTTCCTGGCACAGGGTAAAATACTCCATCGGAGTCAATCAGCCCGAAGTCGACACTCGCTGCGGCAGGAGCGTAGGATGCCGTGATAGTAATGGTTTCCCCATAATCCATCGGAAAGCTGGTATCTGCTTTTCTCATGTTCTTCGCAGAAATCTCAAAATCGAATTTTCCTGTGGCTCTCCGCTCTGTGATCTCTGTTACCTGTTCTTCAATATCAGCTGCAACGGTCTGAGCGGGAACACAGCTAAAAATTGAAATACAGGCGAGCAGTAGACAAAGATATTTTTTCATCCCCATCGGTTTCACCTCCTTCCTGTTACTCCCAAGTCATGCTAAAGTCCGGTTCTCCCTGAGTCGTACCATCTTCTCCCTGAATCGAATGTAAATCCAAGCTGGTTTTATTCTGCTGGCTTTCATACCAGAAAAAACAGCCTACCAGCAACGCCAAAACAACTGCGCCGATCACCAGCCACCTGATCCACAACTTCCCTTTACTCTGTTCTCCCAGTTTTGACCTGTCCTCTACAGAGGGCGGTTTATCCTTGCTATCATCCAGTAAATACTCTATCGGGACGTTATAGAGCTTACTCAGAGATTGCAAATTCTCTGTGGATGGCCTGGATTGCCCCGTCTCCCATTTTGTTACGGCCTGCCGGGACACATCCAGCTCTTCCGATACCTCTGCCTGAGACAGCCCCGCCTTTTTTCGCAAACGCGTCAATTTCTTATCTAAAGTCATTATTTATATCTCCAAATCTATCCCAATAAGAAATGAAAGTAAACCGCACGCGGTTTACTTTCTGGCAACCGGCGGTTGCCACCTGGATTTTTTATTCTTTTTTGAGGTCTCCATACCCCTGAATTTCTGCTTCATGCTCCGCACGGTAGCCCTCCAGCAGATCTCCGATCAGCTCGCTCACGCTGCGTCGCTGCACATAGGCGATCTTCTGAATATCCTCGTACAAGCTGGGCAGCACCGAGAGGCTGATCCGCTTCTTCAGCTCCCGCCCTTCCTCCTTTGGCCGCCCCCGGCCGCCGGAGCTGGCAGCCTTTTCCGCCGGCTGCTCGATCATACTCCCAACGATGGATGCCTTTCTGCGGCTCTCCCGCTCCTGCAGGTTACTCATGATACAGTTCCTCCCGTCTTTCTTTTCCGTCGATCAGCATTTTTGCAATGGCCGTGTACTCCTTGGCGATCTGGCTCTCCGGAGCCTGCTCCACGGCCGCCCGACCGTCGTAAAGGCCCTTCTTGGCCACGGCCAGCCGCTTCACCACGCCCAGCAGGTTGTATTCCTCCTTCAGCAGCGCCAGGATCTCCCGATCATCTGACACCCTGGTATCGTACAACGTCGCGATCACGCCCAGGACCTTCAGCTCCGGGTTGATCAGCTCCTGGATCTCCTGGATGCTGTCCTGCAGCTGCGTCAGGCCCCTGTAAGCCAGGTAATCCGTCTTGACCGGGATCACCACCCCATCGGCGCAGGACAGGGCGTTGATCGTCAGGATGGAGAGCTGCGGCGGGCAGTCTATAAGGATATAGTCGTACTCTCCCCGGACCGGCTTCAATGCCCGGTCCAGGATCTTTTCCCGGCTGGCCCGGGACAGCAGCTCCATCTCCATTGGAGCCAGGTCGATGATGGAGCTGACGATGTGCAGCTGGTTGCTGATCTGCTGGATACACTCCCGGATAGGCACTCCGTCCTTCCGCAGCACATCCACAATGGTACGCTCCGCCTCCAGCGGCTCCAGACCGACGCTGATCGTCAAGCTGGCCTGACTGTCCAGGTCAACGAGCAGCACCCTCTTCCCGGCTTCGGCCAGCGCAGCACCCAGGTTGTGGGTAGTGGTTGTCTTCGCCACGCCGCCCTTTTGGTTTGCGATTGCAATGACTTTCACTGTGTTTCACTCCTCTTATATAAATTATTTCATTTATTTATATTGTGTATATTATATCATTTACTTAACGTATATCAAGAAAAAAATGGCGAAGCCTTTCGGCTTCGCCATTTAGTATGTGCTCTGAAAGAGCAGTTTTCTCCGTCTTCTTTATGCCGGAGGCCAATAATTGCAACTACACTTTTATCGGCATTCCTTTATTTTTCTTTGACTTGCTAAAAAGATTCCAAAAAGCATTCCTATGATATTGAGCAATATATCATCAACATCAAAACTGCCCATCTTCAGAAGGATTCTAACGCCATATATAATAGAAAACAGAAATACATAGCGGATACAAACAAACCCCACAGTTTTAAAACTAAGCCGCTTCATGAAATATCCGTAGAATAATCCAACCGGCACCATAACCACGAAATTAGCTACAAGAGGTGCTAAATAATATACATTTTTTGTATCTATAGCCGTTGTTATGGCACTCACGATCTCATGCAACGGAACAATATTGGAAAATCCACTTATATACTCTGCTACCGTTGACTGGCGCTGCGCAATATAAGGTAAACGAAAAAATGAAGGTACTAATATAGCAGCAGCTACATATATATCTGGAATTATGGTTTTCATATCCTTACCCATAGTAGTACAGGCTGCCGCTGCCCTTAAGAAGCTGCCCGTCATGAATCCGCCCGCCAGGTGTAACAATCAGATAATAAGTCCCTCCATCAGCTGCAATGCTCCCGTAAATTTCATCGCCGGCAGTTCCCGTAATTTTTTTGCTTTGAGCCCCCAAAAGCTTGTCCTGTCTGATTTCAATCGTATATGAATATCCATCTTCATATTCATCGTTCATAATCTTTCCATCAGCCATTCTCCTCAAGTCCGCATCGCCTCTAAGATATACTGTGCTTTCAGGCAGCTCAAAAGTAACACCATTGTGCTTCCCATTCACTGTAGCCGTTCCACTAAAGGAGTAATCATGAGCTACCACTTTTGCCCGCGCACTTGCCGCATTTCCGTCCTCAACAACTACATATTCATAATGCGGCCCAGACATCGCAAAATGCGCTCCTGTTTCGCTATTATAAAAAGCATAGTGCATGTCGTTGACACTATCATAGAAATTGTAGTATACCGTTGCCGTTCCTTCTTGCACGCACTCAGCTGTTTCCGGAATGTAGACGTCATTAATCTTTTGTAGGGATTCCCCTGTGTCCGCAACATCTGCTGCCATCGCTGGGCATACCATATACATTGCTACCATTGTAAGCATAAAGAGAAGTGACAAATACTTTTTCATGATTTAGCCCTCCTTAAAAAATATACTTTATTTTTGTCATACTATTTTGGGAAAGTAAACCACAAGCACTTTACTTTTCGTCAATCTACAATTGCTTTTTCATATTTTTATCCAATTGAACTCCAACTTGAATTGATTGGATGCTTGATATTGTCGAGTAGCCCGTAACTCCGAGTTAAAATTGCCCTGAACTCACAGGCTCCATCTCCATAGGAGCCAGGTCGATGATGGAACTGACGATGTGCAGCTGGTCGCTGATCTGCTGGATACACTCCTGGATTGGCGCCCCGTCCTTCCGCAGCACATCTACGATGGTGTGCTCCGCCTCCAGCGGCTCCAGGCCGACGCTGATCGTCAAGCTGGCCTGACTGTCCAGGTCAACGAGCAGCACCTTCTTCCCGGCCGCTGCCAGCGCAGCGCCCAGGTTGTGGGTGGTGGTCTTCGCCACGCCGCCCTTTTGGTTTGCGATTGCAATGACTTTCACTGTGCTTCACTCTCCGTATATAAGTTATTTCATTTATTTTCGATATTTAATTTATATATATTATATCATGCATTTACCGTATATCAAGAAAAATATGGCGAAGCCTTTTGGCTCCGCCACAAACCATTATGGTATAATATAAATGCCTTACTGCCAGGACATTTGAAGCTGTCTGTGGTTATCGGCGCAATCTCTTAAATAGAGGTTAATCAGGGTCTGGTAGGGAATTCCTTTGTGCTCCGCCATGGATTTGAAGTAATCAATGGTGCTGCCATCGAGGTTAATCGTAATCTGCTTCTTCAAGCGGCTCGCATAGGGGTTCTTTCTTGGATTTAATTCATTGATGTTATATTCGTCTCTCATACTATCACCTCAAATTCTGTCAAGATAGGCTTGTCGCTCAGTTTTGGTTGCTCGTCTTGCCGAGATAATACGGATGGTGTCCTCTGCGTCACGATAGCAATGGCTTACAATGCAAATTTGTTCTGTCCTGGTTGCCCCTATAATGAGGAATCGATCTTCGTCAATCGAATGATCCGGGTCATCGAACAGAATCGCGAACTCGTCGTAAAAGACCTCCTTTGCTGTCTCGAAAGATAAGCCATGCTTCTTTTTGTTGATCTCATCCTTGTTTGGGTCCCATTCAAACTTTAGTGTTTCCATAATTATATTATATATGTTTTATAATTATTGTCAATCTATCTCGTTTATATATCTTATTTACATTATATACTATATGTAAACTATATAATGAAGGTTGTGTATGCTATAACTATTCGTAAAGAAATTGATCTAAAGGAGCCCTTGTCATCAGATCAAGCCAAAATGCTGAATGCCTTAACATCGAGGCCCATCTCTCCAGATGAAGATTGCCCAGAACTCACCCAAGAGCAGCTTACTCAGTTCCGTCGGATCTCTGCAGAGAATCGAGAAGTCCAACAGAAGTGAGCAGCTATGCTACAGCTCTATCACAAAGCGAAAAGGAGCGGCAAATGCCGCTCCTTTATTTTATATAATATAAATACACTACATAATTTAAATAAATTATGTAGTGTTTATTTTACTGCCCGAACCATGGGGACTCAACCAAATGCACCGTATCGTCCGAATCCGCACGGTAATAATAAAAGTCTGTACCAAAGGCCCGAAATCGAATGTGCCACAGGCCGCAAAATTCAATCTTTTCAATATCCTTTGCTCTGATCCCGATAGTCCGCTCTACATCTTCCTTTAGGTATTCCTCAGTGTAAGGACAGTTCATATCATCCCTCCGTCCCCTCACGCGCCCATAGGCCGACCGGGGAGGCCCCTGGTTGGCCGGGCATATACC
>CDZE01027497.1_pt1 | contig 12676 bp, 10 predicted proteins | sample 557341 | NCBI WGS metagenome assembly CDZE01 (sample SAMEA3182109, study PRJEB8094) | gut metagenome | biome: human; feature: gut; material: Stool; isolation source: human stools | place: Canada | collected 2013-04-23
TGTGGGACTCATTGAGTACATTTCGGCCATCTTTCTGACCGACAATCCATTTTTGTGGCCCGTAAGGACCTGTTTGATGATATTCATTTTCTTAGGTTGTGTAGCCATAGTCTTGAAGGATTGATTTATCCTTCAAGATAATAAATTCATCAAAACTGTAACAGCATGCTCCGATTTTGAGTGATGGACACCTGTATTATCTATTTAAAAGTGTAACAGCATACTCCGATTCGGTTGGCTTTGTTGAGCCGTTTTGAGCGCAATGTAACAGCATGCTCCGATTTTCAAAGGAAATTAGCCTGACTGTTATTTGTAATTGCCTGATAATCAACCATTATAAAATATGGAATTTACATGATATTCGGCGTTTCTTTCAGCTAGACCACTGTGACAGCATACTCCGATTTTTCCAGATAAGGTGGCTGAATAATACGAGTTTGTTTTTTATTGAGATGATATATGTTTTGCATTTTTTCTACCATACACTTGTTATTCAGAAAATATACTTTATCTTTAAGGTAATTAATTTTAATAAACAATGATACAATCTACTGCAAAAGTTTCCCCTGATACAAAAATCGGTCGAAATACTGTTATTGAGGAATATACAATTATATCTTCGGAGGTTACGATAGGTGACGAATGTAAGATCCATAAGAATATCTTTATTGATGCGGGAGTTTCTATTGGAAGCAGAGTGAAAATCCAAGATGGAGTAATGATTCCTCATGGAGTGTCTATAAGTGACGGAGTTTTTATTGGACCTTCTGTTGCTTTTACCAATGATAAACACCCGCGTTCCATTAATAAAGATGGAAGTTTGAAAACAAGCCGAGACTGGAATGTTAATAAGACACAAATAGGATATGGCGCTTCATTGGGGGCTAATTCAACAATTATTTGTGGTGTAACGATAGGAAAATGGGCTATGGTCGGGGCTGGATCAGTAGTTGTTCATGATGTGCCGGATTATGCATTGGTTGTAGGATGCCCTGCAAAAATTATAGGGTGGGTTGATAAAAGCGGATATCAGATGACTATGATAAGAGAAACTGATAAGCATATTATTATGTATAGCGTAGCAGAAAAGGAAGAATATTTGATAACTAAAAAAGAGTGGATATGAAACTTAGAGATTTGAGTGCTTTGTTAGGATGGACTCTTTTTGGCCTTTTATTATTTGTTTTGTTAATGTCTTATTATTATTTGTGGGGCAAGGGAATTGCTTTTTGTGATTGGCTTGTGCTTTTGTTTGAAGGATATGGATGGGATGGCTTAAATAGAGAAATTATAAACTGGGGAGTTAATGGTGAAGATGGAATTAGGCTTCTTGCAATAAATGTGGCTGTATTCTCTTTTATAGCGATGTTATGCCTTATACGAACTTTGACTATAAAATTGGGATTTTGCTTACAGGAGTATTTGAGTTACAGAGAAGAGCAAACTCTTGTTTTGAAAAGGGAACTGGGGAAAAATAAGAATGGAGAAACTCTGGTTCCTGCCAATATTACACAATATAAAAATAACGAAATATTTATGATCTTGTTGCCGGACTATGAGGATAAAATATCAATCCTAGGTATGTTTGATAGAACAGAATATCAATCTTTCTGTTATTTTTCGTTATTGGATGGCGCTTTTTGGGGGCAATCTTTTGAAAGCAGGAACACAGAATTGTGTTATGAAGAAGATGGGATGATTAAATCTAATAGTCGTGATTTGGATTCTAAAATTCAGGCTATATCATTATTTTATGATAATCTGATTGCTGCATCTGAAAATAAAGATTTGAAGGAACTATTCAAAAAAATGAAAGCTGTTTATTCAGACGATAATATAAAAAAAACGATAATGGCTGTCAATGATAAACGTTATAGTTTGGAGCTGGCTTTTATTGGTGATAAAGTTGGGTTGCTTGACTATGAAGAAGAAGCACATGGTATAAAATTGTGTACTTATCTGACTGACCATTTTACTTGGAAGGTTTTTAAGGAACTGTATAAAAACAATAGAGAAGTATTTGTTGAAGCTTTTAGAATGTTGGGGAAACGCAGGGCGGCTAAATATAAGGGAGAACGTTCGCTTCTAATGAATGCTTTGTTTTTGCTTTTTTCGTCAATGGGCGTTGATTTAGTGGTACATGGCGAGAATCGGAAAGGAAAAGAAATGGTGTTGGCTGCTATCCGTTCGGGCAAATTACAGGATGACGGTGCTTCGAGAATACACATCTCTGTTGATGAAAGTTTTTCATATACGGATATGGAGAATAAAGTACCTGACTGTAGTCGTTGGGCTAAAAGAGGGGTGGAGGAAGAAATCGGATGTGACAAGAAAAGTCTTAAAGTAGTACTGTATGATTTTGCAATAACTTATCAACTAGGCGAGATCGGATTGTGTGGGGATGTTGAGGTTGAAAATATTGATGAGGTGATGATGTTGCCTGGTCAAGATAAATATCTGGAAATGAAGGCATTGCTTGCTTTTTCTTTTCCTTGTCATTGGTATAATGTTTATAAATTTTACTGGTGGCTTTTCCCGGATATGGAACTAATGAAAAAGTTAGTAACGAAGAGTATTGATGATGAACGGATGCGTATGAAATGGATAGGGTTTGCCCCGCTGATTTATGCGCGTTTCTTTATGAGGTGTATACAAAGACGTAGTAGGTTCAATACCTTTGCTAAGGTGGCTTCCTATTCGTTGGGGATTGCTAATATTTTGGTGTTAGTTGGTATAATAATGTCAGCGTCTTCTTTCGGTATACTCCAACTTCCAATTCTGGTTGCTGCGGTTGTAATATCTTATTTGTTTTCTATAATTGCATTTGTGATAAAATTAGGGAAGAGCTTTTGGGCAAAGAGTCTGCAACCTTTTGTTCCTCAGTGGACAGGAGATGTTGTTGTTTTGCAAAATACTGTAGCTCAATCGCCCTTTCAGGGAAAAGATATGTATATAAAAGATGATAGTCCTTTTCAGGAGAGAGAAGTTGGAATGGATAAGTATGTTGTTAAAGGTCAGCCTAAGTGTGCTGTCCGCCGAAAAGCTGTCGATTCTGCTGTAGAGGTACCATTGGTCTTTTTTAATGTTGAACCTAAAAAATATGAAGCGGAAGCGGGGCAAATTAAAATTCTTCACTTTTTTCTTCATAAGAATGAGAAAAATATTTTTTATTATGAAGTGTATCAAATATATAGCCATGAACAAGAAACTGTTAAAAGTGAGACAGGGAATAAGAGAAAAGAAAAAGTAAAAAAGCCAGGATTTGTCTCTATATCTTTTGATTTTCCTTCTTCAGAGTGCGTTAAAATTGATAGGATAGGATTTCGGTTTCCAGAGTCTGAAAAGAAAATAGAAAATGAGGGACTGCAGCAAGAAATAGTGGTTGATCCTAAAAAGTCTTTCATCTATTATTTTAATTTGCACGAAGATGAACTGAAGGACACAAAGGTGTTAGGAAATCCAATATTGAATAGGGAGTACTTGACTGATTTCTTTAAATATAATGATGATTACTATTTTTCTTCTATTAGTTGTGAAACTCCTGACATGGGTGTCTTGATTGATTATTTGTTTGGCCATAAAGAGCAAGAGGATAGTGGGAGGAAAGTTAAAAGCCGAGAAGAGGTTCAACAATCGCAAGCGTTGCATAAGGGGGCTAAAGGATGGTTTCGTGAAACTCATGTTGTTTTAGAAAATGGAGAAAAATATGCGGTAGTTATTTATGAATTACCCTTAAATGATGATAAAATGATTAACGAAAAAATAGAAAGAAGCTGGTCATATATAAACGGCAGATTGTCAGAATTGGAGGTGTTAGCTTTGCAATTTATTTTAATAAGAGAGATGCGTATATATATTGGTCGAAAAAAACATTAGTATTGTTACTGTTGAAGGAAGGACAACGTATGACCATTCTTGTAGGCGAGTATGATAAACCTATGTTTCTTGAACTATATAGAACAGTTCATTAGATGTTATCATTCAATTTTGTAAAAAATATTGTGGATATAGAGTGGATTGCCGAATGAAACCTGCAGTTTTTCTAAAAAATGCTAGTTTTATTCGGCAATTTACTCTATATTTGTCTGTATAACCCCAAAACAAGAAATGATGGATACGCTTTATAGGTCATACCGGATGTTGCTTAGCAACATATCCACTGATTTTATCCGTTATCTCCATGATGAGATAGAGTGGAGTAGTAGGCTTATTGCTGTTTAAGGTCCACGCGGTGTTGGTAAAACAACTATGCTTCTGCAACATATCAAGTTATATGATAATATCGACGAGACCTTGTTTGTGACAGCTGATGATTTGTATTTTGCAGAACATAAACTGATTGATCTGGCGATGGACTTCTATCAGCATGGAGGAAAAAAACTCTATATTGACGAAATACATAAGTATGCTGGTTGGGCTCGGGAGATAAAGAATATATATGATCTGATTCCCAAACTGCAAGTCGTGTATACTGGTTCCTCTATATTGGATTTGGAAGTCGGAGAGGCTGATTTGAGTCGTAGAAAGCTGGAATATCGTATGGTGGGGTTGTCTTTCCGCGAATACCTTGCCATTTCGTATGGTTGTCATTTACCAGTTTATTCTTTAGAAGATATACTGAAACATAAAGTAGATTTTCCTTATGTCGAGGCGCGTCCTATTTTGTTGTTTAAGGAGTATCTGCTTTGATGTGTTATCTGGAAAAGGCTGGAATAATTAATCAGCTTCGGGCAGAGACGGAAGGTGTCAGACTTTTAGGCAAAGTGGACAAGGTGTATCTGAATATTACGAATTTGTCTTATGTGCTTTCTGACAATACACCAGATGTCTATTGAGGTCGCTTTCTGCCATTTTGTATGCAATCATTCTTTTTATATAATCACTTGATCCCTTACTGGCAATTCTTTTCTGCTTATATAAATGTTCAATGTTAAATAATTGCTCCTATTTCTTTTTTGCATATGTTATTCCAATTCTGATAAGAAATGTTTCCTTTCTTGACCCTTTGACGATTTGAGAGTGCATCGTTGACAGTAAAACTTTTACGTCTCCATTCCATTGTGGAACAAAAGGTTTCAGGAATTCTCCGTAAGTATTGTATCAGGTGGAACATTATATGGTAGATATAGGCTTGAGACACCTTTTGTTGAGAATGTATTCATTTGCTGTTTGCAAACAGCAAAAAGTGTGAGAAAATGCTGTTTGCAAACAGCAAATGATTATCTTTGTATCTCATAATACTAAGATATAGGAATGTATGGAAACTCTTTTTGCAAAACAAGACCGTTTGTTGTCATTGACATCGACTGAGATTATAAGGACATTGATGCATCGAATCAATTGGGATGCTCAGTTGGTGGCTATTAGAGGGCCTCGAGGAGTGGGGAAAACAACTTTAATGTTACAGTATATGAAACTGCATTATGAGGTTTATAGTAGGGACGTGCTCTATTGTATATTGGATTCTGTTTATTTCTCTAATCATACTTTGCTGGAATTGGCGGATGTATTCGTAAAGAATGGAGGAAAGCATCTCTTTCTGGATGAGGTACATAAATATCCGACTTGGAGTAAGGAGATAAAAGAAGTATATGACATGTATCCCGATTTGAAGGTTGTGTTCAGCGCGTCCTCTTTACTCAATATATTAAATGCTGATGCCGACTTATCCAGACGCTGTATCCCTTATGAGATGCAGGGGCTCTCTTTCCGAGAATTTCTATTGTTTTATAAACAAATGAGCTTTCCCGTATGTACGCTGGAAGAAGTCTTGACCTCGCCCGAAAAGATTTGTTCGGAAGTGAATAAAGTGTGTCGCCCTTTACCTCTTTTTAAGGAATATCTGCAATATGGATATTATCCGTTTTATTTGAAAAATCAGATAGATTATTATACAAGTATAGAACAGGTTGTTAATTTTATTGTAGAAACGGAATTACCCCAGTTGTGTGGAATTGATGTGGGTAATGTGCGTAAGATAAAGGCCTTGTTGGGCATTCTTGCAACTTCTGTTCCTTTTGAGGTGGATATTTCCAAATTGTCAACAACTATAGGTGTTCATCGTAATACTGTCATCGAATATCTGAATAGCTTGGAAAAGGCGAAATTGCTCCATTTGCTATACGCGGATCTGTTGTCTGTCAAGAAGATGCAAAAGCCGGATAAGATTTTCCTGGATAATCCTAATCTGCTATATGCTTTAGCTTCTCATCCTGTGAAAATAGGAACGGCACGTGAAACGTTTGTGGTCAATCAACTTTCGTGTGACAATGAAGTGGAGTACGGGAAGAAAACCGGAGATTTTAGGGTCAATGGAAGATATATTTTGGAAGTTGGTGGTGAAGGTAAAACGTATGATCAGATTGCAGATGTGCCTGATTCTTATATTTTAGCTGATGGAATAGAAACGCCTTACAGGTGTAAATTGCCGATTTGGATTGTCGGCTTCCTGTATTGACGGGGAACCTGCAGGAAATATTCTTTCTTATAATGTCTGGGGCGTAAATAAGCGTGCATAAGCGGTTGATGGTAAGGTTAGAGTAGAGTTGCCGAATCTACCAATCCTATCCCGGTGATTTATCAGAGCGGATACCTCACCATTAAGGGGTATGATGAGCGTTTTGGAATATATCGTTTAGGTTTTCCTAATCGTGAAGTGGAGGAAGGATTTATCCGTTTTCTCCTTCCTTATTATGCGAACGTCAATAAGGTGGGGTCTCCTTTTGAAATTCTGAAATTTGTTCGTGAAGTGCGTGCCGGTGATTATGAATCTTTTTTCCGTCGCTTGCAAAGTTTCTTTTCGGATATTCCCTATGAGCTTGCACGCGAGCTGGAGTTACATTGTCAGAATGGATATAAAATATTTGTTTCTCATATTCTCATAAATATGACCTAAGTTCCAGATAACTAATAGAATAAACTATGAGAAATGTTTTGAAAATCGGCATTTCTCATAGTTTTATTCACGAATTAGCCTTCATTTGGCTTATTTCTCATACCCGTTGAGCTCATTTCTCATAATGCCCCGGGGTTGGTATATAAATAGGCTGTGTGGGCTTGCCTATATTCTGTAAGTAGCCCTGTGCCTTTAAGCGACGGATTTGTCTGCTGGCCATACTTTGAGTGAAACAGCAGAGTGACTGCATATTGGAACGGGTCAATACGGGGTGATTTGCAAAATATCCAGTGAGCTTCTTGTCGATCTCTTCTTCAGAAAGAGAAGCGGAATGTGGCTTGTATTTCGAACGTCGTAAGTGAGTACTCATACATAAATTTTTTAAATCTCTGTCGGCCTGGAAGTTAATAGATTTTAGCTTCACTTTGTCTGCGCGAGTGGCAAGCGAATGTACAGGTTCGGTAGCCTGTAATGTAATTTGGAAATAGCCGATTCCATCCAGATGTACTCGTTCTCCTTCACGTAGGTGGTTTCCCATACATCTGCTCAATTCCATTAGCATGGCTTCTACTTCCGCTTTCCCGAAAGTAGTTGCCATATGGATTTCTCTTGCCAGCTTTTGAGTGGTCACATGTTGAAAATTAACCACCCGCGGGTGATAACTAGGTTCTTCTCCTTCTTTCTCCGGTTGGGGATTCTTATAAAACTCGAATTGTATTGCCATCTTTGTTCTAATTTAATGGTTGTTTATATGTTATATACCTGATGCGCTTATCACATCTTGCCTTTATTCTTTTATTATTCAACCGCCATCCTGATTGTTCCACTACAGTGAACGGTTCTTTTCACTCTAGTAGACATATCTTTTTACTGTAGTGAACAGGCCTGTGCACTGTAGTGGAACGATTGGTATGCTCTTTCAAAGATACGACATTATTAGGTGAAAAACAAGTAATTAACTAGTTGTTTGCATGAAAGAAATAGCTAGATGTTTGGTAAGATAAGCTTGGTGGATAAATAGGAGAATAGCTGTAACTGACTATGAGAAATACCCTGAAATAGTATGAGAAATAGCGTTTTTTTGAAGAAAATCGATGAGGGCAGTATGAGAAATGCCTATTTTAAAAACGTTTCTCATAATGTACTTCTTTGATTATATGTGCTTTATCTTAAATCTATGAGAATATGAGAAATGAAATTGAAAAATCTTTTCTAGTAGAGAGGTGTAGTAAGTATTTCCGGAAAAGTTGTTTGTATGTAATATTTACAGTATCTTTGTATCATAATAATCGCCCTACAAACACATGCAGGACAAATAAATGAAGTAATGAGAATAACACTGGTAAGAGACGATGGCAAGGTGAACACTATGCGTACGTTAAGAATTGAACAGCTCGTGGAGCAAATGAAAGTGGAAACCAAAGCACAGCCTGTCTCAAAAATGAGAGAAGTCCTGCCTTTTATGCTTCCGGGTGATAAAAATGACTATGTACAGAATGTACCGAAGTTGATACCCGCAGCCGCCTTTTTTCGCAAAGGCGGCATAACGACGATGAGTGAATATAATGGCATTGTGATGATTCAGGTCAACAACTTGTCCGGGCACATGGAAGCGGATGAAGTGAAAGAACGGGTAAAGGAACTTCCGCAGACTTACTTAGCTTTCACCGGTTCTTCCGGAAAGTCTGTGAAAGTATGGGTACGTTTTACTTATCCCAATGATCTTCTGCCGACAACTAGTGAGGAAGCAGAGCTTTTTCATGCGCATGCCTATCGGTTGGCGGTGAAATATTATCAGCCACAACTCCCTTATGATATTGAACTGAAAGTGCCTTCGTTGGAGCAATATTGTCGTTTAACTTTTGACCCGAACTTGTATTTTAATCCCAATGCAATGCCTATTTATATGAAGCAGCCTGCGGCTATGCCGGGTGAGGTGACTTATCGCGAACGGGTGCAAACGGAAACTTCGCCGTTGCAACGGCTTGCGCCGGGATATGAAAAATGTAATGCGCTTTCTGTACTTTTCGAAGCTGCTTTTGCACGTGCGCTGGATGAAGAGACTGATTATCAATCGGAAGGAGACAAACAATCGCTTTTGATTAACCTTGCGGGACATTGTTTCCGTGCCGGTATTCCTGAAGAAGATACAGTAAGATGGTCTCGTGCCCATTATCGCTTGCCGAAGGACGATACATTGGTTCGGGAAACCATACGAAATGTATACCGCACTTGTGAGGGATTTGCGAGTAAGAGTAGTCTCTTGCCGGAACAATTATTTGTCATGCAGATGGACGAGTTTATGAAACGGCGTTATGATTTTCGTTTCAACCAACTGACATCACAAGTGGAATGTCGCGAACGGAATAGCTTTAATTTTTATTTTCGTCCGGTGGATAAACGGTTGATGGCAAGCATTACAATGAATGCACAATATGAGGGACTTAAACTTTGGGATAAAGATGTCGTGCGTTACCTGAATTCGGATCATGTGCCGCTCTATCAGCCAGTCGAAGAATTTCTTTATGACCTTCCTCGCTGGAACGGCAAAGATTATATTGGTAATCTTGCCAAACGGGTTCCTTGTGATCATCCTTATTGGACTCAATTGTTTCGTCGCTGGTTTCTTAGTATGGTTGCACACTGGCGTGGGATGGGTAAGAATCACGCGAACAGTACTTCGCCAATATTAATCGGTCCGCAAGCCTATCGTAAATCTACATTTTGCCGATTGATCTTGCCCCCGTGTTTGCAGGCGTATTATACGGACAGTATTGATTTCAGCCGGAAACGGGATGCCGAACTGTATTTGAATCGTTTTCTATTGATTAATATGGATGAGTTTGATCAGATTGGCATCAATCAGCAGTCTTTTCTCAAGCATATTCTGCAAAAGCCTGTTGTCAATACGCGACGTCCGAATGCTTCGGCAGTGGAGGAGCTTCGCCGGTACGCTTCTTTTATAGGTACGAGTAATCATAAAGATTTGCTGACGGATACTTCCGGCAGTCGTCGTTTTATCGGTGTCGAGGTGACGGGAGTGATTGATGTGGTCCACCCTATTGATTATGAACAATTGTATGCGCAGGCAATGGCATTGCTGCGTAGTAATGAACGCTACTGGTTTGATGAGAAGGAAGAGGCTATCATGACGGAAGCTAATCGGGAATTTGAACAGTCTCCGGTGATTGAACAATTGTTTCAGGTATATTACCGGGCAGCGGAAGAGGAAGAAGAGGGAGAGTGGTTGCTTGCTGCAGATATATTGCAGCGGATACAAAAAGCAAGTAAAATGAAATTTTCTTCCGGGCAAGTTAATTATTTCGGGCGTATCTTGCAGAGATTGGGAGTAAAGTCGTTCAGGAAAACGCGCGGGGTCTATTATCATGTGGTGCCTGTTGAGTAAGGATGATGATGAAATAATGTATAGTAGATGGCTTTTATTATTTTATAATAATTATCTTTGCGTAATAACGTGAGATGTATGAAGACTATGATAAGAAATCCTTTTATAACAAGCGGATATGTCTCTGCTGATTATTTTTGCGATCGCCGTTTTGAGAGCGAACAGTTGGTGCGCGAGGTGATGAATGGGAATAATTTGGCTCTTGTCTCTACCCGGCGAATGGGAAAGACAGGGCTGATCCGTCATTGCTTTCAGTTTCCTGAAATTAAACAGGGGTACTATACCTTTTTTATTGATATATATGATAGCCGTTCATTGCGTGATTTGGTCTTTGCACTTAGTAAGGAGATTCTGGAAGTGCTGAAACCTGTGGGAAAGAAAGCTTTGCAGAGCTTTTGGGAATGTGTGAAATCTTTGCAAGCCAGTATCTCTTTTGATGTGAATGGTATGCCTTCTTTGAATTTGGGGCTAGGGGATATACAAGCTCCGGCTACTACACTCGATGAAATCTTTCGGTATTTGGAACAGGCGGATAAACCTTGTCTGGTTGCAATTGATGAATTCCAGCAGATTTCCGGATATGTAGAGAAAAATGTGGAAGCTACTCTTCGGACCTATGTGCAACATTGTAATAATGCACGTTTCATTTTTGCAGGGAGTCAGCGGCATGTGATGGGAAATATGTTTTTAACGCCTTCCCGGCCTTTTTATCAAAGTGTATCAATGATGCATTTGGAAAGTATTCCTTTAGAAGAATATATTCGTTTTGCAGGTACTCATTTCAAGCGTGCGGGCAAAGAAATAGAAGAAAACGCTATTATTTCGATTTATCAACAGTTTGAGGGAATCACATGGTATATACAAAAAGTGTTGAATACGCTTTATGACATGACTCCGGAACAGGGAGTCTGTAGAGTTGAAATGGTGCCAGGCGCTATTCGGCAGATTATTGATTCATTCAGATATACTTATTCGGAGATTCTTTTTCGTTTGCCGGAAAAACAAAAGGAGTTGCTGATTGCTATCACTAAAGAGGGAAAGGCTAAAGCTGTCACTTCCGGTGCTTTCATTAGAAAATACAGACTGGCTTCTGCTAGTTCAGTCCAAGCAGCACTAAAAGGGTTACTGGAAAAGGATTTCGTGACTCAGGAAATGGGAATCTGTCAGATATATGATCGTTTTTTGGGAATTTGGCTGAAAGAGAATTATTAAGTCATTTTTCATTTATTGAAGAACGCTTTTCGATAAATCGCGTTAATAATTAGCTGAAACTACTGTCTGTTAATCAGTTTTATTGTATCTTTGCGGTCTTAACTTTTTTAATGGTAAATAATGAAGGAATTTCTACAACTAATGCGACGTTTTGTGTCGCCTTATAAGAAGTATATCGGCTGGGCTGTTTTGCTGAATATTTTGTCTGCTGTATTCAATGTATTCTCATTTACTTTTTTGATTCCTATCTTGAGTATTCTGTTTAAAACAGAAGGAGCGGATAAAGTGTACCATTTTATGGAATGGGGTAGTGGAGATTTAGCGGATGTTGCCAAGAATAACTTCTATTATTACATATCTCAGATGATCGTGGATAATGGTCCCACTATGGCTCTTATATTCTTGGGACTGTTCCTGATGGTAATGACATTGTTTAAAACTGGTTGTTACTTTGCTTCTTCAGCCGTGATGATTCCATTGCGTACAGGAGTGGTACGTGATATTCGTATTATGGTGTATGCTAAGGTTATGCGTCTGCCGATGTCTTTTTTTTCGGAAGAAAGAAAGGGAGATATTATAGCTCGTATGAGTGGTGATGTGGGGGAAGTGGAAAATTCCATCACTAGTTCATTGGATATGTTGATGAAAAGTCCAATTCTGATTATTATATATTTTGTGACATTGGTTACGGTTAGTTGGCAGTTGACACTCTTTACTATCGTTGTATTGCCGGGAATGGGTTGGCTGATGGGAGTAGTCGGAAGAAAACTGAAACGCCAGTCATTGGAGGCGCAGTCGAAATGGAGTGATACGATGTCGCAATTGGAAGAAACACTGGGAGGCTTGCGCATCATCAAGGCTTTTATTGCGGAAGATAAAATGATTAACCGCTTCACCAAATGTAGCAACGAGCTCCGGGATGCGACAAACAAGGTTGCCATACGTCAGGCTATGGCTCATCCGATGAGTGAGTTTTTAGGAACAATCCTGATTGTAGCCGTATTGTGGTTTGGAGGTACATTGATTTTGGGACAGAATGCAAGCATCGATGCTCCTACATTCATCTTCTATATGGTTATCTTATATAGTGTAATCAATCCGTTGAAAGATTTTGCAAAAGCTGGATACAACATTCCGAAAGGTTTGGCTTCCATGGAACGTGT